>Ga0310786_10009248_pt1 | contig 12529 bp, 6 predicted proteins | sample AusTroGonzalo_MG_FD_203881 | JGI IMG/M metagenome (GOLD analysis project Ga0310786, IMG submission 203881) | Bovine rumen microbial communities from tropical cattle in Woodstock, Queensland, Australia - Gonzalo_03 (v2) (version 2) | ecosystem: Host-associated > Mammals > Digestive system >...
AAGTGCCGAACAATTTGATAAATATGCTTCAACACATAGATATAGAAACTTCTACCAAACATCCCAATATGCTAATGTTATGGTTAAATTTGGTTATCATGCCCAATTTCTAGGAATTGCAAGTGATGAAAATAAACTATTAGGAGCCACTTTAATTCTATATAAAGAAGTATTTATGGGTAATAAAGTAGCTTATGCTCCTCATGGTATATTATTTGATTATGAAGATGAAGTCAATACAAAAGAATTTGTAAAGATACTTAAAAAAACACTCTCAACACAAGGAATAATGTTTTTAAGAATGGATCCATATATACCTTTAACTATTAGAGATAGTGAAGGTAATACCATGAATTTCAATAATAAAGGTGACGATATAATAAAAAACCTAACTAAAGCAGGTTTTAAATATAGAGGTAAGAATTTATACTTTGAAACTGAAAAGCCCCGTTGGGAAGCCCTAATACTCCTACAAAGAGATATTAGAGATATATTTAATAAAGTAGATAAAAGAACTAGAAACAAGCTTAGAAAAGCCACAAATAGTGGTGTAGAAGTATATAAAAGTACTAATAATGATATAAATACACTATATAGATTTATAGGTAAAAAAGAAAAGAAACCTATAAATTATTTCAAGACAATTTTAAATAGCTTTGATGGTGATGTCGATATATATATTGCTAAAATAAATACAGAAACATTCCTAATTAATAGTAGAAGAAGTTATGAAAAAGAAGTGGAATTTAGTGAAACACTAGCTCAAAAAATACAAGATATGTCATTAGATCCTAAAGATAGAGAAACATATCTTAATAAAAAAATGGAATCCGATAAGCTAGTAACTGTATATAAAAATAACTTATTAAAAGCAACAGATCTTCTAAAAAGTAATCCAGATGGTATACCAATAGGAGCCGCTATGGTTATTAAGTATGATAATGCTGCATATTTATTAACAGAAGGTATAGATGAAGGATATGGAACTTTAAATGCATCTACAATCATAAAATGGAAACTTATAGAAGATTATAATCAACAAGGTTTTAAATATGTTAATTTAAATGGTGTAGTTGGAGATTTTGAAAATCAAAATGAATATAGTGGTTTAAATGAATCTAAACTAGGATTCAATAGTATAGTGACTGAATACATCGGAGAATTTGATATAATAACAAATGGCTTAATGTATAATCTATATCAAAAAACAAATAATAAAAAATAAAAAAGAATCGATTTAATCGATTCTTTTATTTTACCTTTACTTAATTATTTAATAATTTCAGTAACGTTTCCAGCACCAACTGTTCTTCCACCTTCACGGATAGAGAATTTAGTACCTTGTTCTAGAGCTATTGAATGAATTAATTCAACAGTCATATCAACGTTATCTCCAGGCATTACCATTTCAGTTCCTTCTGGTAAAGTGATTACACCAGTTACATCAGTAGTTCTGAAATAGAATTGTGGACGATAGTTGTTGAAGAATGGAGTATGACGTCCACCTTCTTCTTTGCTTAGTACGTATACTGCAGCTTTGAATTGATGATGTGGAGTAACACTTCCTGGTTTAGCAAGAACTTGTCCTCTTTCAACTTCTTCACGAGCGATACCACGTAATAATACTCCGGCATTGTCTCCTGCTTCAGCAAAGTCTAATTGTTTACGGAACATTTCAATTCCTGTAACAACTGTTTTCTTAGTTGGTTTAATACCAACGATTTCAACTTCGTCGTTTAATTTTAATTGTCCACGTTCAACACGTCCAGTAACAACTGTACCACGACCTGTGATTGTGAATACATCTTCGATACTCATTAAGAATGGTTTATCGTTATCTCTTTCTGGAGTTGGAATCCATGTATCAACAGCTTCCATTAATTCATCAATTTTTGGAGTCCATTCTGGATCACCTTCAAGAGCTTTAAGAGCAGATCCTCTAATAATTGGAGTATCGTCTCCTTCGAAACCATATTCGTTTAATAAGTCACGAATTTCCATTTCTACTAAGTCTAATAATTCTGGATCATCTACCATGTCACATTTGTTCATGAATACTACCATTTTAGGTACTCCAACTTGACGAGCAAGTAAGATGTGTTCACGAGTTTGTGCCATAGGTCCATCTGTAGCAGCAATAACTAAGATTGCTCCATCCATTTGAGCTGCACCAGTAATCATGTTTTTAACATAATCAGCATGTCCTGGACAGTCAACGTGTGCATAGTGACGTTTTTCAGTACTATACTCAATGTGTGCAGTATTAATTGTAATACCACGTTCTCTTTCTTCTGGTGCTTTATCAATGTTAGCGAAATCAACAGCTTCATTACCATTTTTTCCTGATAAACATTTAGAAATAGCAGCAGTTAAAGTAGTTTTACCATGATCTACGTGTCCAATTGTACCAACGTTAACGTGTGGTTTTGAACGATCAAATTTTTCTTTTGCCATAAAATAATTTCCTCCTTATTTATTTACAACATATATTTTATCTAATAATTGAACTTTTTTCAACTATTTTGATACATTTTTTAATTAGTTACCACTCTTTTTGATAATTTCTTCAGCAATATTTCTTGGAACTTCTTCATAATGATCAAAGAACATTACGAATGTAGCTCTACCTTGTGTATTAGAACGAAGGTTAGTAGCATATCCAAACATTTCTGAAAGTGGAACCATTGCACTAAGCTTAACAGCATTTCCTTGAGATTCTTGACCTAATGGTTTACCACGACGAGAAGTTAAGTCTCCCATAACGTTACCGAAGTATTCGTCTGGTGTAGTAACATCTACTTTCATGATTGGTTCAAGTAATACTGGCTTACATTTGTTCTTAGCTTCTTTTAAAGCAAAGCTTGCAGCAATTTTGAATGCCATTTCGTTAGAGTCTACATCATGGTATGAACCATCGAATAATGTACACTTAACATCAATCATAGGATATCCAGCAAGTACACCTGTTTGTAAAGCTTCTTGTAATCCTTTATCTACAACTGGGATGTATTCACGAGGAACAACACCACCAACGATTTGGTCAACGAATTCGTAACCTTTATCTGGATTTGGCTCAAATTTAACCCAAACGTGTCCATATTGTCCACGACCACCAGATTGTTTAATATATTTACCTTCACAATCAGCAGCTTCTTTGATTGTTTCACGGTAAGCAACTTGTGGAGCACCAACATTTGCTTCAACATTGAATTCACGTCTCATACGATCTACTAAAACGTCTAAGTGTAATTCACCCATACCAGCGATAACTGTTTGTCCTGTTTCATGATCAGTATGAACTTTGAATGTTGGATCTTCTTCAGCAAGTTTTTGTAATGCTAAAGCCATCTTATCTTGGTCAGCTTTACTCTTTGGTTCAACAGCTAATTGAATAACTGGTTCTGGTACATGTAAGCTTTCAAGAATAATTGGTTTCTTTTCATCACATAATGTATCTCCAGTAGTAGTATTCTTTAATCCTACTGCTGCAGCGATATCTCCAGTGTATACATCACTAATTTCCTTACGGTTATTAGCATGCATTTGAAGAATACGTCCAATTCTTTCTTTACTATCTTTAGTTGAGTTTAATACATATGAACCACTACTTAAGTGTCCTGAATAAACTCTAAAGAATGTTAAACGTCCAACGAATGGATCTGTCATAACCTTGAATGCTAAAGCAGCAAATGGTTGATCATCACTTGGATGTCTTTCTGCTTCTTGTCCATCTAATGTAGTTCCTTTAATTGAAGGAATATCAAGTGGACTTGGTAAGTAATCAATAACTGCATCAAGTAATGGTTTAACACCCATATTTCCTAAAGCTGTTCCACACATAACTGGGAAGAATTCAGCAGCTAAACATCCATTACGTATTGCTCTCTTAATCATTTCAACTGTAACTTCTCCACCATCTAAGTATGTCATCATCATTTCATCATCGTATTCAGCTACTGCTTCAATTAATTCTGCTCTTGCAGTTTCAGCTTTATCTTTTAAATCAGCTGGAATTTCAATTTCTTGAGCATTTTCAGCTTGAGCTCCATCGAAATGATAAGCTTTCATTGTAACTAAATCGATAACTCCGTTAAAGTCAGCTTCTGCTCCAATTGGTAATTCAATAGGTTTAGCATTAACTCCTAAACGGTCTTTAATTGTTTTTAATGTATATTCAAAGTTTGCTCCCATTTTATCCATTTTATTTGCAAAAATGATTCTAGGAACTTTGAATTCAGATGCTTGTCTCCAAACTGTTTCAGTTTGAGGTTCAACACCTGCTTGTGCATCTAATAAAGCAACTGCTCCATCTAATACACGAAGTGATCTAGAAACTTCAATTGTGAAGTCTACGTGTCCTGGAGTATCGATAATATTATAACGATATCCCTTCCAATGAGCTGTAGTAGCTGCAGAAGTGATTGTTATACCACGTTCTTGTTCTTGCTCCATCCAGTCCATTTGAGACTCACCATCATGAGTTTCACCAATCTTATGAGTAACCCCCGTATGGAATAAGATTCTTTCAGTACAAGTAGTTTTACCTGCATCGATATGAGCCATAATTCCAAAATTTCTTGTCTTCTCTAAGGAAGTATCTCTTGCCATATTCTATCCTTTCCTACCATCTATAGTGAGCGAAAGCCTTGTTAGCTTCAGCCATTCTATGAGTATCTTCACGTTTTTTAACAGCTGCACCTGTTCCATTAGATGCATCTATAATTTCATTAGCTAAATTATCAGCCATTCCTTTTCCACCACGTTCACGAGAATACTTTGTTAGCCATCTAAGACCTAAAGCTAATCCTCTAGCAGGTGTAACTTCTACTGGTACTTGGTAGTTTGATCCACCAACACGTCTAGCTTTAACTTCAAGTTGTGGAATAATATTTTCCATAGCTTCATTAAATACTTCTAGTGCGTCTTTTCCAGTTTTATTTTTAACAGTATCAAATGCTTCATAAACTATTGTTTGAGCTGTTCCTTTTTTACCATCTAACATAACAGTGTTAATTAGTTTAGCAACTACTTTAGACTTATATATTGGATCTGGTAAAATATCTCTTTTTACTGCACGTCTCTTACGCATTTTAAAATCCTCCCTTCAAAATTTCTAATTAATTTTATTTACCTTTTTTTGCTCCGTATTTACTACGTCCTTGCTTACGATCTTTAACACCAGCTGTATCTAATGTTCCACGAATGATGTGATAACGTACACCGATAAGGTCCTTAACACGTCCTCCACGAATTAATACAACACTGTGTTCTTGTAAGTTGTGTCCAATTCCTGGAATATAAGTATCAACTTCTTTTCCATTTGATAAACGAACACGCGCATACTTACGTAAAGCTGAGTTAGGTTTCTTAGGTGTTTTAGTACCAACACGAGTACAAACACCACGTTTTTGAGGTGCATTTGTATCTGTAGTTTGCTTTTTGATAGTATTAAGTCCTACACCAAGTACTGGTGCTTTACTTTTTCTAACTTTATCCTTACGATTTTTATGAACTAATTGGTTAATTGTAGGCATTAAATCAATCTCCTTTCTTTACACATATCCAGGTGTATCATTTTTCCCTCTAAATAAAACTTTGCATATAGCAAAGATATTTAATCAGCACTAATAATATAACACTTTAGTGTTTTAAAGTCAACATATTTTTTATTAAAAAGGTTTAATTACATAAGTTAATATAACTAATATTATTAAAACAATAGCAAAAGCTATCATAACAGTAATCATACTATCCATTTCAAAACCCTTATTATTTAACTTTTTCATTAGTATCACCTATATAAATTATACAAGAATTTTAAAAAAAGTAAAGAAAAAAGACTTAGTCACCTAAGTCTTTATCTTATTCCATAAATTGATCTTCTAGTTGTTCTAATGGTTCTTCATCTATGAATTCTGATTTTAATTCATAATCAACATCTCTATAAACCTTACTTCCAGTACCTGCAGGTATTAATTTACCGATGATAACATTTTCTTTTAATCCAGATAATGTATCAACTTTACCCTTAATAGCAGCATCTGTTAAGATACGAGTTGTCTCTTGGAATGAAGCAGCTGATAAGAATGAATCAGTTTCAAGAGCTGCCTTAGTAATACCAAGTAAGATTGGTTTACCAATAGCAGGTTTTTTACCATTGATAACAGCTTCTCTGTTTCCATCTGTGAATTCACGGAAGTTTACTAAGCTACCTTGAAGGAACTTAGTTTCTCCTCCATCAACAATTCTAATCTTACTAATCATTCTTCTGGCAATGATTTCAATATGTTTATCTGAAATATCAACACCTTGAGAACGATAAGTATATTGAATTTCTTTTAAGATATATTCTTGTGTAGTAATAGGGTCTGTTACAGATAATAATTCTTTAGGAGAAATAGCTCCTTCAGTTAATTTATCTCCACAGTGAACTTTGTCACCTTTTTCTACACATAATTTAGAACCATAATTAGTAACGTGATCCTTAGTTTCAAGTTTATTAGTAATGCTAATTTTATATTTACCATGATCTTCTTTAATCTTAGTAATTTCACCATCGATTTCAGCGATAGTTGATTTAGCTTTTGGATTACGTGCTTCGAATAACTCTTGAACACGAGGAAGACCTTGAGTGATATCGGCATCACCACCATGGGCAACTCCACCTGAGTGGAATGTACGCATTGTTAACTGAGTACCAGGTTCACCGATTGATTGAGCAGCCATAACTCCGACAGCTTCACCAATCTCTACTAAATTACCAGTAGCTAAGTTACGTCCATAACATTTTTGACATACACCATTAGCTGTATTACATGTAAGAATTGTTCTGATTTCAACTTCAGTAATTCCAGCAGCAATAATTTTTTCTGCTAATGATTCAGTAATCATTTCTAATTTATCAACGATAACTTCTTTAGTTTCTGGATGAACAATCTTCTTGTTAGCATAACGACCAACAATACGATCTTTTAATGATTCAATAACTGCACCAGTTTTTTCATTAATGAAGTCTCTTACAACTACACCTTGATCAGTACCACAATCTGCTTCTCTTACGATCATATCTTGAGATACATCAACTAAACGTCTTGTTAAGTATCCAGAGTCAGCTGTCTTTAAGGCAGTATCTGCTGAACCTTTACGAGCACCGTGTGTAGATAAGAAGAATTCTGCAACTGAAAGTCCTTCAATGAAGTTTGAAAGAATTGGAATTTCAACTGGAGTACCATCTGGCTTAGCCATGATACCACGCATACCAGCAACTTGTGTGAAGTTTGAGATATTACCACGAGCTTTAGAGTTCATCATGATGAAGATTGGGTTATCAATATCTGTTTTAGAAACTCCTTCAAGTTCTTCTTTAACTTGGTCTGTTGCATTATTCCATGTATCAATTACTTTATTAAATCTTTCTTCTTCAGTAATTAAACCACGTTTATATTGTTTATTAATATTATCAACAACTTTTTGAGCTTCAGCTACGATTTCTGGTTTTTTCTTAGAAATCTCAACATCAGCCATACTAACTGTAATACCAGCAATTGTTGAATACTTGAATCCTAAATCTTTTAATGCATCAAGCATTGTAGAAGTCTCAGTTGTTTTATAACGTTTAAATACTTGAGCAATGATCTTTTCAAGTGTTCCTTTAGCGAATGCTTTAACTAAAGGCATTTCTTTGATAGCTTCAGGAATATTAGTTCCCATATCTAAGAAATATTTATTTGGAGTAATATTTGCAATGTTTTCTTCAGTTGGTTCATTAATATAAGCAAATGTATCTGGTAAGATTTCATTAAACTTAATTTTACCTACTGTAGTAACTAAATATTTACCCTTTTGTTGTTCAGTAAATAATTTATGTCTAAAACTATCTACTGGAATAGCAATTCTTGTATGTAGAGTAATTTCTCTTCTTTCATAAGCCATTAAAGCTTCATTACTATTTTTGAATACTCTACCTTCTCCTTCTTCTCCAGCTTTTTCCATAGTTATATAGTAGTTACCTAAAACCATGTCTTGTGAAGGAGTAACGATTGGATCTCCACTTTTTGGATGTAGGATGTTGTTAGAACCTAACATTAACATTCTAGCTTCAGCTTGAGCTTCTTCACTAAGTGGAACGTGTACTGCCATTTGGTCTCCATCGAAGTCAGCGTTGAACGCAGGACAAACCAATGGGTGAAGACGAATTGCCTTACCACCAACTAAGATTGGTTCAAATGCTTGAATACCAAGTCTATGTAGTGTTGGAGCACGGTTTAACATAACTGGATGTTCTTTAATAACTTCTTCAACTATATCCCAAACAACAGGATCTTGATTATCTATTAATCTCTTAGCAGCTTTGATATTGTGAGCAATATCTTTACTTACTAAACCATGGATAACATGTGGCTTAAATAATTCTAGTGCCATTTCTTTTGGAATACCACATTGATACATCTTTAAAGATGGACCAACAACGATAACTGAACGACCAGAATAGTCAACACGTTTTCCTAATAAGTTTTGACGGAAACGACCTTGTTTACCTTTTAACATAGATGAAATTGATTTTAATGGTCTATTTCCAGCACCTGTAACACTTCTTCCTCGACGACCATTATCGAATAATGCATCTACTGCTTCTTGAAGCATACGTTTTTCATTTTGAATGATAATTCCAGGAGCTCCTAAATCAATTAATTTCTTTAAACGATTATTACGGTTAATAACACGTCTATATAAATCATTTAAATCTGATGTAGCAAATCTACCACCATCTAATTGAATCATAGGTCTTAACTCTGGTGGAATTACTGGAATACAATCCATAATCATCCATTCAGGTTTATTTCCTGATTTATAGAAAGCATCAAGTACATCTAATCTCTTTAATAAACGAGTTCTCTTTTGTCCTTGAGCTCCATCTAATTCTTTATTAATCTCATCAATTTCTTTCTTAAGATCAACATTCTTTAATAATTCTTTAATAGCTTCAGCACCCATTCCAACTTTGAATGATGTACCATATTTTTCATAGTAAGCTCTATATTCTTTTTCTGATAATGTTTGTTTATTTTCTAATGGGGCATTTCCTTTATCAATAACAACATAACTTACGAAATATAATACTTCTTCAAGGTCTCTTGGACTCATATCAAGAACTAATCCCATTCTTGAAGGAACGCCTTTAAAGAACCAAATGTGTGATACTGGAGTAGCTAATTCAATATGACCCATACGTTCACGACGTACTTTACTTCTTGTTACTTCAACTCCACATCTATCACAAACTATATTTTTATATCTAACTCTTTTGTACTTTCCACATGCACATTCGAAATCCTTTGTAGGTCCGAATATTTTTTCACAGAAAAGTCCATCTCTTTCAGGTCTTAAAGTACGGTAGTTAATAGTTTCAGGCTTCTTAACTTCACCATATGACCATTCTCTTATTTTTTCAGGAGAAGCAATTCCGATTTTTAATGCTTCAAATTTATTAACATCTATCATTAAATATCAGCTCCTTCCTCATCATCTAATCCCCCAAATTCTGAAAACTTCTCGAATTCGTCTTCGATTTCATCGAATTCGTCCTCTTCATCTTCTTCGTCTTCATAATCAACATCACCTTCACTAGGTTCTGGTAATGGGGCAATTTCTGTTACAGGAGAATCGATTTCATCAATACTTGTATTGTTGTCTTCTTTATCTTCTGCATCTTCAATTTCTTTTAATTGTAATGTTTCACCTTCATCATTAATGATTGAAACATCTAATCCTAATGCTTGGAATTCCTTCATTAATACTCTGAATGATTCAGGAACACCAGCTTGATTAATTTCTTGACCTTTAATAATAGATTCGTAAACCTTAACACGTCCGATTACATCATCTGATTTAACAGTTAAGATTTCTTGTAATGTATGAGCTGCACCATAAGCATATAGTGCCCAAACTTCCATTTCACCAAATCTTTGTCCACCAAATTGAGCCTTACCACCAAGAGGTTGTTGTGTAACTAAAGAATATGGTCCAGTAGCACGTGCATGTAATTTATCATCAACCATGTGATGAAGTTTAATCATGTACATAACACCAACTGAGATTCTGTGATCGAATGGTTCACCAGTACGACCATCATATAATACAGTCTTACCATCTTCATCCATTCCAGCTTCTTTCATCATAGCTTGGATATCACTAATATGAGCACCATCGAATACTGGAGTTGCAATATGTACTCCTAACTTTTTACAAGCCATACCCATATGGATTTCAAGGATTTGTCCAAAGTTCATACGAGAAGGAACACCTTGTGGATTTAACATAATATCAACTGGAGTACCATCTGGTAAGTATGGCATATCTTCTTGTGGAAGAATTAATGAAATAACACCTTTGTTACCATGACGACCTGACATCTTATCTCCAACTTGAATCTTACGTTTTTGAATTATATAAACACGAATTACTTTAGAAACACCTGCAGGTAATTCATCATTATCTTTTCTTGAATAAATCTTAATATCGTGAACGATACCATCTCCACCATGTGGAACACGAAGTGATGTATCTCTAACTTCACGAGTTTTTTCTCCGAAGATAGCATGTAATAATTTTTCTTCTGAAGTTAATTCAGCCATTCCCTTAGGAGTAACTTTACCAACAAGGATATCTCCTTCTTTAACTTCAGTACCGATTGTTACAATACCATTTTCATCAAGATTTCTTCTTGCTTCTTCACTAACGTTAGGAATATCTCTTGTAATTTCTTCAGGTCCTAACTTAGTTTCTCTACATTGCATTTCATAATCTTCTAAGTGTAATGAAGTATATTTGTCATCTTTAACTAAGTTTTCATTTAAGATAACAGCATCCTCATAGTTATAACCATTGAATGTCATGAATGCAACAGTCATATTTTTACCTAAAGCAAGTTCACCTTTATCAGTAGAGTTACCATCTGCTAATACTGTATCTCCTGCTTTAACTTTATCACCAACTTGAACAATTGGTCTTTGATGAGAACAAATACTAGAGTTTGCTAATTCAAAGTTAGCTAACTTATATTCATCTTTACCATCTTTTGTCTTAACAACAATTTTCTTAGCATCAACATATTCAACAACACCATCGTTCTTAGCAATTACTTCTACACCAGAATCTTTTGCTGCGATATATTCAACACCAGTTCCAACTAATGGAGCTTCTGTTTTAATTAAAGGCATTGCTTGACGTTGCATGTTAGCACCCATTAATGCACGAGTAGCATCATCATGTTCTAGGAATGGGATACAACTTGTAGTAATAGATACAACTTGTTGTGGACTAACGTCTATGAAGTCAACATCTTCAGGTTTAGCTAAAATATTTTCTCCTCTAAAACGAGCATTTACTTCTTCATCAGTAATTTTATTAGTCTTATCAGTACCTACTGTAGATTGAGAAATAATATAATCTAATTCTTCATCTGCAGTTAAGTAACATACTTCATCAGTAATTTGACTATTAACTACTTTTCTATATGGAGTCATTATGAATCCATATTCATCAATCTTAGCATATGATGCAAGTGATGTAATAAGTCCGATGTTAGGTCCTTCAGGAGACTCAATTGGACAAATTCTACCATAGTGAGATACGTTAACGTCACGTACTTCTACACCAGCTCTATCTCTTGATAATCCACCTGGTCCTAAAGCAGATAAACGACGTTTATTAGTTAACTCAGCTATTGGGTTAGTTTGATCCATGAATTGAGATAATTGAGAAGATCCAAAGAACTCTTTCATAGCAGCAGTTACTGGTCTAATATTAATTAATGTCTTAGGAGTAACTTCTTCCATTTCTTGAGTAGTCATTCTTTCTCTAATTACTCTTTCCATACGAGATACACCAATTCTGAATTGGTTTTGTAATAATTCACCAACTTGACGAATACGTCTGTTTCCTAAATGGTCAATTTCATCATAATTACCTACACCATGTAATAAGTTTAAGTAATATGAAACAGATGCATATACATCAGATATAGTTAATCTCTTAATATCAATATTTTGGTCATTTCCAATTACTAATAATTTTTTCTTCTTATCAGCTGGATCACAAATCTTAACGATTTGTACTTTTCCAAATGAATCTAATTCTTCATTAATCTTAGAATCAACTACACCAAATCCTTTAGCTAATGCTTCATTTAATTCACCAATATTAGCTTTAGTAATAACAGTACCTTTTTCAAGAACTACTTTCTTACCATCAGTAATATCTTCAGCTAAAGTTTGATTTAATAAACGATCACTAACGTTTAATTTACGATTAAACTTATAACGACCAACTTTACTTAAATCATATCTAAATTCATCAAAGAATCTAGTAATAATTTGGTTCTTAGAAGAATCTAATGTTGCAGGTTCACCTGGTCTTAATTTTTCATAAATTTCAATTAAAGCTTCATCAGTATTCTTAGTAGAATCCTTAGCTATTGTATTCTTAAGATAATCATCTTCTCCAAACATCTTAAGAATTTCTTCATCTG
>Ga0310786_10009249_pt1 | contig 12529 bp, 12 predicted proteins | sample AusTroGonzalo_MG_FD_203881 | JGI IMG/M metagenome (GOLD analysis project Ga0310786, IMG submission 203881) | Bovine rumen microbial communities from tropical cattle in Woodstock, Queensland, Australia - Gonzalo_03 (v2) (version 2) | ecosystem: Host-associated > Mammals > Digestive system >...
TTCATTATGCATTGACTAAAGTTTAGAGTCTATATTCCTTGCCGTTGTCTCTTTCATCGCACTCTCCATCACCTCATCCATATCCATGTATCGGTAGGTGGCAAGTCTGCCGCCGAAGATGACATGAGGTTCCTGCTCTGCCAGTTCCCTGTATTGCTGGTATAGTCGGTTGTTCCGTTCATCATTGACAGGATAATACGGCTCCAGTCCTGCTCCTGTCATGGGGTATTCCCTTGTGATAACAGTGTGAGGCAATTGCTGCACCGCTTGATTATTGATGTCGAAATGCTTATGTTCCACGATGCGAGTGAAAGGAATTTCGCTTGATGTGTAATTGATGATGGCATTACCCTGATAGTTCCGCACCTCTTTCACTTCATGCTCAAACCTGAGACTCCTGTATTCAAGTCGTCCCAATTGATAGCAGAAGTATTCGTCAATCGCACCTGTGTATACCAACGTCTCGGCCTGTGAGTTCCAATACTCTCGATCACTGAGATAGTCACATCCCGTTCGGCATTCCACTCCCTCTGTCAATCCGTCTATCAGTCGGTTATATCCACCCTCGGGTACACCCTGAAAGCAGTCGTTGAAGTAGTTGTTGTCGAAGGTGAAGCGTACAGGCAAACGGCGGATGATGAATGCAGGCAGTTCGCTGCACTTGCGTCCCCACTGCTTCTCCGTGTATCCTTTGATCAGCATCTCATAGATGTCTTTCCCCACCAAACTGATAGCCTGCTCCTCCAGATTCCGCGGCTGATGAGATATTTGCCGTTGTTCCTCTATCTTTTTTCTTGCCTCCTCTGGAGTGGTCACTCCCCACATCTGATAGAAGGTGTTCATATTGAACGGCAGGTTGAAGAACCTTCCCTCGTAGTTGGCAACAGTGCAGAGCGTGAAGTGGTTCATCTCAACCAGCGAGCATACCAACTTCCACACCTCACGGTTCGATGTATGGAACACATGAGGACCGTATAGATGCACGTCGATGCCCTCTATCTTACGGCATGCTACATTTCCACCCAGCTGCTCTCTGCGGTCAATCACCAAGCAACGCTTCCCCTGCTGTCTTGCCAGATAAGCAAAGGTGGCACCGAACAGACCTGCCCCCACGATGAGATAATCGTATGGTTTACGTTCAGTCATAATACCCAAGCCGTTGTTTGATGCCCTTCACGCTGATGGCATTCATGTGGTTAATGATAAAGCAGCTGATGAGTCGTTCTGCCAGAAATGCAACAGCACGCTGCTGGTAGTCAGGGTTATCGTGTGGGAAGTCCTCTTCCGCTTTCCTTCGGTAGTTCTCTGCCAGCATGTTAAGATGCTGTCTGCGGTCGAACTCAAACAGGACTTTGAACAGAAACTCACACAGTTTCTCGAAGTCCTCCCAGTGCATGATGAAGCAGCAGAATGGGATGAACAGCCCATCGTTCAGCAGATAGGCAGAATAGGGATTCCCTTCTCCGTATTGCTCGTTCAGTATATCCACCACACTGTCCAAGTCTCGGTAGTTGTGAGCATCCTTGTAGTGACGATACACCGATGCCATTGGCTGAGCATGCAGTATTTGGCATTCCCCACGGTCAAGACCGATGAAATGGGTGAACCGCCTTCTGTAATGACAGAATCCTACGTACTTGCTCTTCACCTTGTTCTTCCACACCCAGTACATGGTGGTCATCTCCGAGTAGAACGCATTTAGGTGGTTAATGTTCTCACCCTTCACACTGGTGTCGTTCCCCTTGAACAGACGGAACACATCGCCTTCTGTTAGTTCATAATTCTCTATCTGACTATCGTCATGATAGGTAATCCAAATCTGTAGTTCACTCATAGTTGCCATTATTGATGAAATATGTGATTTTTATCTTCTTGCCTTTGATATCAATATTAATCCCATCGTGAGTGTCTTTATTGTATACCATCGATATCGCCTGGTTATCATCCCTATTACCTATCATCGTTGGATAATCAATTGAACGATAACTGCCTGCGCATAGCTGCATCAATTGCTTTGTCTGTTCATCCTTGTATGATGTGAGGTATATACCACCTTCAGACTGCGTTATCAAGAAGATTTGTTTTCTGCAGATGAAGGCATTGAGTATGTCTATCGAGTTGTCTATTGTAAAGAATACTTGAGGTATAGGGTATCCACTACGATCCATTTGTGTATAACGCTCACCTCCATAGGTCTTTGCCTGTTCTGGATGTTCAATCACCCATATCTTCCACCTGCCAATAAGATAATAACGGCGACCCAGTTTGAGGATTCTTCTTGCGACAGACCTATAAACATGTCGCAGACCTGTCTGCTTATCCTTGAACATGCAGAATCCACTATTTGGAATATAACTATTTACCTTATACCGACTATCTTCATAGAACAGATCATCAGAAATCACTTTATCGCGAATCGTCCAACTGATGGTATCGAGGTAGAAATCATGCATGTCTTCAGGAAAAAATTTTTGTTCTATCCCAAGAGCCTTTCCTTCTTCGTAGAGGTCTCGCTCATAGTAATCATGAATATAATCTACATTCCTTTTAAGTGTCAGTGAGTCGTTACGTACAAACATACACTGAACAACATCTCTGTCCGAATGGATAAACTTAGGAACTTTAATGTCCTTCAAGATGTTTCCACGACCATCCAATGCGATAAGGTGTTGGCTTTCATCTTTCAAATGCGCCAACAGATACCAATGCTGATGATATTTTACAACCTTGGTTATGTTATTCTGGTAAAGATAGTCCAACTTTGGCAACACGATGGTATCGCGAGTCACCTTGAACTTCTGTGCAAATGTAGGCAACAGAAAGCACAAGAAGATGCATATCGTTATCAGTTTATTCATCCTTTTATTTTATTTCCAAATACCATATATGTATTTTCGAGCCTTCGACGGTGAGGATAGCGTCCTTGCCTGCCTTACTGTCTGTAAGGAGGAGCAGGGTGTGGTCTTTCGGACTATCACAATCGCGCATATAGTTCTGATAGACATAAGGGGTATAGTTGCAGTCAATATCCATCACATTGTTGATGGTTCCGTCTCGATAGGTAGCAACACAGATTCCTGAAGCTGACTCCATGATGAAGTAGAACTGCTTTTTCAGCATAAAGCAGGCGTAGATGTTACTCTGAGAAGTGACCAGCTCAGTGAATTCGGAATAAAGGTGTTTACTATCGACCGTTTCATAGGCTTCCCCTTGATAGATGTGTCCTTCTGAAGGGTCGCTGATGCGGATAATGCTTTTCGGAGTAATCAGATAATATCCGTCAGTCTGCTTGAATACACGAATGGGAACATGGGTGAAGGTACCTATCATCACCATCCCATTTTTCTGCTCGTTCTTGATAACGTATTTACACCTATAGATGTAATCCTTATGTGTCTTCTTCGACAGGAACCTTACGTATGTACCCCATTCACCACATGACCAAAGCGATATCTTATAGTCTTTGTCTTCATAGATATGATCGTCAGCAAAGGGAATGTCAACCCAGCGTGTCGACTTGCTATCCCAATAATAATCGGTCTTTTCTATCTCTTCGTCTGTATAACCGTGCTCTTTCTCCCATGTAACATGGAACATTGCATGATGATAGGAACGATAGCGACGGAGGATGAGTGAGTCGTTGCGGACAAACAACCCTTCGCCAACACTCATGTCTTCTTTGATGTCGTCAGGTAACGGAAATCCTGAAATTTGACCCATTTTATCGATGGATAGCAGATGATTGTAAGCACATTCGCCTACCATTCCCTGTTTCGTGTTTTCGTACAGACAATAGATTTTGTCCTTCTGTTTTGCGATAAACGACAGCCTGAATGATCCGTCGCATGTAATAGTAATAGTATCAACCGTAATGGTATCCACAGATAATTTAAAGTGTTGTGCCTGCATAGACTGGCATAACAATAATAACATAACAAGCACTATGAGCTTCACCATCCAAAATAATGGTTTAGCAACGCTATTATAACTATTCATATACAATATCCTAATGGCTTGGAACTATCGTGTTTTCATTATATGGTTCTAATCTTCCCTTACAATAAACTGCAAAGTAATTATAATTTGCAGCTTTATATACGATAACAGACGCAATGTCCTGAGGACTTGGATACTGTGATGATGGATGTGAATGAATCACACTATTATAATTGGGAATGAGTTCATCCACAAAACAATCACCTTGATGTTGCGTCCTAATGATGCAAGAAGTCGAATCGTTAACAGCTGCCCCCCCATTATATATAGCCTGCCATTCTACAATAGAATGGTCTGCTAAAAACTTAAATAATGCATAAGGAAAGCCAGAAATAACTAAATATGGAGTACTTGGTATTGTTGGGTCCGTATCAATAACCTCTCTCTCGACAATGCTGTAACTGAACGATGTGTATAATTCATATTTGTATTTATTTATTTGTACTGCGTCAGTAGGCAAATTGTTTGGTTTGGTCTTTTTGAAATATCCACAATTATCAAAATAGTAGATAGTTCCATATTGTTCAGATCCACTACCACTGTTCACACTCATCATGGGCACGACATATCCCATTCCTTCCACATACCCACCATTCCATGTACCTTCTTCCTGGAGTGTAGCCATTTCTACCTGTGTGAACGGATTAGTTTGTGTTCCCTTTTTGTAGTCAGCACTCTTCGGAGTGTTTTGTTCTGCACTTAACTGAACTTTCTTTAAAATCTTTGTCATAATTCTTTCTATTTATTACGTTAATTGTTTTTTGTTGTTGCAAAGGTTTATGTTTCACTTTGATCTGCCATGAAAATAAGTTTACAAATAATTTACATTTTCTGACGTTCATCACAATGAAGTTTACAAATAATTTACAAATCGCAGCTACGAATATCTGTAAGGTCTATTCTGCAATCATGGTTTATGTCGCCTCCTTTTTCCTGAAAATCAGGTATTTTTTCCCCTCTTTTTCATTCAGCTCCTTCAACTGACGGTTGAGGAGTGTGTCAGGCGTATAGCCTAATTCTGACATCAGAACAATCATATCCTCCTCGGTGTAATAGTTCATAGGCAATGCAGAAACATGTCTGCCTTCAGACCAGCTTAGCAGGATATACCTGTCTGACAGCTTTGCTAAGTTCTTTAAAGCCGTCCTGATTTGTTCCGCTGGTATATAGGGTAGCACATCCTTGCATAGCACCATGTCGAACGGACTCTCCGCCTCCAACTCATCATCCAACAAATCCGCCTGCACACAAGGATCTTGGTCTTTCTCTATCAGTCGTGCCGACAGTTCCTCCGTATAAGGGTTGGCATCAAATCCCACAGCAGCAATATGCCGCTCCCTCAGTACGGCCACATCCATACCACATCCACATCCTGCGTCCAACACTGATTCAACACCCGTCAGTTGGCACAACTTGACAACTACTGCTATATAGTCTTTGTCAAAGCCATACGCTTTGTAACCGTCATAATTCCATCCTCCGTTCGGCATCGCTTTCAGAGGCTGTTTATCATACACGAAATATTTATCCAGCACCGCCATCATCTCATTGCTAATCGGTAATTCCATTTTCCTTGCAAACACACATGGTCTTTCCAATAGGTATCTCAGATGGTGGACATCCAGATTGGCAGGACTATTGCCATTCTCAAGCTTCATACGGATGAAACGGAAGTTCGTGAACAGGATATCCTTACCCTTCTTCAGGTTCACCAATACCGTTGCCGTATACATCTCCTCTGGAGCGAATGTCATCCACATGCGCCAATACAGTAGCGGATGTCGACGAGTATAATCGACAATCAGCTGCGTGGACTTTCGAGTGATGGAAAACCACTGTGAGCATCCATACAGATGATCAAACTGTTTAGGTAGCGAGCGTTTGATATCGTGCTTACGCTGGAAACGAAGAATACGATGCATCTTACTCCAAGCCTTATATCGGGTGGAGAACCAGTCGTAGGGATAATAGTACTGCAAACGCTGGAACGTGTTCCGTTCCCAGTTCATGTGAGGCAGGTGCACATACTGCAGGCAGTCTTTGTCCTTATATTGCTCAAAGAATAAAAGAAACTCACCTAACGACATCATCGGGTAGTCCTGACTGCTGATAAGATGCACGTACTCCGCATCACATAGTTTCAGAACCTCACGCATCATATAAAGCTGGCAGCGCAACATGCTGAATCCACCCCAGTTTACATCGAACTTCTGGTACACCTTAACCACTTGAGGGAACGCCACCAAACGTTCCCTCTCTTCCTTGCTCACCTTAAACTTCTTGTCCAAATGGATAAACACATAACAGTCATGGGCGAAGTACTCCACCAAGTGGCAGAGTTGCTCCATGTTCTTATGTGCCATAATCATGATTGCGTGCTGCATAGACAGATATCGTTTTATGATTATAATTCATATTAACGTTCATTGTCTTTATTAACTAATTGTGAATAGGAGGTTTACTATTTATGACATTAACCAATGATTCGCCTCCGACTTTTCTTTTCAGCACAAGACATTCTGGAAGAGCGGGGAGTCGTAACTCTTGATGATCGCGACATATCAGAAGGGTATCTTTATCTATCCAATGTAGAGTCCAGTTGAGATATACAATCGTAGTTCCTTTCCCTTGTTCAAAATATTGTTCCCATGTGACAAGCTTAGTTTTTCCGTCAGAGTCCAATTTGTCTAAATATAGCGATTTTGTTCCTGATCGCATTGTGCACCAGTGCTGTGGAGTGAATGCATAAAAGCATCGGGCATTTCGGATGTAGGGAAAAACATAATCGGTGCAGAGTCCTTTTATGATAGAGTCTATTTTCGTTTCTGAAGGATTTAGCACACGTCCTTCCACTTCCCATGTTCCGTATAGTGGGTGGTTGGCATCGTATGGAATCTTGCCTTCTAAAATATCCATCAATGCCTGTGCTATCGGGGTTACACCACGTTTGTCATACGTCAATATTTCGTCCGGCCAATTTTCGCTGAATCCGGTTTCTGAACAATCAAACAATGTCCATTTATCTTTATAAAAGTCATCGAATGCAATAGAATTACCTATGTTGATCTGCTTACGTTGGTAGTTCAGGATGTCCTCTAACTTCTTGCCCTGAATTGTGAGGTTGTAGTTTCCAATTACTACATTCCAATCGATAGTATCGGTACAAAGTCGGTATGTTTCCTTATAAACCTTTTTATTATCTATATTATCTATACGGGAGATGACAGAATCTCTTACTTCCCTGATGCGGCAAGGAGTGCCACCTGCTACATATCTGTACAGCCCTCTTGGCTCTATCTTCGGTTTGTCCTTGAAGGTCGATGTGGTAGTAAGCTGTTGGATGATAGGAGTTTTACTTTCCGTCCGTTCCCATATCGCATATACATACGGTGACAGTTCACTAGATTTGTAGTCAAAAAAAACGTGTTCTTCCTTGACAATCATTCTGTCATCACTAATTCTATGGAATACGTATTTCATAGGTTGTGCATCGTCATTCGTTTTCAATTCAACCGTAATCGTCCTTCCACTCTTATCGCATACCTGATATTCTTGCAGATATCCATACATCATGTTGGGAGTCTGTTGATTCGGCATCACCTCGGAATATGCAGTGAAAATATACTGGTTGTCAATGATGGCATATTCGTCCTGATAAGGCACATAATCGTTTTCTTTCAAATCCACTTTGCCGCTCTTCAGCCACTCGTCTACAATCTTACTACCTGACATCTTGATGGCACCTATGACTTTCCATCTGCCTTGCAGCCCGTCCTTCTTGACTTTGTTTTTGGTGCTGTACAGCATGTCGAAAATCTTTTTTCCAGAAACGGAAAAGCTGTTTGACTTGTATTCCTCTGTGCACCATCCATTTTCAGGAAAGACAGAATGACCTCGCGCTGTGCTCCACCATTTCATGGTAAATCCTTTCTTGTTTGTATTGTATATCCTTGTCTTGGTAGATTCGTTTGCATCAGGTTCCTCACCTGTATAGTCGAACACCATGTGGTCGTTGTCGCCCAGTTCAAAGTACGGGCGATTTGCCTTTTCCCCATGTTGATTGACTCGTCCATCTTCCATAACACTCAGCATCCATGTCATGGAGTCTGTACAAATCTTGTACTGGTCGAATATAGCAGCTTCTGTGCCGTTCTTTCCAGTGATACTTACCATGTGGTATATACCTCTAGGATTTGATTTCTGGGCCTGTAATCCTACTGCATTCAGTAAGATTGCGAGTGTGATAACGGTTCTTAGCATATATAAGTTTCTTTAAAAAATAAGACAATTAAGAATAACAATCGTATGGTGAAAGAATGGGGATCTCTTTTGTGATGTCATATAAGTAATTATCGTGTAAGTAATTACAATTAATTGTTAATTTAATAGTTGGTGGTATAATTTTTGGCAACTCTAGTATGAGTTGATAATGATATTTACCATCAGAATCAATCCAGCTATCTTCATCTATCACTGAGCCGTTGCTGATCTCACGATAAAAACGAATGTTAGAAACGTTATTGATATCTTTATTTGTAATAATGACATTAATGGTCATTTTATACACTTTAATATTGGCCGTAACATGGATATCTGTTAATTCTGTTTTGTCGAATTCATGATGATACACATAGTCTATCGGCACAAAGGTCGAGTATATGTATATATAGTAGCCGCTATCGGACATCCCACCATAATTGGCATTACTAGGTACATACCCCATTCTCTCAACATACCCGCCATTCCAGATGCCTTCTTCCTGGAGTGTAGCCATTTCTACCTGTGTGAACGGATTAGTTTGTGTTCCCTTCGTAGGATCTGCACTCTTCGAAATGCTCTGCTCAGTGCTTAACTGAACTTTCTTTAAAATCTTTGTCATAATTGATAATTTTTAATTGTTAGTAATTATTTGAATCGTTTACAATATCTCTTTGAAATACTCAATCGTTTGCATAAGTCCTTCTTCCAAAGGGACAAGTGGCTTCCATCGAAGTATCGTCTTCGCCAGTGTGATATCAGGTTGACGGTGATGAGGATCGTCCGCTGGCATGGGTAGAAACGTGAGTGGTGATTTACTACCAGTCAATCGGATAACCAACTCTGCCAACTCCCTGACACTGCGCTCATCGGGATTACCGAGATTGACAGGCCCTGTAAAGTCATCTTCGGTCTGCATCATCCGCATGATGCCATCGATAAGGTCGTCAACATATTGGAACGAACGGGTGTGGCTTCCGTCACCATAGATGGTAATGGGTTTTCCGCTGAGTGCTTGCACGATGAAGTTCGACACTACACGTCCATCGTCCACTGCCATCCGTGGACCGTATGTATTGAAGATACGGATAATCTTCACTTTCACACCATACTGGCGATGGAAATCCATACACAGGCTTTCTGCACACCGTTTACCAATGTCGTAACAGCTACGTAGTCCGATGGGATTAACATTGCCCCAATACTCCTCTTTTTGCGGATGCATGGATGCGTCGCCATACACTTCACTGGTGGATGCTTGCGAGATAGGACAATTGTGCTTCTGTGCCAGTCTCAACAGGTTACGCATTCCGACAACACAGGTCATGGTGGTGTGGATTGGGTCATCTTGATAGTGGATAGGAGATGCAGGACAAGCGAGGTTGTAAATCTCATCAATCCGTTCCAAACCTGTATATGGTTCTACGATGTCATGCTTGACGAACAGGAACTGCGGATGTTTGATAAGTGACTGAATGTTGCGGATGTCACCCGTCTGCAAGTTATCGATACACACCACCTGTCTGCCCTCATTGAGCAGACGACGGCAGAGGTGGGAGCCGATGAAACCGGCTCCTCCTGCCACTAATGATATGTAAGGATACCCTTTCATACGTGTACGTTATTCAATCTCGAAGTACCCTTCGTAGCCTTCATTGTTGGCTAAGTAGATGTCCACTCGATATGTGCCATGTGAAAGGGCGGAGATATCTATTTCAACTGAGTTGTTCGTAGCAGAGACATGCTCCAGTGTCTGCAGAACTGCTTGGTTGGTAAATGTGTTGACAACAGCAACAAGCATCACACCACTGTAATCCTCCACATCTATAAATAAGGTGTCGGATGTGTAAGAGGCAGAGACCGGCAGACAGATTGTTCCACCCTGACCATTAGTGCCATTTTCTTCACCTTTTATTATAATCTCAATGGGAATCTGTGGTGGAGGATTGTTGTTGCCTGAACCGTTCCCGTTTCCATTTCCGTTACCACTGCCGTTCCCTCCTCCGTTTTGAGCATTTGCACTTACAAAAGCCAAACAAATCATTGTTACAAATAAAAAGATTGTTCTATTCATAAGCCTTGTTTTTAAAAGTTAATAATGAGGTTAAAATTCTCGGATGCAAAGTTACGGCATTATTTTATATCGGTAAAATTTAGGTCGGGTAATAATGTCTTGTAAAATTTTACACGGACAATATGCCACACAAGCCACTGTGCGGCATATTATGTATCAAAAGTTATAATATAGATTTGTAAGGGGGGGGTAAAAAGACAAATTACCAAACGGGATGTCCTGTCTGTATGAGTAGTTTTATTGGTGTTGACTAAAAATAGATGATGAGATCAGAGAAGTTGATGCTGCTGTCTGTCGTGTTGAATAATGCCCTTTTATACTCATGGTGTTTTTTCTTGACTGCTTCACTGGAGATGCACAAGAATTCCGCAATCTGATTGCGTGTTAATCCCATACGGTTCAATAGACAGAGGCGGTATTGATCGTTTGTAATCTGAGGATGTTTTTGTTTGAATCTGGTGGCAAACTGATAAGAACAGCTATTCAGTAAATCCTCAATACTATTCCAATAATAATCATCTGTTTGGGTTAATCTAATTTTCTTATTGACAATATCTTGATATAAAGATGACTGATGGATAAGGTATAGTTGCATCTGGCAAATAATCTGACGGTTTTTGACTTCTTTCTTATGCCACTTTTCTTTTTCTCTAGTATATAGTTGTTGAAGTGCACTTACCTCTTGCTCAAATTTTTGTTGTTTGGCTTTGAACTCTTCTGTACTGACTTCATGTGATTTCAGTTGTTGCAACTCATTTAGTTTCTGTGTCAACAACAGTTCGTATTGATTTAATGCCTGTTCGTTTTGTGCTACTTGTTTGTTAAACTGCTCAATGCGTGCATGCAATTCTGAGATGAGGGTTTCTTTTGAAAGCATGCTTAAACGATGGTTCTCCTTTAAACGGCTGATGTAATTATTGATGCTACGGTATGAAACAAGCACCAGAATTAAAATTATCAGAATGATGATGATGACTCCATAGCGAAGTGTCTGGTTGTGATGAGTGAGACGTTCATTTGCCAGATCCTCGTCAACAAGACCTTTATAGTACAACTCTTTCTGATATTGAGACTCACTGAAAATATTGACGACTGCTTGATAGGCGGAATCGGAGTATGAAACTGCCAGTTGTGACTCGTGTTGAAGCATGGCAAGTTGAGACAACTTGCGGAATACAGCATACCTTATTTTGTTGTCTGTTGATGAAATACTCAATAATATGGACTTTGCTTGTTCAAGAGAGTCACAGGCAAGATAACAATCGGCAAGAGAGAAAAGGGCAGCATCATGAGTTAGGTCAGTCAATCCTTGCATGCCCTGCTTCGCCAACTCAAGGGCTTTTATGTAATCGCCAGTTTCATAATAATAAATAGATAAGTTACGTAATGCATCACTGGTCTGAATCTCAAGATTTTCTGTACAGGCAATATCGTATGCCTTGTTTACATAGTCTAAAGCTAAATCATAATGCTGTAATGCTAAATGATTGTTACCCAATTTCAAATACATGGATATGAGGTTCGCAGGCTTATCCTCCACCTTGTGATAGATGTCAACGGCAGTATTTAAAAGACGGATAGCTTCCTCTGTATCACTCCATGTTTTTTCTCTTGCTAACCATGAATACGCCATATAGCATGTACGCCAATCCTCCACCTGTTCAGAGTACTTGATGGCTTCACGATAGAGGTCTTCTGCCAACTTAGTGCTATCGCGAGATGCTTCAAAACGGGCAAGATAGAATGCACTACGTCCCAAACGACGGATGTCATCAAGGGATGATGACTCCTTATAATATATATAGGAAGGACGGATGAGACTATCGGTAGTCACTCCCTTTCCCTGCATCGCATCGCTCGTCGTACGCAACAACCCATAGAGAGAACGAACCCTCTCCCCGCTCCCCCTTAAATTGGGAGAGCTAACAGTTTGCATGATGGCATACGCACTGTCGGGGCATGAATCCATCAGGACCTCTGCCCGATCCAGCAAAGCCCTCACCTCCCTGTCACCCGTACAGGATGTAAGGAGCAGTAATAACAGCCCGATGATATACAATCTTTTGTGCATAATGTCTTTTGTTTAGAAAAGTTGATCAATGGTTATTACATGCTGGAAGATACCACTATATTCATTATAGTTTAGGCCGAAAGTCGTTATCAGCACATGGTGGATGGAAGTACGCTTGGGTAGTTGCTCTG
>Ga0310786_10009250_pt1 | contig 12529 bp, 11 predicted proteins | sample AusTroGonzalo_MG_FD_203881 | JGI IMG/M metagenome (GOLD analysis project Ga0310786, IMG submission 203881) | Bovine rumen microbial communities from tropical cattle in Woodstock, Queensland, Australia - Gonzalo_03 (v2) (version 2) | ecosystem: Host-associated > Mammals > Digestive system >...
ACGGAGGTGCCGCCGAATTTCATTACTTTCATAGTCTTATCGTATTTTTAATTTCTCATTCTCTCAATTTGACTTTGTCTAAATCGCTCACGCTCTGCGTAGCTCAAACAAATTTGGCTCTGCTCTCGCTTACTCGCGATTTTCTCATATTCTCAATATCTCAATCCTTCAGCTCTTCTTCCGACAACTGCATCTGGTTGTAGTCGTTGGTAACCTCTTCCAGGTTCTGGTCGTTGCAGCGATAGACGATGCCGGGGTATTTGTCGAGGAGCGAACGGTTGTGGGTAGTCACGATGACGGCCGTCCCCCTGAGCGAAATCTCACGGAGCAGCTGGATGATGGTGTCGGCAGTCTCGTAGTCGAGGTTTGCCGTCGGCTCGTCGGCCACTATCAGTTCCGGGCTGTTCAGCAGGGCGCGGGCAATAGAGATACGTTGCTGTTCGCCGCCTGACAGCTCGTGAGGCATGCGGTTTTTCATGTCGGTCATGCCCACCTGTGCCAGCACCTCGTCTATGCGGTTGTTGATGCGCTCCTTGTCTCTCCAGCCCGTTGCTTTCAGCACGAAGCGCAGGTTCTGGTAGACACTGCGGTCGCTCAGCAGCTGCAGATCCTGAAAGATGATGCCCATCTTCTTTCTTAGGTCTTGTACCTGTCTGCGCTTGATGGTTAGCAGGTCGTATTCCAAGACGGTGGCTTCGTCGGCCTCGTCGATGTCCATTTCACAGTAGATGGTCTTCAGCAACGAGCTTTTTCCGGAGCCCACACGGCCTATGAGGTAAATGAACTCGCCCTCTTCGACGTGGAAGTCAACGCCGCGGAGCACCGTATCGCCATCTTTGTGGTATATGTTCGCGTTCTTATAATTAATCAGCATAATGTTCAAAGTTCATTGTTCAAAGTTCATTCCATTTCTCCCGCAGCCTTGGCAGCACGACGCTTCTTGTCCCAGTTGGGGTCGTGACGCTTCTGCAACTCTGCGGCTACATCCTCGATGCGCAACCCCTTGCTGGTAAGCAACACAATGAGGTGGTACATCATGTCGCTGGCCTCGTACACCAACTTCTTCTTCGAGCCGTTAACGGCTTCGATGACGGCCTCCAGTGCCTCTTCGCCTAATTTCTGTGCCATGCGGTTCACGCCGTCCTTGAACAGCGACGTGGTGTAGCTGCCCTCGGGCATCTCCTCATGGCGACGGTCTATGAAGTCCTGCAGCTCTGTGAGAAACAGCAGTGGGTTGTCACCATTCTGCATTGTGCATTGTGCATTGTGTATTGGAGAATTATCCTCACCCCAGCAGGTGTCGGTACCCTTGTGACATGTGGGACCGTCGGGCTTGGCACGGACGAGCAGCGTGTCGTTGTCACAGTCAACCTTCATGTCGACCAGATTCAGATAGTTGCCGCTGGTTTCGCCTTTCGTCCACAGACAGTTGCGCGAGCGGCTCCAAAAGGTTACCTTTCCCGTCTGCATTGTCTTCTCCAGTGCTTCCTGGTTCATATATCCTAACATCAGGACTTGCCAGGTATCTGCGTCCTGAATGATGGCTGGCACAAGGCCGCCGCACTTTTCAAAGTCTATCTTCATAATACTTCAATTCTTCAATCTTTCAATCCTTCAATCTTTCAATCCTAAATCCGGACGTTAATGCCTTCGCTTCTGAGGTATTCCTTCAGCTCTGGCACAGGAATCTCGCCGAAGTGGAAAACACTGGCAGCAAGGGCAGCGTCGGCATGCCCCTCGACGAAAACATCGAGGAAATGCTCCCTCTTACCTGCGCCACCGCTGGCAATGATGGGTATGGACAGGTTATCGGACAGTTCGCGCAGCGCCTCGTTGGCATAGCCTTCCTTCACGCCGTCGTGATTCATGCTCGTAAAAAGTATTTCGCCTGCTCCACGCTCCTGAGCCTCGTGTGCCCACTCAAAAAGTCCGCGCTCTGTCCGTTCGCGACCGCCTTTCAGGTAGCAATGCCAGCCGTCGGGGTCGAGCCTTGCGTCAATAGCTACGACGCAGACCTGAGAGCCGAAACGGGTAGTGATTTCGTCAATCAGCTTAGGCCGACGGATGGCGGCGCTGTTGATGCTCACCTTGTCGGCACCGGCATAGAGCAGTCGTTCCACGTCAGCCAGCTCGTTGATGCCGCCGCCAACAGTAAAAGGTATGTTGAGGGTCTCTGCTACGCGGGTCACCATTTCCGTAAACGTCTTGCGACCCTCGAACGAGGCGGTGATGTCGAGGAACACCAGCTCGTCGGCGCCTTGCTCAGAGTAGGCTTTTCCTAACTCAACAGGGTCACCCGCACTCCGCAGGTTGACGAAGTTCGTGCCCTTGACGGTCTCGCCGTCCTTCACGTCCAAACAGGGTATGATGCGTTTTGCTAATGACATATTAACTCCCTCAGATTTATTTTTCCTTCATAAATGGCCTTGCCGAAGACAACGGCAGGTATGCCTGCCGCATCGAGGGCTTCGATATCCTCCTTCGACGATACACCGCCGCTGGCAATGAGGTGTAGGTTGGGATAGGCCTCCATGACCTGCTTGTATAGCCCGATGGCGGGGCCTGCCAGCGTGCCGTCCTTGGATATTTCCGTACAGAGCACGTTCTTCACACCTGCATCGATGTACTTCTTGAGGAAGGGCAACAAATCCTCCGTAGAATCTTCCTTCCAACCGTTGATGCTGATCTTGCCGTTGCGCACGTCAGCACCCAGTATCATGCGGTCGGCACCGTACTTGTCGAGCCAACCTAAGAACAGCTCCGGCTGTGTCACGGCGATACTTCCCACGGTCACCATGCTGGCGCCGGCCTTGAAAGCCTTTTCAATATCCTCGTCAGTCTTGATACCGCCGCCAAAGTCTACCGTCAGCGATGTCTCCGTCGTGATAGCTTTCAGTACGGCGTCGTTGACGATGTGCTTCGATTTCGCACCGTCCAAGTCTACCACGTGCAGCCGCTGGAAGCCTAACTGCTCGAACTCCTTAGCCACCTCGGCGGGAGAGTCGCGGTAGACGGTTTTCTGGTCGTAGTCGCCCTTGGTCAGGCGCACGCACTTGCCGTCAATGATGTCTATAGCAGGTATCAGCTCTATCTTCATTTTTGAAGTTTGATGTTCGTAATTTGAAATTTTTGATGACTTAAATCTCGAGGAAATTCCTCAGAATCTTCTCTCCCACACGTCCGCTCTTCTCCGGGTGGAACTGGCAGGCGTAGAAATTATCCTTGTGCATCGCGGCAGAATAGGGCAATATATAATCGGCCACCGCAATAGTCTCCTTGCAAACAGGGACAAAATAGCTATGAACGAAGTAGACGTATGGATCGTCCCCTAAACCGGCGAGCAATTTGTCATTTTTCATTTCTCCTTGATCATTAAGCGCCGAATGTACCACGTTCCACCCCATGCACGGCACCTTATCCTCGTGCCTCGTCGGCTGGAACCGCTTCACCTCAGCGTCAAAGATGCCGATACAGTCGGTGTCGCCCTCCTCAGAATGGCGGCACAGCAGCTGTTGGCCGATGCAGATGCCCAAAACGGGTTGCTTCAAGTTGCGGATGACCTCGTCTAAACGGCGTGCCTTCAGGTACTCCATAGCCCCACGCGCCTCGCCCTGACCAGGAAACAGCACGCGGTCGGCCCGCTGCAGCTCCTCTGCGTCATCCGTCAGCAGCGGCTCAATGCCTAATCGCTTCAGTGCGTTCACCACCGAATAGACATTCCCCGCATTATATTTCACTATCGCTACATTCATAATTGTGCATTATCCATTGTGCATTGTGCATTCATAATTGTGCATTGTGCATTGTGAATTGTGCATTAAGAAAAGATAATCGTCTTGTTCTTATACGTCAGAATCTTGCGTTCAATGTGCTTCTGCACAGCATGGCTCAGCACAATCTTTTCCAAATCCTTGCCTTTCAGCACGAGGCTTTCCGGCGTATCCTTGTGCGTAATTCTCGTCACATCCTGCTCAATGATAGGCCCTGCATCCAACTCAGCCGTTACGTAGTGGCTCGTGGCACCGATAATCTTCACGCCACGCTCCCACGCCTGATGATAGGGCTTGGCACCCACGAAGGCCGGCAGGAACGAGTGGTGGATATTAATGATGTGGTGCGGATAAGCCGCTATCATGTCGTCGGAGATAATCTGCATGTAACGAGCCAGGACAATGAACGAGATGTCGAGCTTCTTCAGCAGTTCCATCTCCGCCTGTTCCACCTCGGCCTTGTTCGAGTGGTCCTTCTTGATGCTCCATACATAATAAGGTATACCAAATTGCTCGGCCACATAGCGCAAGTCCTCATGGTTCGACACGATGCACGGAATCTCGCAGGCAAACTCCCCAGCTTTCCAGCGTGCCAACAGATCGTACAGACAGTGGCTCATCTTCGAGACGAATATCGCCATGCGTGGCATTTTGTCACTATAGTAGAGCGAGAACTTCATCTTGTAGCGCTGGGCATAGAGCGTCATGATGTATTCATATATTTTGTCGCGGGGAATGAGGAAACCCTCCAACTCCCACTCAATGCGCATGAAGAACATGCCGTCGAGCTTGTCAACGTATTGGTCAAGATAGACGATGTTACCCTTGTTGTCCGTAATAAACTTCGTCACTTCCGTGATAATGCCCTGTTGGTCAGGACAGTGCAGAAGCAGGATTGCAGTTTGTTTCATTTCTCCTTTTGCTTTTTCTGTCTCTTTTCGTGTTCGTTCTGCTAAAACGTTGCAAAAGTACACAAAAAAGGCCGAACTGCCAAATAATCCGCACTTTTTTTAAGAAAAATCCCCGATATATTTGGTGGCTTGCCCGATAATTTGTATCTTTGCAGCGCAATCATTAAATATCTGACCTATGAACAAGAAATTTTTTATGACTTTTTTGCTTGCCTTCGCTATGAGTGAAAGCACGTTTGCACAAACCGAACCTACTGTCCTCGAAGATGGGGGAACAGGTCCTTACAAGGCAGTGATGTATGAAGTGGAAGGATTCAAGGAGCACACTGTGTTCGCTCCGAAAGACCTCTCCGTGTTTAATGAAAAGAAAGCCCTGCCCGTGCTGGTTTGGGGTAACGGCGGATGCGCCAATTCACCCCGTGGCCATGAGAAGTTCCTCAATGACATTGCTTCCTATGGCTATCTCGTACTGGCTACAGGCATTATGCCAAAACAAGATGCACCTCGCGGCATGGGAGGCATGGGCGGCATGGGGCGCGGCAACCAGTCACGCTCAGAGCAGCAGGTAGAGTCGATGGATTGGGCCTTTGCGCAGAATGCCGACAAGAACAGCCCCTTCTATCAGAAAATCGACACCAAGAACATCTGTATCTCTGGCATGTCGTGCGGCGGCCTTCAGGCACTCTTCAACTGCTTCGACAAGCGCGTCACCTCCATTATGATTTGCAATAGCGGACTCTTCGAACAGGCTGAAGATGGTGGTGGTGGCGGTGGTGGTCGCCCACGGATGGGTGGTATGCCCAGTGTGCCCAAAGACAAACTGAAAGAGATTCACTGTCCTATCATCTACATCCTCGGTGGTGAGACCGACATTGCCTATAATAATGGTATGGACGACTTCAAGCGCATCGAACATGTGCCTGCCATCGCCGTCAACCTGCCCGTTGGTCACGGAGGCACTTATAACCAGCCTCACGGCGGTGAGTTTGCCATCGTCGCCCGTGCTTGGCTCGACTGGCAGCTCAAGAGCGACAAAGATGCATCCAAAATGTTCGTTGGCGACAGTCCTGCCATCCTCCAGCGTCCTGATTGGACAATGCAAAAGAATGCCAAAGTGAAATAGATTTTAGCTTCATAGTTTCAATCATTACCTTTCAGCTGCACTCACCTATACAGTTTACTTAGGTGAGTGCAGCTTGTTTGAAGTCCGAGCGCCGCGTGTTTGGAGCCTAAGAGCGGCGAGCTTGAAGTCAGAAAGCCGCTTCCTGGCAATCTGCGCGCCGCTTGCTGAGCCTCTGCGGGAAGTGCGCTGAGCCTCTGCGGGACACGCGCCGGGAGTCAGAGTGCAGCGTGCTGAGCGTAATGCGTTACAGTGTTACAGTTCTCGAAAGGCATTTTTTTATATCCCAAAATGCATCTATCTTTATATATATATATAAATATATATATTAAGATAGAAATATTTCTTGACTTTCGGACTTTCGTGTTTTGAACTGTAACACTGTAACGCTGTCACAGAACACAGCGGAACACACAATAGAATAAGAAACAAAACGTTATAATGATATGAGTAACGAAATAGAGTAACAAAGGTCGAGCTGCAGGATGCGATGCTGCATCATTAGTTGGACAAATTGCATTATGAGTATAGCTATGGATTTAAAAAGAACTATTGGATTAGTTGTTTTACTAATCATTGTATTGAAAGGATATGCTGTGACTGTTGAGGTAACAGCGAATCTTAATGTATATTATCCTGAGTATTCGAAAGTGGATTTGGTGTGTGAGCAGATGCCTAAAGTCGCTCAGAAGGATGTTGAGTTCTGTTGCGAGGCGGCGTTTACGGGCGAGTTATTGACAGTGTTCAAGCACTCGAACATTGCAGATAACCACATTTGTAATGGGAAGATGATTAAGGGATATCGCTGCAAGGCGAATACTGGCGGCTTCGTATGGGGCAAAGGCAAATGGAAGTTCATGCGGAAAGCAGATTTCCCAGCTGAGGCTAATGGGTGGAACATGGGTTTCTGTCAAATGTTGATTATCAAGGACGGAAGCCCAAGACCTATTGGCTCCAAGATGAAGAACAACAAGAACATCTATAGGGCTTTGTGCGAGAAGAACGGGAAGCTATGCATCATCGAGTCAAGGAAGAACATGACCTATGAGTTTTTTGTGAAGTGTCTGAGTAGCTATAAGGTTACTCATGCGCTCTATTTGGATATGGGTTATGGTTGGAACTACGCATGGTATCGTGATAAGAAAGGAAAGGTTGTTGTGCTTTTCCTTGAGAGCATAATGTCACCGAATTACAAATACCGAACCAACTGGATAACCTTCTACAAGTGATAAAAGGGCGGAAGTACTGAGAGCCATTGGATTATTCTGATTATTGAAACTGCAAGCCTTGCAGAAATTTGTTTGGGTTGAAGTTTTTTTGTACCTTTGCGGCAAATTTAGAAATTGCAAATTTGTATGGGAGAACCTATTTTGGACTTTGGCCCTGTGGAGGATAAGATGCAGGGCATCATCAAGGTGATTGGCGTTGGCGGTGGTGGATGCAATGCCGTTAGAAACATGTATGACCAGAAGATATCGGGTGTTACTCTTGCTGTTTGTAACACGGATAGTAAATCGTTGGCACCATCACCCGTACCTGTCAAAATACTGTTAGGAGAAGGTCTTGGCGCTGGCGGAAAGCCTGAAATCGGCCGTTCGGAGGCAGAAAAGAACATTGCCGACATAGAAAACCTGCTTAGTGACGGTACGAAGATGGTGTTCATTACGGCAAGCATGGGTGGCGGTACTGGCACAGGATCAGCGCCAGTAGTGGCCAGTGTTGCCAAGAAAATGGGGATGCTGACCATAGGCATCGTTACAATTCCCTTCTATTTTGAGAAGAAACAGAAGGTTATCCGTGCGTTGAAAGGTGTTGACGAGTTGCGGAAGAATGTGGATGCCATCTTGATTATTAATAATGAACGCCTGTGTGACGTCTATGCGGACACGCCTATCTCTGTGAAAGAGTCGTTTGCACGAGCTGACAACATCTTGAAAGATGCGGTCATGGGTATCTCTGAGTTAATAACCGTCAACAGTAATGGTGGTATAGATTTGGACTTCCGTGACGTGGAAACAACCATGCGTGATGGTGGCGGTGCCATTATGGCCATGGGAAGGGCAAGCGGACAAAAACGCGTAGAACGAGCCATTCAGAATGCACTACATTCACCTCTGCTTTACGGTAATGACATCAGTCATGCCAAGCGAATCCTGTTCAATATCTATTCCAGCGACGAGGTTCCAATCATGGTGCCTGAAATGCAGGAGATAGACGAATTCTTCGATAGCTTGAATCCTAATGTTGAAGTCATCTGGGGCATATCTTCCGATAATACTATTGGTGAAGACGCAAAGGTCACCATTCTTGCCACGGGCATGGAAGAGAGAGAGGAAATAGATGAGGAAGAGAAAGACGATGCCTATTATGAAAGCCTGATTCCTCAGCTCTATAAGCCCATTAAGAATCCTGTCTCCGAACCTGCACAAGAACCGGAATTCGTAGTGGAACAAGCTGCAGCTACAGAACCTCCTGTCGTGGAGCCGCCAAAGCATCAACATTCATGGGGGGAGAGAATTACGCAATGGTTACGAAGCATTGTACAAGACACTGACGAATAATGCCGATAGCAGGAAGAACACCAGAAGTGATTGCAGAAGAGCTCTCTCAGTTAGTAAGGGAGCTCGTAGAAGCAGGACGCAACGACCTGTTGTTGCGTTCAATTGGTGTGCCTGTCTTGGAAGAGTTGCGTATAGAAGCGGCAAGAAGACGGCTAAGCCGCTTGCTGATTACCAAGGATTATCGGTTCATCTTGCTTGATGAACAAAACAGGGAAGTAGAGCTGAACCCCGTTCATAAAGCCGTCTATTTACTCTTCCTCAAACATCCGGAAGGGATAGAATTCAAGAAGCTGCGAGATTATCGCGAAGAGCTGCTGGGTTATTATATGGCTACTGCGCGTTTTATGGACAAGCGGACAATCACAGAAAGTGTAGACATGCTTATTGACCCCTTGAACAACTCGATTAACGAGAAGTGTTCTCGTATCAAGAGCGTTTTCCTCAGTATGATGGATCAGTACCGCGCAAGCTACTATATTGTCAGCAGCCATAACAAGAAGCATGTTGCAGGTTCAACCAAAGTATGGTATGAGCGCCTGAAAGTCATCACCCTGCCCAGAGAGTTGGTGATATACGCCTGAGAAGGGAGCAACCTGTCTTGCCTGTTGAGACAAGACAGACGAGGGTATACGTTTGTGTATGATTTTACGCTCGTGTAGGTTATACGCTCGTGTATGGTTATACACTCATCAACGCTTGCATGAATTCCTGTAGACGGAGAAGACCGTAGGAGCCAGAAACACAGGAAACTTCGTCGTATTGCTGGACGTCGTCGGGAGTGATGCCTGGGTACCAGATGAGGAAGGGTACGGGTTGACCGACGTGGATGCGCTGCTCGACGGGTGTCAGATGGTCGGGGAGTACGGCGATGCAGACGGGTTCGTCCCATGTGCGTACCTCATTATAGATAGGTGCGATGAGCCGCTGGTCGAGATACTCAATGGTTTTCAGCTTCAGTTCAAGGTCGCCGTCGTGGCCGGCCTCGTCGCTGGCTTCTACATGGACGAAGACAAAGTCTTGTGTGCGCAGGGCGTCGATGGCAGCTTGTGCCTTACCTTCGTAGTTGGTGTCGGCAAGACCTGTGGCGCCGGAAACCTTGACGATGTCAAGGCCTGCGTAGCGGCCGATGCCCTGTATAAGGTCTACAGCTGAGATGACGGAGCCGCTCTTGATTTGCGGGTACTGCTGCTGCAGGGTTAGCATGGAGGGTCGGTAACCGCCGCTCCAAGGCCAGATGCTGTTGGCTTGACGTTCACCGCGCTTCGCTTTTTCAAGATTGTAGGGGTGGTTGGCAAGGAGATCCTGGGAGCGGAGAATGAGGGTGTTGATGAGGTCGGCGGTTTGCTGGGGGGAGAGGCGGGCTTGCTTGTCGGCTGTGGCATTGCCACAGCATAGTGAACTATCACAGCATGGTGAACTATCACAGCATGGTGAACTATCACAGCATAGTGAACTTTCGGCGGGCTTGACCAGCAGGGGGCGCCAAGGCTCGTTAGGATGGTCGTGGGGTGGGGCGCACTCGATGTGCTTCGAGCCGCCTTTGATGACCAGCAGGTGACGGTACTGAATGCCGCAGATGAACTTTACACGTTCGCAACCCTGTTCGCGGTTGATGGGTGCAGCGAGGTGCTCGTTCAGGTAATCGATGAGCACGCGGGCATCGTCGGTTTGCAGATTGCCGCCGTTGTGGGTGATGATTTTCCCGTCTTCCAAGGTGATGATGTTGCAGCGGATGGCGAAGTCGTCGTCAGCCATGTCGTAGCCGATGGAGGCTGCCTCCAAGGGGCCGCGGCCCTCGTAAACCTTATTTAAATCGTAGCCGAGGATAGCGGTGTTGGCCACTTCGGAACCGGGAGGGAAACCTTCGGGGACGGTGACGAGGCGACCACAGCGGCCTTCACGAGCCAAATGGTCCATCATAGGCTTATGGGCGTATTGCAACAGGGTCTTGCCGCCGAGTCGCTCAACGGGGAGGTCGGCCATGCCGTCGCCCAGAATAATGATGTGTTTCATATTGAGAAAAAGGCTGGACGGAAAAACCGTCCAGCACACTATTAGATATTAGCGATTGACATGATGTTTGCAAACACGCCTGCGGCAGTAACGGCAGCACCGGCACCGTATCCCTGAATGAGCATGGGGTACTCCTTGTAGCGCTCGGTAGTGAGCAGCACGATGTTGTTGGAGCCTTCAAGGCCGTAGAATGGGTGACCCATTGGCACTTCCTTCAAGGCTACACTCGTCTTGAAATGCTTGGCGTCACCTTCTAAGTTCTCCATCGTTGCGACGAAACGCCAGCGCTTGCCTTCGGCCTCGAGCACCTTGCGGCGTGCCTCGAAGTCAGCATCCAGCTCGGGCAGACGTTTCCAGAAGTCGTCAAGCGAACCCTCGAAGTAGCTGTCGGGCACAAAGAGGTGTTTTTCAACATCGTCCTGTTCCACCTTATAGCCAGCTTCACGGGTGAGGATGACCAGCTTGCGGATAACGTCGGTACCGCTGAGGTCGATGCGTGGGTCGGGCTCTGAGTAACGCTGCTCCTTGGCACGGCGCACTGTCTCTGAGAAGGGCACGTCGGCAGCAATCTCATTGAAGATAAAGTTGAGCGTACCCGAGAGAATGGCTTCGATTTTCAGTATCTTATCGCCAGAGTTGCACAAGTCGTTGATGGTGCCGATGATAGGCAATCCAGCACCTACGTTGGTTTCGTAGCGGAACCACACACCGCGGTCGCGAGCTGTCTGTCGCAGCTTCAGATAGCTGTCGTAGTCGCTGGAGGCAGCAATCTTGTTGGCAGCCACCACGCTGATGTTGTGCTCTAACAACGTCTGGTAGAGTTGGGCAATCTGACGGCTGGCTGTGCAGTCGACGAAAACGGAGTTGAAGATGTTCATCTTCACAATCTCGTCGCGCATGTGCTCTGTATTGGCGGGATAGCCGGCACGCAGAATCTTCTCGTAGTTGTCGAGGTCGATGCCATCGCGGTCGAGCACGAAGTTGTCGACGTCGCTGATGCCAACCACGTTCAGTTTCAAACGCCTCGACTGCATGAGGAACTGTTGCTGTGTGCGAATCTGCTCAAGCAGCATGCCACCGACGGTACCGATGCCGCAGATGAAGAGGTTGAGCACCTTGTATTCCGACAGGAAGAACGAGTCGTGAAGCACGTTCAGCGACTTGCGCAGGAAACGTCCCTCAACGACAAACGAGATGTTCGTTTCTGAGGCACCCTGAGCACAGGCAATGACCGAGATACCACTTCGGCCTAAAGTGCCGAACAGCTTTCCGGCGATGCCTGGCGTATGCTTCATGTTCTCACCCACGATGGCGATGGTGGCCAACCCACTCTCTGCCTGCATGGGGAACATGGCGCCTGTCTCAATCTCCTTGGCGAACTCCTCGTTCAATACCTCGACGGCAGCATCAGCATCTTCGTCGCGCACACCGATGGAGGTTGAGTTCTCGGATGATGCCTGCGACACCATGAACACCGAGATACCGCGGTCGGCCAGGGTGGTGAAGATGCGGCGGTTCACACCAATGACACCCACCATGGAAAGACCGGTGACGGTAATCAGCGTGGTGCCCTTGATGGAGGAGATACCCTTGATAGGCTTCAGGTCGTTTTCAATCTTGTCCTTGATGAGCGTGCCCGGATGTTCGGGATTAAAGGTGTTCTTAACCTTAATAGGTATGTTCTTGATGCAGACAGGATAGATGGTCGGCGGGTAGATGACCTTTGCGCCGAAGTTACACAGCTCCATCGCTTCTACATACGAGAGTTCATTGATGGTATAGGCGGACTTGATGACCTTCGGGTCGGCAGTCATGAAGCCGTCGACGTCTGTCCAGATTTCCAAGACCTCAGCATCGAGGACGGCGGCGATGATGGCGGCGGTGTAGTCAGAGCCACCACGGCCAAGGTTTGTCGTTTCGTTGCTGTCGCGGTCGCGGCTGATGAAGCCAGGAACGACGGCAATGGTCTTGTTGGCAGCGGCATCGCCACTGCATAGCGAACTGAAGGATTCCGTTACTAATTTGGCAGTGAGTTCGGTGTCGAGGACGTGCTTGCCGTGCTTCTTCTCCGTTCGGATGAAGTCGCGGCTGTTCATGCGCACGCCGTTCTTCAACATGCCTGCCACGATGTGCGAGCTGAGCCGTTCGCCATAC
>Ga0310786_10009251_pt1 | contig 12529 bp, 10 predicted proteins | sample AusTroGonzalo_MG_FD_203881 | JGI IMG/M metagenome (GOLD analysis project Ga0310786, IMG submission 203881) | Bovine rumen microbial communities from tropical cattle in Woodstock, Queensland, Australia - Gonzalo_03 (v2) (version 2) | ecosystem: Host-associated > Mammals > Digestive system >...
TTTACTTTAACGATATTGCCTTCTTCGTTTTCCATCGGCTCTTTGGTTTCGGGATCGCAGAATGTATACCATGCACCACTCTTACGGATGATCTGATACTTAGAAATAGCCAGATTAGCAAATTCGAAATCTGTTCTCAGACCAGATTGTACCATAAGAAAATACTCACCCAGCTTCCTGTCAAACGGAGCGGATTTCTGCTTTGTTACTCGGACGATAACCTTATAACCAGCAGGATTTTCAGCCTTCATAGGAAGCTCTGCTCCCAAGAAATCTACAGGATTACCTAAACGGAAGCCCATACGCAACGAAGCATAGAACTTAATAGCATTTCCGCCAGGAGTATTTACTACATAGGCATTCTCCAAATTGACACGAATCTGATTGATAAAAAGTACAGTACAATCATAACGGGTCAATAGCTGAGTTAATCTTCGGGTGAATAATGTCATAAGACCTGCCAAAGCAGATGCAAATGGCTTCTTATCGGAATCTAAATCCTTATCAAGCTCTGCCTGAGTTACCAATGACGGTACTGAATCCAGAACCAAAAGTCCGACTTCCCCTGAACATATCAGATCTTCAATCCTTGCCAAAATCTGCTCTGCGGAAACATCAGGCGGTTGCATGACATCTATAGCCTTATTAGTAATTCCGAGAGTTGTAGCCCACCTTCTATCAAAAGAGTGCTCCAGGTCTATGTATATAACCTTTTTGGGGCCACGGTCATTCAAATCCTGAAGCTTGATCTTCGCTTCCTTCTTGCCTTCCGCAATCTGCTCTTGCAGCTTTAATACCTCATCTGTAAATTCCTTATTAAAGATATCTAAGGCATTTTTACATATATCAATTGCAGTAGTGGACTTTCCTGAACCCTCAGCCCCGAAAAATTCTGTCAATGCGGCTCTAGGAATACCACCATAGGTTTCCCAATTAAGTGAAGGGGATGAAAACGGTATCTTCCTTCCGCCTGCACTATTAACACTATCCATCAGATCAGGACATCCCCAATCTTTCTGGCATTTCTTGATTATGTCAGCATAACTAGCCATTTGTTGTATCTCCTTTCTTACTGTCCTATATCATATTCAGGTAAATCGGGTAAGTTTACCTCACCTATAGGGGTTATTTCGCTGGAACGCCTTGCATCCCAGACTTTCTTTGCACCCATTATCAATTCCTTTGAAAATGAAATCTGCTGCTCGACCCTGGAAATAACCGAAGTATAAATAATAGTCATTAACTTAAACTCGGTGTCCAGATTAGTATCTGTTATCTTTTCAGCCTTGCGCTGTTTCATTTTGAGCTTAACAATCTCAAGATGCTGCCTGAACTGTGCCAAAGCATTTGCTACAGAAAATAATTCCAGAGGTAAAGCCGTAATTATCCATGATAATTCAGTATCATTTATCGGAACATCTACATCTTGAAACCGCTGATGCATCACTTCTTCCCTAATAAAATAACTGGCAAAATATTTATTATAGATTTCTTCTACCAACTTATCTGCCGCATCAAAATCTTCCTGCAAAAATTCCAATGCTTTTGAAATATCGCTCATTGTTCACCGCCTTTCTTAGGAGCAACGGGAGTGCATAAATAAGTCATTGCCGTCTCCATCTGATATTGTGTAAGCTTTAATTCCTTATTCATAGTCATAACCACATTAGCAAGTTTAAGGCAGACAAAAGCGTGCTGACTCCCGTATTTCTCCAATTTATCCAAGTAATTAGACGGGATCATAGTCCGAGAAATATCTTTCAAAAAGATGAATTTAACAATATTACAGAGAAAACTATGGAACCCCTCAAACCATTTTACAAAGTTAGTTCCAGAGTTATACACCTTATCCACTATAGCGGTAATATCCGCATTATCTTTCCGCACTAAGGCATTAAGCAGATTAAAATAATCATCGTAACTCGGAAGGTCTAATGCCTTAATTACTACATCAACCGTAATTTGCGTATCAAAAGCCAGACATTTATCTAAAGAAGTTATGGCATCTCGCATACCTCCCTGAGCCAAACGTGCCAGATAAGATAATGCGGCATCTTCATAAATGATATTACGGCCTTCTGCTACTTCAGTATCCAATATGTATTTGAGTCGATCTTGGATAGTCTTCGTACTAAGTTTAGATAACTTAAATGTCTGCACCCTGGATATTATCGTTGCAGGTATCTTTTCTGGATTTGTGGTACAAAGTATCCACACGGTATTGCCTACCTGTTCCTCCAGACACTTGAGGAGCGCCTGGAACGCCTGATTTGATAGGCTGTGAACCTCATCTAGTACGATTATTTTATATTTTGTACCGACGGGATATTGAGATGCCTCTTGTATAAGTTCACGGATATCATCAACACCACTATGAGAAGCCGCATCTACTTCTATGATATTATCCGTACTGCCATTAAGAGATTTGGCTATGATACGGCCAAGAGTAGTATTATGAGTAGGAATAAAATCATCCGAAATATAAGTATGATCAGGGTGATCTACATATATACATTGGCAAAATTGTTTACCAATATACTGAATATCAATCACTTCTCGATATTCCGTATATTCAGGAACATCTATATTCCATCTAGATAACTTAGCACTAGGGATAGTTACTGTATGACCTGCGGAAATGCAATTAAGTAAGCAATCCGTAGTAATTACATTTGATGTACCATCTACACAGACTAAATTTAGATGATTATCTGCAACTCGAATCTTACCTCCATCAGCTAATACAAGTTCATATATAGGACGCACACCTTGAGGAAAAATACCAATAATATTTCCAATAGCTCCTGTATGAGTAATTACCTCAGTACCGACTTGAACCTCTCCCATAGTAATAAAACCTGTGGGAGTTAAAATCTTGCTATACAGTGGCTGAGCCTTTCCCGTACCCGCTGGCCCTGTAAACAGGAAATTACGGTTACTCAAAGTCTCCGATTCACACATAGCCTTTACAATATTAACTACAGTAGTCTGTCCAACTACATCGTCAAAAGATTGCGGTCTATATCTATTTGCAAGTGATGCCATCTATGTCTCCAATCTTAAAATTGTCCTAGTTATATTAACGATATATCAAATGTAATTTTGCAATCTGTATATCTCTAAGTAGGTATCATAACTAACATGACCATAAAGTAATTTAACATCTATCTGCTTAGTGTCCAGTAATGTTGATACCGTTTGCATAAATATATCAAATGGCACTTCGCTATAGATTACTTGCAATAATGCCTGTATTTCAGGAGTGATCCGTTCTGTAGAAAAATTGTCATTGCGTAAATGTTGCCGTAATACCCATCTAACGTAAGAAGCTCGATTGCCTAATTCAATAGTCATTAATTTTTCAATAATATCCGCATCAGACTTACGACTAAGATTCAAGCAAAGCATATATGCATTGCTATAATATTTTTTATAATATTTAGCTTCTCGTTGCTTATTATGAATATGCCATTCTGTATTATGGCGTTCATTCCAGATTCTATGATCTTCCTGAAATTTAGATAAGCCTAGATTATAATCAATACCAAAATATTGGCAAAGTTTTCTTGCGGCATATTCTCTCGGAACATGTTCTCCCGAAAAATAAGTGCGTAATGCTCCAGCCGAGATACCAAGTTCACGAGATAATGCCAGTAGAGTAATTCCATGCTCTACCCGTAACTTTGACCAATAAGTATTTTGACTAGTTGACACACCCATAACTCACCATTCCTTGCACTTGTTATAATACCGACACCTACTAGGACTACACCAAATATCACCTGAAGGTAATTTCTCTGGAGCAATATTCATCTCTACGTGTCTTTGAACATCATAAAAAATATCCCATGTACTTTTCATATCGGTATCTGAAACCGTTACTTCATAGCATTTCAATTTACCGTACATCCTATCCTGATAGAGCACTAAGACATTATGAATACCTAATATAGTTGCATAAGTCTTGATCTGATCGATATGTTGCGGTTTCGGTGCTGATAATTTATCAAAACTGGAATATTCCGAAGTCTTGATCTCTAATAGCCAATATTTACCTTTCCAGAAGATAATGCCGTCAGGGGCAAACTTTATCGGAATAGGCTTAGTTATCTCGACCTGAGTTTCATACTCATTCTTAATGCATGTATACTCATATGTCGGCTGAAACTCTTTTAAATAATCTGCTACATCAATCCAATCCGCACCTAACTTCTTAGATAAGATTTCCTGGATTGCCTGATGACAAGCAGTACCCATCTGCGCAGTAAAATTCAGCGACCTATCCACAATAGTCTCTGGCTCAGGTTCTACTCCTCTAAGTCTAAACCAACTGATTCTTTTACATCTCATAGAAGAAGGAGCGAAAGTCCTTGAAGGAGTTCGGGATTCTCCCTCAAGGATTATTTCGTCCAAGGCACTTTCGTAGAGATCGAGAAAATCACTACTGTTGTCAGAATTAAATCTGGCAGACTGGATACTTCCAAAAGATTTGAATGCCATCAGTTCTGTCCTGCAAGTAAGGTTGTAAGATCGTCAGTCCAGAAGATACAACCAATAACTCGATTTACAGTAGTTCCATCAATCTGCTCAACTCTCCTCATAGGAGCGATATTGATCTTATCTGTATCAAGATTGGAAAGAACACTCTTAAACAGATCCGTAAGGAACTTTACGGAATACGAATCATTATCCATAGAATTAACATCTACAGAATAGCTGCTGGCCTTATTAGTCAAGATGAGCTTATTATCGGAAATCGAAAAATTCACTATCTTATCCAACTGAGACTGAGCAAGGATAGAAGTCTGATTGATAAACTTGATAATAGGAGCGACATTAACAGTAATGTAGGATTCAGGATGCTGAAGCATACTAAGGATAATTTCGGAATTATAGCTTCCGACGGTTTCATCATCCTCATACTTAGGCATAAACTCTGTAATCATTGAATAACTGTCAGTATTTATATTCAAGACATAACTTCTACCAACCCTAGAAACAGTAGAACCGCTGGGAATTGCAGTAAAAAGATTGATCAATGATGCAGGGAAAAGACAAGTTGTATCAAAATCTCCACGCTTAGAATAAGTAAACAAACTGGATTCGAAATCACCAACTATGACTTCTTTATCCTTACCTACCCAAACATTAGTATATACGGGATGTTGCATTGAACTTGAGATAGCATACATCTGATGATTCTTTATAAACTGCCAATCCTCTGATTTGAGCTTTATTGCATCTCCAGGCATAAGTTCATCAGTAGGCTCTTCAAGTCTGACATCATTAACATCAAGTATCTGCGGAATAGCAAACTTAGCAGAACCTGCATGAACATACAAACCGCCGTCAATAAATTCCAGATGTACTACATCAGTATCAATACTGTCTATAAGATTCTTAAAAACCGAACAGTCCAGCATAATAGATGTAACGGTATCTTCATCGCCAGAACCCTTTAAAGTCATTCTGGTCTTAATATTGGCGGCTTCAATGTTGATCTTTAAAGTGTCACGGGATGCGGTAATCTGGACAAGACTACTTCTCCTGTAATACTTAGAGATGTTCGCCTTGATGATTCCAAGGTCTGTAACATTCTTCAAAGGTTTGGTTGATACTGTGAATCGCATAAATGTTTCCTCCAATTTATTTATTTTAATTTTTGCAAATCATATGTAACTTTATCTTCGATATGATTGATAAAATCATCCTTACTTATACTATAACGATGTATGTAATCAGAAATTGCTGCATTCAGTTCTTCTGACCATACGCCATTTACACCAAAGGCTGCATCTCCCATAGGTTTTTTACCATCAGCATCATTATAAATCGGCAAAATATATTCCTGATCAAACAGATGATATTGAATCCAACAAATCTCATCGGAAGTCAATTTATCAGAATCTAAGTGACTAGGTTTTGTATATCGACAAGGATATTCCAGACCATACCATCTCAAAGATGTAGTAACATCACAACTAATCGTAAACGGTAAGAAATTTCCAGCCGCACTCATAAGACTACCTAAAAGTTCTCCTGCACGCTGGGCATTACGGATAGGTACTTCTGCTATAAGTTCATCATGAACCTGAAGTAATACAACCGCACCTAACTCCTTCCATTCCTGGTTATTAAATATTTTAAGCATTGCTATCTTAGTAAGATCGGCAGCACTTCCCTGTACCTGACTATTGACGCATTTGCGTGTAGCATCGGTTATTTTCTTAGTATTATTAATAACCCTAATATGGTCAACTTCTTCAAGTTGCTTAATCCGCTTATATATCTGCCCTTTATACTTATAATTAGCGAACTCCTGCGTTAATTTCTTTACAATGCGTGCAGGAATTTCATCCTTATTTTTCAAGGTTTTCGGGTCAAGCGGATCAATGTCAGGATTAACATACCCCTTACCTGCCTTAAATTCATAAGGCGGTAACTGCATATCAGGAATATGTCTACGGCGACCCAGGATGGTTTCTACATAACCATATTTACGAGCATGGTCTTGAGAATATGCCATAAATTTACGGAGACCAGAAAATGAATTAAGTACAGCATCATAAATCTTTTGAGCCTCTTTAGTTTTATCATCATCGGTCATATCTTTATTTTTACCAAAAAGCTGATCTCCGATTGTCTTTGTAGACCTTCCATACGTTATTCCGAGTACAATACTTTTGGCCTGGGTTCTTCTTTCTTTGCCTTCTCGATTTACTTGATCTGTCTTATTTCCATTTTCATCAAAGAAAAATTCCGAACACTCCTCGTAAGTCTTATTAAAAGACAATGCGGCAATAGTAGAATAGATATCACGATTATGCTTAAATGCATCTATCATATTTTCGTCACAAGCAAGGAAACTCAGCAATTTGGGTTCCTGCTGAGAGAAATCGCTTGACATCATTACATATGGCGGTGTTGTGTGTTTTATACTGACTTTTGAAAGTGACTCAGAAGTATTAAATATGAGAGTCGTATTAGGTAATTTATTAATGACTCCTTGTATCTGTAATGAACCAGCACTTGAAATTATCTGATCTCCATTACATAAATCTATTACATCTTTCTTCTGCCAATGCTCATTATTATCGGTTACAGTAACAGAGTCATAACTACCTAAAGTTATTGAAAGTACCCCATCTGAAAAATCACAAATAGATACAGTTTCTTTAGCAGGTGTCGCCCTAAATTGATGTCTAATATCAGTAGCATGAGAAGGTATCTGCTGCATATTTGGCGAAGCTGCTGAAAGACGTCCTGTATCAGTACCTAGTGCTTTAAAAGTACCGTGAATCCTACCATCGGGAGCTACATCCTCTGGCAATGAATCTATAAAGGAATTAAGAAGTTTACCTAAAGCCCTTACTTTAAGAATCTGATTAGTTACAGGAAGATTAAGCAAAGTAAGAGTAGATTTATCTCCTGACTCTATCTGACAATTCAAAAAATTATTAAGCAAATATACTACATGTTTAGGACTTCCCTCATTAAAATCCTTACCTGTTTTAAATGGAGATTTCTGCACAGTAATAGCATCTGAATTATTGATGATTTCCTGTACTATGCCAATCAATTTAAGATTCTCTGATTGGTATTTACTATCATATCTAAGTTTTAATACATCGCGGACACTGTAATCAAAATACACACCCACCCTATGCATCAAAGCACAAACCTTTATCATCGGAAATTCAATATTCCATACAAGGTCTGCAATGCGCTCTAAATGATGTTTCTGACATTTAGGATGTGTCTTTGTTACATAAGGTAACTGCCATTTGAACAGTTCATATGTAATCTTTGCATCATTTGCGGCATATAACTTAGCGATTTCAGGCTTACTATAAGGGAATAACTTAGGACTAAAGAAATCGGTAAATTTCTTCGGATCAGTCTTACCGCCCATTACATATTTAGCATAAAGTTGCTTTAAGCCGTTCTGTGGCTCATTCTCTTTAAGACAACGCCAGGCAGAAATAACATCATAATAGCAGATGTCAATCATATCGACTTTAAAATCTTTATAGATAAAGGCTAAGTCGAAATCTGCGTTAGCGAAAATCATCTTAGTCTTTGCGTCTACAAATAACTGAAGTTCTTTTCCGATTTCTTCATATGAAAGTTGCCCGTTGTAAGGTGTCTCAAAAATAGGGACTATATGCTTAGATGGAATATAAGCTTCAACTCCACCAGGATAATACAGAGAGAATCCTACAATAGTATCGTGGATTCTATCTGTACCTGTGGTTTCAGTATCAATTCCGCAATATCCTGCCTCAATCGCTTTCAACACATAGTCATGTAACTCAGAAACATTATTGATGAGAATCGCAGGAGAGTCCCCGAAATATTCGAGGACTTTCCTGGTAGATTCATCAATTTCATGCTGAGTAGAGGTTATACTTTTAGATACCTGTATAGGCTTTAGAGCTTCTTTGGATTTAGCAGCGACCGCATTGATCTGGTCAAGCTGATCTTGTGAAAACAATCCCATAAAAAGGATACCTCGTCAGAAAAACTTAATTAGAACTGAGGCTCAGGGTAATCTCCGTCGTCATCATCTGTATCAAAAGGAGCATCCTCATCAACAGGAGTTTCTGCTATCGGAGCGGATACTGTCGGAGATACTACAGGAGCGGCTACTGCCTCTGCCGCATTTACATATGTATTAGGGATTGAAGACTGGTATCCTGCTCTAGGAATAGGGATATACTCCTGCTCTACAGCATTATTAGAACTCTGACGCTGAAGCATATTACTGAGGTCAGATGCAGAAACCGTCTTAACGATATTCTCATAATAATCAGGCATTACGGCATTGAATTTAGCCAGAATCTGATCGTAAGGCATCCTGGAGTTTTTACCTACGGGAACGATGTCATAATAAGTATCTATGTCATGATAAGCACCGTGACGGGTAATTCTGAATACATACTCAGAAGGATTTGCGAAACGATTGAATACATCTCTATCCAACTGAGCAAGGAACTTAGTAGACATATTCTTATCCCAGAACTCTATAGCATCCTTCTCGAAGTTGTAAATCGGGATAAACAGCTTATTTGAAACTCGCTTAATACCTGCCTTACAAGCAGGGCAACCTGTACCTGTGCTTGTACCTATACAGTGAACATATCCGCTATATTCTACGGACTTGATGTAATGAACATCAGCTACAAGCATTTCCGCCTTAGACCTATAAAGGAATACTACGTCTGCCGACATTCCATCATCTGTAATCCTGAAGAGATTACGATAACGATCTTCATTGTACTGTTCTACGGATTTAAAAGCCATTTTTAATTTCCTCCTTAATCATTTGTGACTTTTATATTGGATTTATATTTAGGCTTTTGCTATCCGTACTCTTGTACCCTCGACACTAACTATGGCCTATATAAATATTAACGATATGACAGAGAGAATTTTTTACTCCCTGCCATATCGCTTAATATCAACTATTTAGATTCCGAGAATTGCATCGGCAAAAGGAGCTAACTGAAGCTTAAGGTCTTCAAGGATTTCGGCATATTCCTTCTTGCTGACGGCAACATCTGCAAGCCTATCAAGCTCTCTGCCAGGAACACTCTTGGAAAGCTTATGATAAGTATCATCAGGATTGATAAGGTGATTGACTACCTTCTCTGCCTTGGGGCCCATGTGACTGATAATATTCCAGATAGCCTCTTTGGTCTGGACGGTCTCAAAATCATCGTCATAAGTAGGAATCAGATCCCAGAGATTAACCGTAGTATCACCCTCGGTGTACTCATTAGACATCTCTATATTGTTTCTCTGAATATCGCGAACCTGCGTAGAAGCAAAGTTAGCCAAGCAGTTATAGCTTACAGTGTAGATGTAGTTAGAGGTGTAACGCTTCTCATCCTCGTTGATCTTAGCGACATTCTTCATCAGATACTGAAGAACGATGCTGACTCCACTCTCGGAATCTACATAGACCAGCCTGCGAGAAGTGATGCACTTATACCAGGCAAGGATGATAGCATCGTAAAAAATAACAAAAAGCAGAGAAGACTTATCGTCCTCATCTGCATTCTTCCAAACATCATAGGGGATCTTAGTGAACCTACCGTTATCGGAGTATCCCTCAAGATACTTTCTGAAAAGGTTACGGGTAGACTCAAACTGAGAATTTCCTGCTGCCATAATTACTGCCTCCATACTGTTGTATTTTCGATACTTCTTAGACCATCGACATTGTTTATGTCTGCATCTACATATAGAATATCATACTTAAAATCAAAAACAAGTGATAAACAAATATGTAATATATTTGTAACAAAACCCCGTTATCATTCTCGACTGGAATAGAATTTTTCAAACTCTTCCTGGGTGCAATCGTTAACATCTTTGTCTGGTGGCATCTTTATTGTCCATACCAGAGCCACCGAACTCAATGCCTTTTTTAGTTTCTCCATACCTCGCTGTCCTGCGTCATCTCCGTCTAGACACAATACAAACTCCTGAACACCCAATCGTCTAAGCTGAGTGATTTCATAAGAAGTACCTGTACCTAATAAAGCTACGGCATTATACCCCCAACTGATAGCTTTAAGGGCATTAAAGCAACTTTCGCAGACAAGAACCGAAGTAGCATTTTTAGGAAGTTCATACATCCCGTATAAACTCTTTTCTACGCCTCTGGGATAATGGAAGAATTTTCCTTCTACAGATCGCCTACATAAAAACAGAACATTACCGTCTGCATCTTTTACAGGGAAAGTTATGCAAGGGAGCGGTTTCTTCCTGCCCTCAGGGATAAAATTTGCATCATAGCCGATATCATACTTCTCGATGATTTCATCAGTAAGTCCACGCTGATACATATAAGGTACTGTCAATCGGTATGAAGCCAGCTCTTCTTCGGTCACATAATTACCCGTCTGTTTAAGTAATTGGGTATTTATATAGTCTATCGTGTATTTGCTTTCAATAGACTGTGCCAATTCCTGCGGAATCAGATAATCAAATTCTACATTTTCAGGGCTAAAGCCAGGAATATTCTCTTTAAGCCAGTCAAGACCTGATTGACTAATGCCTTTGCGCTTAAGAACTATAGTAAGTGCATCGGCAAGAGAACCTGTATATTGACATGAAAAACAATGAAGTCCTAAAGCAGGATAGCGTTTACCGTTACGATATTGCTCCTTCATAGATATACCACAGGACGGTTTCTTTTCCATACCATTACCATGTGAAGGGCATCGGCACATATACCAATCGCCTACAGGTCTGATAATATCTATCAACCCCATCTCGCCTACTTTTTGGATTACAGATTCAGGATCTACTGCCATATATTATCTCCGCATCATTTAGATATCTTTATTTATCAATCTAGTGTAGTCCCCATGATGTAAATCTTTACATATTTCTTGTAAATCACTTATAGTGGCATTTATGTCATCATGCTTTACACCCTCGACTACAAATTCTGAAAAGATTTTCCCTGAAGACTGACTACGCTCAATACTATCAGCAATGGCTGGGCCACCTTCTTGATAATGATTAGACAGCCTTAACTTAACATCTAGCAAAATATCGGTATCTTTCTGCATCAATACAACTCTGTCAGGACTCTCATCAGTTAAATCAGCCTGGGGAGAAAACTGAATATAATAAGAATAACTGATAGGACTCTGATATTCATCAACGATGTCAAAACCATAACTGGCAATTATAGAAGCCATAGACCTTAGCCAGTTATGGTATACAGATAATTCTTTTTTAGTTAATTGGTACTCTAAGGGAAGATCACGGTACTCCAAATCAATATCGTGTTTAGCCGCAGCAATAGCTGTCGGTACAACCTCACCGATAGTATCATTTAATACGGCAATAAGCTCTAGTTCAAGATGAATAGGCTTAATATACTTTTTCATAATATCCTCGCAATGTGAACTCTCTCCCACCTATAGAGGTTGGAGCTTCGTAAGAAGATTGGTATTTAAGTTTCCACCTGAAATCAGGCAACCCTTATTCTTACAGGCGTATCCACTTCGCCACTACCGTATAGGACTGTTAAATCCACAACGCTACTTTTTCTTAGAATATTCAATGCACCATTGACATCTGCGTTAAGCAATATTCCGTCAGCAGTTTTATACAATCCTCTTCGTATGCGTGTTCCGCTGAATATGTAAGACTGCGGATTGTCTGCATTATAGACAGGAATAATGTCTCTGTCCCAGAAAGACGCTTTTGAAGTATAGCTTTCTTCCTGTTTGACAAAAACAATGCCGTTCAGTTCACAAAGATACTCCAATTTGGAACGCAGTTTACCATACGGAATATTGACAAAATTCTGATTGTTACGCTTGTTCATGTCAGAATTACGCTGAAATGTTTCATTATATCCGATTACAAGCGTTCCAATATCATGAGCAATACAATAATCAATGATTTTTCTTGCAGTTTTGCTCATATAGTCACTGACTTGTCTGTTCCTTTTATCAGCTAAGGTTTTCTGACGGTTTGTTGTTCTTCTTTTATTACCCTGTCT
>Ga0310786_10009252_pt1 | contig 12527 bp, 10 predicted proteins | sample AusTroGonzalo_MG_FD_203881 | JGI IMG/M metagenome (GOLD analysis project Ga0310786, IMG submission 203881) | Bovine rumen microbial communities from tropical cattle in Woodstock, Queensland, Australia - Gonzalo_03 (v2) (version 2) | ecosystem: Host-associated > Mammals > Digestive system >...
AAGAGAAAAATATCATTCAGATTAGTTTTTACTATTTGACTAAAAATCTATGGAACAGTTATCAGAAAGAGATGTTCGTATTCAGAAAATTGAGAAGATGAAGAGTCTGGGAGTAGTCCCATTCGCTCAGCATTTTAATAAAGAACAAACTATCGAAAAAATCGTAGCTGAATATTCAAATAAGGAAATGAGAGAAATTGAAACTATCATTCCATCTCCTGAAAAACAAGTAAAAACAGCGTGAAGATTGATACTTTATCGTAGTTTTGGAAAACTATCTTTCTGAACTATCATTGATGGAACTGAAAGGATTCAGGTTATGTTTCATAGAGATAACTGTAAAATAGATATTTCTACTTCTGCAGATGAACCAAAATTAGTAGATTCTCTATGAGAATGAGAAGAAGCCATGACTGCATATAAATTCATGGAAAAAATGGTAGATGTGGGAGATTTTATAGGAGTATCTGGAGAAGTATTCAAAACTCACAAATGAGAATTAACTATATTTGTATCAGAATTTAAATTCCTTTCAAAATCTGTACGTGGATTACCTGAAAAATATCATGGAATCAATGATGCAGAGGAATTGTATAGAAAGAGATACCTTGATATGATTATGAATCCTGAGACTTATCAACGTTTCTTATTCAAATCAAAATTTTATCAAAAATTGAGAGAATTTTATACTAAAGAATGATTTATAGAAATCCAAACTCCAATACTAGATAATGCCGCTTCATGAGCAGCTGCTAGACCATTTATTACTCATCATAATGACTTTGATGTAGATGTATATTTGAGAATCGCTTTCGAAACATCACTCAAAAAAGCAACTGTATGAAGATTTGAGAAAGTATTTGAAATTGGTCAGGATTTTAGAAATGAATGATCAGATCCTTCACATATCCAGGAATTTACACAGGTGGAGCATTATGCTGTGTATTGGAATTATGAAGATAATATGAAATTCACAGAAAAGATGTTTGATTTCTTATTCGATGAATTAAAACTAGATAGAAAACTGAAAGTTAAAGATAAGGAATGAGTAGAAAAAGAAGTAGACTTCACCACTCCATGGAAAAGAATTGATTACACGAAATGAATTTTGGAAGCTAGTGGAATAGATATTACTCAATACGGAGTAGATGATGCTGATAACCTTAGAAACGATATCAAAGCTAAATGAATTACTTTCGAATGAATCGATGATATGTGAACTACAACTTTGATAGACTATCTTTTCAAGAAAGTTTTGCGTCCTTCAATTATTGGACCTGCGTTCATATACAACTACCCTGTCATTATGCAACCTCTCGCTAGAGTTTCTGATAAAGATGCGAATATAGTTGAGCAGTTCCAGTTATTGGTAAATGGACGAGAAATCTGTAAAGCTTATTCAGAATTAGTTGATCCTCTATTCCAGCAAGCTAACTTTGATAAACAAGCTGAAGCTGCTGCTAAATGAGATGATGAGGCTACAAGTGGAGACGATGCATTTGTTGAAGCTATGGAATATGGAATGCCTCCACAGTCAGGATTTGGAATGGGATTAGAGAGAATATTAGCAATTCTTACTCAGCAAGAAAATATTCGTGATGTAGTTATGTTCCCATTAATGAAACCTAGAAACTGAAATGAAGAATAACAACTTATAATATAAAAAAAGCTGACTCAATTCTGAATCAGCTTTTTTTGCGGATTTTTAACTATTTTAATTTTTTACTTTCTATCCAATCAAGATAATCTCTAAATATCATTCCTCCAGTAGCCACATTTATTCAGTTCTCTCTAGCAAAATCTCTCCAATCATTATAAAGTGCAGTGTTATTAACTAATCCATTTAAGATTTTAATATTTAATTTTTCTAGTGCTACAAAATATACATAAGTCTGAGATATTTTCTCTAATACTGATCATTTAAATTCAATATTATTTCATCAATTTTCTTTCATCTCTTTTTTCATAGCTTTATATCCATCTTTTTGTCAACTTTTCATTTCACGTAAGAACTTCCATTTCCCATTTTCCAATGCATATCTCAATACTGGATCCTTTATAATCATATTCAAAAGAGAACCTTCAAAATTCTTAAGTTTACGATATCTATCATCTTCATCATCTCTATCATCGTCTAGTTTATTAAAACGAGAATCTCTAACGACATCATTTATATCGTCATCCATATCTATATCTTCATCCATTTCTCTATTTCTTAATACAGATGCAGCTTCCTCTTCTACTTGTGCAGTAACTTTCTTAACTTTTCTTCATCTTTTTCAGAACATTCATCCAAGTATTTCCATAGTTAGTATAATATAATAATATAAAAATTTTAGTAAAAAATGTATATATAAATAATATAAGAAGTCAAGAATTTTTGTAAAATTAACGATACATAAAAAAAGCTGACTCAAATTAAGGAGTCAGCTTTTTAAACTATTTTTAAATTCTAGTAATCTTTATGGACACCTTTTGGTGTTGTTGTAGTAGATTTTGATGCAATAGTCTTTGCTGCTTCTCCAAATCCTTTAACAGCATCTAATACCTCCATAGGAATCATCCAAACTGTTGTATTTGATTGATCACTTGAGATATCGTTAATTGATTGTAATGTTCTCAAATGCAAAGCTCCAGGAGTCTTTGAAAGCATTGTAGCAGCTTCTACTAAGTTTTGAGCAGATGCCAATTCTCATTCAGAAGTAATAATCTTTGCTCTCTTTTCTCTTTCAGCTTCAGCTTGTTTTCCGATAGTTCTCTGAAGATCTGCAGGAATAATAATATCCTTGAGTTCTACTGAAAGCACATCTACTCCCCAAGAGTCAGATTTTTCATCAACGATAGCTTTAATCTTTTGACTAGCCTCTTCTCTCTTTGCAAGTAATTCATCGAGTTCGAACTGTCCAACGATATTTCTCATTGTAGTTTGAGCGAACTGAGTCATAGCATAATCAAGATATTTAACATTGATTACAGCCTTGTTTACTTCAGCTTCTTTAACTTTGTAATAAAGTACAGCGTTGATAGAGCAAGAGATATTATCTTTTGTCATAGCTTCCTGACTAGGAACATCTACAGCCTTTTCTCTGATATCTACAGTTGTAGTAGTCTGAATGATTGGGATAATAACTTTTAAACCTGGTTTTAAGATTCCTGTGTACTTTCATAGAGTAAAGAGAACCTTTCTCTCATACTGATTTACTACTCTAAGACCAGTAATAAGAATTACGATAATAATAAATAACACAATACCAAATCCTCACATGTTTATATTTGATAATAAAATAAAAGAACATTATCACGATTCATTATATAAATATAATTTCAGATTTTGCAAGAGATTCGAATCGAATTTATCAAAAGTAAACTTACTTTATTTTTAGTAAAAAATACAATAAAAAATCTATTTTTTGTATTGTCAAACTTTTTAGATAAAATCTCTTGATTTTTAAAATAAAAGTCTTAATTTAGAGTCATATATAAATCTTTATTTAGCTCTTTATTTAGTGTTTCAATGCTTACAGACCAGTGTGTATCAGTAACAGATCTAAAGAAAAACATGAACGCTTATGTTAAAGATCTAAGGAAAGATAAAATCATTTTTGTGAATAATGCTCCCGTCGCTGTATTGATGGATGTAAAAAAATATGAAAAAATGATGCGCGTGGGTAATTTTTTAAATATATGAGTAGAAGCACAGCACCCAACTAGAAAATTTATCAGAAAATTGAAGTAATCAGATTTTTTAGATTTATATGTAATTATGAGATGAAGAAATTCGCAACATTACAAGAAATCATTGAAATCTACTGTATCTCTCGAAGACTAGTAAGAGATATACTCAGGCATTACAATATCGATTGTTACAAAAATGAAGATGTAATTTATATCGACATCAAAGCTTTCCACAAAATCTATACTTCAAAATACAACCCTGTTTTGTTTTCGGTTGAGGAAAAACAGAAGAAAGAAATTATCAAACCTATTATAGAAACCAAAATCAATAGAACATTCTTGAACATATTTACTACACCAGTGGATTATCATCAGAAAAAACTAACAAAATTTGCTATGAGTTATGCAGGATAAAAAGTCACCCGTACACAAAAAGCTGACTTCGTATGAAGTCAGTTTTTTGATTCTCTATTTTTTATTCCCAAAATTAGTAGATAACGACTATAATATTCTAATAATTAATTTTCTAAAAAAATACTCTTGACATTAAAAAGCGTATTATTATAAAGTAGACACCCCGGTGGGACATCCCGTAGATCCGCCGTCGCCAAAGAGACTCTCCGTGACGAGGTTTTGATTCGCATGCGACTCTAAATTACGACTTTTGTGCGGTATATGGTTACTCCTCTAATGGTTTACCTTAATCTTCTCATCGGTTATTTTAGGGAGGAAACGGTACGTGTTGCCAAGTCCTCCCTTGGGAGGAAACGGTACGTGTTGCCAAGTCCTCCCTTTTTTCGTTTCGATTTTTTTGTGTATAAGTTTATTTTTTACATTTTGCAAGAGAATCGGATGAGAAAATATAACTTTATTCTTCCGGAATAGGGAGTCAAAGATAATCCAATGGGATTTCATCAAAAAAATATTTACAACCAACTGCCTGAATATAATTTAATACGTCTTTATATTCTGGTTTTTTGAACCGATCTCACCTCAGGACATAACAGTATTCAACAGTTAATTTTAATGGTCTCAAAAGTCTTTCATATTGTTTTTTCTTAAAATCACATGTTTGTAATTTTTCATCTACAGAACCAGCTGTTTCTTGATATTTTATCTCTATAATATAAATGGTATTTCTTACTATTACATATATTGCGTTATCTGGTAATAATTTTTTTGAAATAAAATTTTTATAATTAATTCAATTAGGTTCTAATAAATTCTTATACAAATTATTTTTTTGATATATCTCCGCAACCTTTATATTTTGAAAATAAACAGAACTATTATTTTCAATTCTATATCATTTTAATGTTTTTAGCCTATCTTGAAGTGATGTTTTTGCTTCAAAATTCAATCAAGTAATTGTTTTTCCACCTCAAAAACCACCCTTTTTCATCGTTAATTTTTATAATTTAAAACAACGATCTCTTCAATCGCTCATCTTTTAGTTGCATCTGAATTTATCATTCTTTTTGCCAAGACTATTTCTTTCCTATAACTCTCATATAGATCACGAATAAATGGAGTATTGTGATTTGAAAGCATTGTATAACAACCCTTTTTACTCAATTTATCAAAAGTATTAAATAATCTTACTTGTTCATCTCTACCAAATCATCATTTATTATAATCTGTAAAATTCGCTGTATCGGTTAAAACATCATAAGGAGGATCAAAATATACAAAATCTCATTTTTTAGCTTGTTTCTCTATTACTGAAAAATCTGCATTTTCTATTGTAGTATTTTGTAATGCTTCTTTTGCTAAATAAAGTCATTCTTCATCACAAACTTTAGGATTACTATACTTTCAAAATGGAACATTAAACTCACCTTTTGAGTTCACTCTATACATTCAATTAAAACAAGTTCTATTCAGATAAATAAATCTTGCTGCTCTTTCTATTTTTGATTTTTCATTTTTAAAATTTTCATTTTTATCTCGTCATCTAATTTCCATAAAAAAATCTTTTGAATGCTTACTCTTAAAATTCTTTAATAGTTGAATGAGCTTATCTGTATCATCTTTTACAACATTATATGTAACCACTAATTCTTCGTTTAAATCAAAAAGGTGAGCTGTAAACTCCGATCAGAAATTGATCCTGAGATCGAAGAATACCGCTCACCCTCATACGAATGGTTCATAATACTCGTTGAAATCCTTGGGATATAAGTCTTTAAACTGTTCTAATAGTTGTCTTTTTCATCAGACCCGTTTTACAAACGGCTTGTAATCCATACTTAATGCTTATAATATAAAAGCATTAAGGACTTTTTATATCAAAAAAAGCACCCTAATGATGGGTGCACATAACCAAGTATTTGATCAAAAACGAGTTTCTCTCAACCAAGATTAACCATCAATAGGATGCTTAATTTCTTGGTTAAAAAATAGCGTTTGGTCTGACCAAATAATCTTTGTACTTGATTATGTGCGATTTCATGATAGAAATCTTTTTTTGAAAATCAAGAAAGATATTAAAAAATATAAATCTTGCCTTTCAGCTTTTTTTCTCTATACATTAAACTAATATAATTTACATAGCAACGAATTAAATGACTCTTTCTGAGCAGACTCAATATCTACAGAAATTCATAAATACTCCTGACTTAACAAAACTCCAAAATATTGGTGAGATTTACCAACAATTGGTAGATTGTATCACTGAGCATAATCGCCGTTATTATCTACAGAACGCACCGATAATTTCTGATTTTGAGTATGATCAGCTTTTTAATTTTCTTAAAAAAATTGAATCTGGATTCCCACAATTAATCACTTCAAACTCTCCTACCCAAGCACTAATTGGACAAGTAAGTGAATGATTTGAAAAAGCTAACCACAAGACTCCGCTACTCTCTTTGGAAAATAGTTATAATACTGAAGATTTGAGAGAATTTGATGAAAGAGTTCAGAAAGCTTTAACTAAGGAATGAGTTTATAAATATTTCTATGTAGTTGAGCCTAAATATGATGGTCTATCTGTAGAACTCATTTATAAGGATTGAAATTTTATCCAAGCGATTACACGTGGAGATGGATATGTGTGAGATGATATTACAGAGAACGTTAAAATGATAGATAATATCCCAAAAATTCTGACTCAGAATTTGAAGGTTTTGCGTGTGAGATGAGAGATTATGATGCCAAAATCTGTTTTAAAAGAAATTAACGAACAGAGAGAATTAGACTGACTTGATCCATTTTCAAATACAAGAAATGCCGCTGCCGGAAGTATCAAATTACTTGATAGCGGAGAAGTAAAAAAGAGAAAATTGGTTTGTTTTGTATATGATTTACTAGAAGCTAGAGATGAAAATGGAAATGTAGTGGAACCTGAACTAAAAGATTTATGATTTTCTCAAGTGGATTTATCGTTTGGGAAGCAAACGATTGGAGGAATTCAAGAAATTTGTACTAGAAGTGAAACTAGAGCCGAATTGGATCAATTAGATTATGATTTTGATGGTTTAGTTATCAAACTCCAGGAAAATAAGCCTAATAAAGTAGAATTAACAAATGAAGAAAAAAATCAGACTCTTTTTTCCGTTGAATGAGAAAGTGCAGAAAAAGTTATTTCATTACGTAAGATTTTATGATCTACACAGCATCATCCAAGGCGGGCTATCGCTTATAAATTCCCTGCACAGCAAGCTAGTACTCAGATTTTATCTGTAGATTTCCAGGTTGGAAGAACGTGAATTATCACTCCTGTTGCAAATTTACAACCTGTTCAATTAAGTGGAGTTGAGATTTCTAGGGTTAGTCTACACAATTTTGATTTCATAAATGAAAAAGATATCAAGCTCCACGATTTCGTTTGGATTCAGAGAAGTGGAGAAGTGATTCCATATATTACTAGCGTAATTAAAGAGAGAAGAAGCTGAGTGGAAGAAAAGATTTCTGCTCCATTATTCTGTCCTGCTTGTAATTCTCCGATTATAAATATTGAGATACATTACTACTGCACCAATCCAGAATGTCCTGCTCAGACCAAGGAAAAATTGATTCATTTCTGTAGCAAGGAAGCGATGGATATTCAATGAGTTGGTGATGCAATTGTGGATATTTTGATGCAGCAACACTTGATTCATTCAGTTGCTGATATCTATAAATTATCAGATATTCAGACTCAGATATTTCTAAAAAAGATTCCATGAATCTGAGAAAAAATGCTGTATGAAATCGCTCAGCAATTGGAAGAATCTAAATCTAAGGAACTTTGGAGAAAGCTGAATGCGTTGGGAATTCCTAATATTTGAAAGAAAACTGCACAAGATATTGAAAAATTTTTACAACAAAAATGAGCAAAAAATCTGACTGAAATTGAAGAAATACTGACAAACGAAGAACTTATGCTTCAGATAGATTGAATCTGAGAAAAAACTATTATTGCTTTGAAAGAGTTTTTCGCGAATAAACAGGTTAAAGCAATGTTGGAGAAATTGGAGTGATTAGGAATGGATTTCTCTGCCGCGTCATTCTGAGCGACAGCGAAGAATCCAGAATTATTCCCCCTTGATAAAGGGGGAGACGGCGAAGCCGAGGGGGATTTGTCTCAAGATTCCTCTAAAAGTTTCTCCATCACGTGAACTTTCCAATTCTCTCGTGAAATGATAAAATCAGAAATGGAAAAGAATGGATTTATTTTTCATGAACAACCTAAAAAAGATACAGATTTTCTACTCTGTGGAGAAAAAGCTTGATCAAAAAGAGAAAAAGCTGAAACGTTGTGAATCAAGATTTACGATTCACGAGATGAAATCGTGAAAGTCTTTCCATTCCTCTGAAATTTGAAAGTAGAAGAAAAAAAGATTGATACTCCGAAGAATAATCAACCTAGTCAGATGAGTTTATTTTAGAATAAATATTATATGAAACCAGAACTTTTATTTTTACTCGATTACTACTCCCCTCATAAGTGATGAATTGAGAATGTTTTTGAACATTTGACAAATTGATTATTAGAAAAATGATATAAAATCACATTGATTACTTCTCGCTTTCAAAATGATTTGAAAGAATATGAAAAAGATTGAAATCTAACTATTTATAGAATATGAAAATGAAGAAAATGATTTTTCTTTAAGTGATTTCTGAAAGCTTGCGAAGTTCTTAGAAAAAATAAGAATATCAAAATAATTCATAGTTCAAGTTATACTTCCGCTATTCCAGCCAGCATTTTGGCTAAACTTTTTCATAAAAAATCTGTAGCTACAATTCATGAAATATTTGGAAAATTACGAAAGGAACTGAAACCACGGTATTCTCGCTGGATTTTTGAATTATTTGAGCGATTGATGATTAAATTTCCACATGATATTTATCACTGTGTATCGCTCTATACTCTGAATTCACTACGTATAAAATGATGAATTAGCGATAAAAAGTTACACTTGATTTATAATGGTGTGGACAATGATTTTTGGGATATAAAAAAAGTTAAAAAATCTGAAATAGATGAGCGAAAAAATAAATACTGATGGGATGATTCATACTTAATTTCATACTACGGTCATGCAGGAAAGACTAAATGAATTGATTTGTTAGTGGAAGCTATTCCTCAAATTTTAAAAGAGAATCCAGATTCAAAGTTACTCTTTAATATCATTCCATCCAAAAGAAGCGAATTCATTGTTGAGCAAATCAATTACATATCGAAGCAATTAAAAGCTGAAAATAAAATTCAGATTTTTAGATGATTTTCTAAAGAAGATTTGAGAATTTTTGTGGCATGTGCAGATGTAATTATTGCTCCATCATTGGCTGAGTGATTTGGATCTGTACATTCAGAAGCCTCTGCTATGTGAAAGAATTTAATAACTTCAAATCTAGCAGCAATTCCAGAGGTTGTAAGCGGAAATGTGATTTTAATGTCACCTCCTTCAAGTGAAAGAATTTGTGAATCAATCCAAAAAATCAGAAATTGAAATCTTGAAAAAATCCCAGAGAAAAAGTTCAGCTGGGATGATATGGTTAATAAAGTTGAACAACTTTATAAATATTAATCTTCTTTCTCTTCTTTCTCTTCTTTCTTTTCTTTCTCTTTTTTCTTATGTTTTTCCTTATAATAGTGAGCTTTTCATAACAAAGTTTCTACAGAATCTTTTCACTGTGTTTCTTCTATTAATCAAAGAATATAATCTTTTGTCTCTTTTCAGTATTCAGCAATTTTTTTGAATAAATCCAAATAGAATACAGCTAGTGATGGCATCTTTCAAGTTTCAACATAAGCTAATGCCAATTCTTTCACGTCTTCATTATCACAATTCTTTATATCTACATAATCTTCATATTCTTCATCCACAGCTTTAGGAGAAAATCCTGCATCAAAATAATATGAAATAATTTTTCGCTCATCTAACTCTTCAACCTTTGTAAATTTCTCGTATATATCCTTACTCTCGAATACAACTGATGGAAGTAATAGATGAAGTGTACCTTCCATAAGATGCTTTACTCCAGAATCTGGTTGACTTAAAATTTCATCTCTAATATTAAATTCTTTTAAGATTTTTGACGGTAAAACTTTTTCACTTCTGGTTATACGATTAAATAATGAGATTGATTCTGTATCTGACAATTTAGGTTTAATTTCATCTTCGTATATTGCGATTTCTTTTTTGATTTCTTCAGCTGTACAAACCTTCTCATTAAATGCATATTCCAAAACAGATCTGATTTTCTCATTTTTCACATTTCATATTATTTCATGAATGGCTTTATCCTCAGATAAAGCATTTCATAATTCTTGTGATACATTCTCTTTATTCTGTTTAATTTCGTTTCATTTTGATTCAGAATTCTCTGAAAATTTTTTCTCTACATTATTCATATTAACTTTATAATACCAATAAAAAGGAGCACACATATTGTGTGCACATATGATATAATGTTTTTCTACATAATGTCAAGCTTTTTCAAAAAAGATAGTATGGTTTGCATTTTGATTATCAAATCATAAATTAGTACATGTTTTATATTATGTATTGAATATGGATTACGCACAAGAAGCCTTAAAACAGCATAAATCTTATCGCTGAAAACTAACTACTGAGTCAAAGGTACCTTTGGAGACAAAAGATGATTTGGCTACATACTATACTCCATGAGTAGCTGCTCCATGCTTGGAAATAGCCGAAAATAAAGATTTAGCTTACGACTATACATGGAAAAATAATTCAGTTGCTGTTGTTTCAGATGGTTCTGCTGTGCTATGACTAGGAAATATCTGACCTGAAGCATGACTTCCTGTGATGGAATGAAAAGCCATTCTTTTCAAAAAATATGGAAATATCGATGCAATTCCTATTGTACTGAATACTCAAAATCCGGATGAAATTATCAAAGTAGTAGAAGCTATTGCTCCGACTTTTGGTGGAATAAACTTGGAAGATATCGCCGCTCCGAATTGTTTCTATGTCGAAGAAGAATTAAAAAAGAGATTGAATATTCCTGTATTTCACGATGATCAACACGGAACTGCAATTGTAGTTCTAGCATGATTGATTAATGCTTTAAAATTAAAAAATGCTGATTTTTCATCACAGAAAATTGTAATTTCTGGAGCATGAGCTGCTGCGATTGCGATTGGAAAGTTACTTAAAAAAGCCTGAGCTGAAAATATAATATTCCTTGATTCAAAGTGAGTAATCCATGAATGAAGGACAGACTTGAATAAATATAAACAAGAAATAGCTCCTTGGAATATTGGACAGATTTCATGAACTTTGGATGATGCTATCAAATGAGCTGATATTTTCATTTGAGTAAGCAAACCTGGATTATTGCACAAAGAGCATATCCAATCTATGAACACAGATCCAATCATTTTCGCGCTTGCAAATCCAACTCCTGAAATTATGCCAGATGAAGCGAGAGAAGCTGGAGCTTTTATCGTAGCTACATGAAGAAGCGATTTCCCAAATCAAGTAAATAACGTTTTAGCTTTCCCTGGAATCTTCCGTGGAGCTTTGGATGCAAGAATTCCTCAAATTACAGACCAACATAAAATTGCTGCCGCTAAAGCTTTAGCAAATTTTGTAGAAAATCCTGACCGTGAACATATAATTCCATCAGCTTTTGATAAATGAATAGCTGATAGAGTTGCAGAAGCTGTAAAAAAATATTAATAGTATTTTATAGTAATCACAAATATTGCCTTAATAATTTACTTCTTGAATTCTGTCTTAGCCTTCTAATTGCTTTTTCCCTAATTTGATCAACACGCCCTCGTGTAAGTCATAACTTATTTCATATTTCTTCAAGAGTATATTGTGGTCAATCAATTCAAAAATATCGTTTCAAAATATTTTGCTCCCTGTCAGTAAGTGTAGATAATGATCTCTGTAACTCTTGTTTTAAACTTTCATGATCCATTTTCTTATCTGATCTATTATATTCATCAATTAAGATCTCACTATTAATATTGTTAGTTTCAGTAGATTCTTGACCTACATTACACATAATCTCATCTATAGAAGATATTCATTCTTGTAATAATTTATAATATCATAAAAATTCTTTAGCATTTGATATATTTCACATATCTTCATCTACATAGAACCCAATGATTTCTCCATCACTTGGTAATCTTCAGTAAGTTTGGTAAAATTTATCTATATACAAATTTACCTTATTAAGGCTTCATCCTGGGATTCTTCAATTGTTTTTCGCATCGAATACATCTCTTCAAAAAAACCAATAAACGTTTTTTATGTAAGCAATTACACTCCATCTAATATAAGGTTTAGCAAATGACAAAAAGCTATTGTGTTTATTTACATCAAATTTTTTACTCTCTACAGCATTTCTCAATCACATGTATCATGCAAAAATTAAAT
>Ga0310786_10009253_pt1 | contig 12526 bp, 9 predicted proteins | sample AusTroGonzalo_MG_FD_203881 | JGI IMG/M metagenome (GOLD analysis project Ga0310786, IMG submission 203881) | Bovine rumen microbial communities from tropical cattle in Woodstock, Queensland, Australia - Gonzalo_03 (v2) (version 2) | ecosystem: Host-associated > Mammals > Digestive system >...
AAGAGGCTGGTATGATGCCCGCCATCGAGGCTCCGCTCCCCTCTGTGGAGCAGGTGAAGCAGATTGTGACGCTCGTCAAGAGCATCATCTTCCCTGACTACTTCAACAAGCGGCAGCCAGACGAGGCCATCCGCTCGTATTATATCGGCGTGCATATGGAGGAGTTGATGACGCTGCTCATCAAACAGATCGCCCACGGACTCCAGTTCTGCGAGGACTGTGAGCAGATACACTCGAAGGCACAGGTGTATGCCGAGGCCGAGCGGTTGGCTGTGCAGTTCATCGACACGTTGCCTGAGATCAAACGACTGCTCTATACGGATGTGGAGGCGATGTTCGATGCCGATCCTGCTGCCAGGAACTATGGAGAGGTGATCTTCTGCTATCCTGTCATGAATACGATGACGCACTACCGCATTGCCCACCGTCTGCATGAGTTGGGTGTACCCGTCATCCCCCGTATCATCACAGAACTGGCTCACTCGAAGACGGGTATCGACATCCATCCTGGCGCTCAGATAGGCGAGTATTTCGCTATCGACCACGGCACTGGTGTGGTGATTGGCGAGACCTCGATCATCGGCAACCATGTCACACTGTATCAGGGTGTCACGCTGGGTGCGAAGAGCTTCAAGTACGACGAGCAGGGTAACATGCTGAACATCCCGCGTCACCCGATTATCGAGGACTACGTTACCATTTACTCTAACGCCTCAGTCCTTGGACGCATCACCATCGGCCATCACTCCACCATCGGTGGTAACATCTGGCTGACGCACGATGTACTTCCGTATTCCCGTATCCTTCAGTCGAAGGCCATCGACCTTGGATTCCAGGATGGGGCAGGGATTTAGTTTATAGTTTATAGTTTATGGTTTATAGTTTATGGTTTATAGTTTATAGTTTATAGATGATTACCTTGCAAGCCCGACTTCTCCTTTAAGCCCGACTTCTCCTTTAAGCCCGACTTCTCCTTGCAAGCCCGATATCTGCCTATAGAAGTAATCATCTATAAACTATAAACTTTAAACTATAAACAAAAAAACTTCCCCCTGCGGGGAAGTCTTTATTTTATTTTCCTCTGACGAAGCGTCTGGGCTTTTCGACTGCTGTGGAATCGGATGCACCATCACCACGAGTGCGGGAGTAATAGTAGTCATTGTACCAAGAGTCATAATAGCGGTAACTGTTCCAGTTGGGCGACGAGGTGTGGTAAAGCTCGAAGTCGACGTAGTTGCCGTTGTCGTAGAGCGTGCCTACAAAACGGTCGTCGTTCAAACGGTAGTCGGAAATACTCACTGATGTGCCCTCTTCGCGGAAGCGGATATAGATGACGCGATTATTAACTTCCCAATAGATATGGTTGGCAATGTAGTCCCAGGGAGCATCGTCGGAGTAATAGTCCACCCACTTTCCAGATCCACTGGCCAAGGAATAGGGGTCGCCTTCGAAAGTAATCACTGTGTAGGTGGAGTTGTAGACGCGGCCATCATAAGAGGTAGAGATATACATGTTTCCTCTCCAGGTGCCTTCGAGGGTGTATGCAATCTCAGCATCTTCGCAGGAAGCGAACGAGACGGCTGTCATGGCTATGATAGCCATCGTCAGGATGTTGTAAAAGTACTTTTTCATAATTGTAACGTTTTAATTGATTGATGATGCAAAATTAAGTGTTTAGCCTGTGTTGGCCAAGAGATTTGTCCTATTCGTGGGTAGGGATTTCCCTATTCCTGTTTTTTCTTTCCGAACTCCGGGTCGATCTTCAGCATCGCGGATACGATATAGGTGAGGGAGCAGGCTGCCATGACGATGAGGAAGAACACGGGATAGCCGACACTCTCCTGCAGGGCTCCTGCGAAGAGACCTGGAATCATCATCGACAGTGCCATGAAGGCGGTGCAGAGGGCATAGTGGGCCGTCTTGTGCTCGCCCTGACTATAATATATAAGGTATAGCATGTAGGCCGAGAAGCCGAAGCCGTAGCCGAACTGTTCGATGAAGACGCAGACGTTGATGATGAACAACCCCTCAGGCATCGCGTAGGAGAGATAGACATAGACGAGGTCGGGCAGGGTGATAGCCATCACCATGGGCCAGAGCCAGTGTTTCAGTCCGTCGCGACTGGCGGCGATGCCTCCGAGGATACCTCCAAGAGTGAGGCCAATGACGCCTACGGTGCCCTGTACCAGTCCGTATTCTGCTGGTGAGAGACCCAGTCCTCCCTTAGCTGTGGCGTCGATGAGGAAGAGGGCACTGACCTTGGCCAACAGTCCCTCTGGCATGCGGTAGAAGAGCATGAAACAGATGCCTGCCCACACCTGCGGCTTCTGGAAGAAGGTCTTCAGCGTGTGCCAGAACTCCTGCATGATCTCACTGCCGTGTATCTTCTCCATCCCCTTGTCCTCAGAGGGCTTGGGAAGGATATAGTGATGCCAGAGCCAGAAGGCGATGAAGAGTCCTGCCATGCCGTAGAACATCAGACTCCATGAGTATCTTACATTGCGGGTGACAACCTCGAGATTGCCTGCCAGCATCACAAGCAAGCCTTGTCCGAAGATGGTGGCAATGCGGTAGAACGTGCTGCGGATGCCCACGAAATAGGCTTGCTCATGCTGTTCGAGGCCGAGCATGTAGAAACCGTCGGCGGCTATGTCGTGGGTGGCACTGGAGAAGGCCATCAGCCAGAAGAAGGCGAGAGAGCCTTGCAGCCAGTAGGGGCCCGGGATGGTGAAGGCCACACCGCCGAGGGCAGCACCAATGAGCAACTGCATGGTGACAATCCACCAGCGTTTGGTCTTGATGATGTCGATGAACGGACTCCACAGAGGTTTGATGACCCATGGCAGATAGAGCCACGAGGTGTAGAGCGTGATGTCGGTGTTGCTGAGGCCGAGACGCTTGTACATGATGAGTGAGATGGTCATCACGGCCACGTAGGGCAGGCCTTCTGCGAAATACAAGGTGGGCACCCAGGCCCAGGGAGACTTATTTTTCATTTAATTGAGAATTGAGAATTGAGAATTGACAATTGAAAATTGATAATTAGGAATTAGGAATTAGAAATTATGATTACTCATACAGACGTTGGATTTCTGCATTGCGGTAGTAGAAGAGGAGGATCTCGTCGTAGGGCTTGCCTTGCTCGCCCATGACGGCGGCACCAATCTGACAGAGGCCCACACCATGGCCCCAGCCCTTGCCATGAAGGATGAAAGTAATCTCCTGACTCCTGTCTCCTGACTCCTGTCTCCTGATCTCCACCTCGAAGGCAGAGGACAACAGATGCGTCTCACTGAGGGTGCGACGGATCTCAAGTTCCTTGCCGATGGTGAAGGATTTCTTGGTGCCAACGATCTTGAGTTTCCAGATACGACCACTTTTACCTCGCTCTAAGGGGATGAGGTCGATGATGTCGCCAAGGTCGTCCTTCAGTTTGCTGTTGACGAGACGGGTGAGTTCCTCTTGCGTGTATTCCACCGTCCAGCGGTAGAAGTCGGGAGTCTCCTGATCGTAGTCCTTCAGCACCTGTGAGAGGATGTGACTGTCGTGGGTGTCGCAGTAGGGATCGTGTACATTGACAAGATAGGGTTTGGGGGTGTCTTCCCAACAATACTGGAACTCCTCTGTCTCGCCGCCACAACATTTCGAGAAGCGTGCGTCGCAGATCTCTCCGTCGTAGGTGAGCACCTGTCCGCGTGTCTCGCTGATGGCTTCTTCGGCCTTGCCGCCACTCTCTTTTGGGATGCCCTGATAACGCTGGCAGTGGTCGTCGGCACAGACATCGAAGATGGTGTGATCCTCGCGGTCGTACCAACGGATCAACTCATCGTCCTTCTTGATGAACGAGAAGAAATTGTCTGCTCCGCTGTTGAGCCTGCGACGCTTCTCCATCTGTGCCAGGAGCCACGAACGTGAGATGACGGCATGGGCCTTGAGGAACTCCAGTGAAGCCGTTGGTGACATCTCACTGGAGATGACACTCGTCAGGTAGCGCTCTACAGGCAGTTCGTTGATGGCAATGATCTTGTCTGCCTCGACCACGATGCGCAGCGAACCCTCATAGACTAATGTCTGCTGGCGCTCCCAGTGGAAATCGACGCCGATGGTGACATCGTTGAGTGAGAAGGTCGCATCGTCGGACTGGGGTGTGAAGGTGAGTTCCCTGTACTGGGTGCCTCGCCACAGGATACCACCCTCGGAGAAGGCTACCGTCTGGATGCCTGTGATCACCTCACCCTTGGCGATATAGGGTTTGTTAAGTTCGAACGATATCTTATCTGCTGTGATGATGCCAACGGAGACGGTGGGCTCTTTCTTAGTTGAGAGTTGAGCGTTGATAGTTGAGGGTTTCTCGGAGGAAGCCTTGAGGCAGGAGATGACCTGTTGCATCTGATCCTTTGGCAGGGCCACCTCGTTGAGGATGCCGAGGGCTTTCTCAGGCGTGAGACGTTCGAAATCCTCCTGACGCGGGGTGATGATAAGTCCAGCCATGTCGAGGGCACCAGGGGAGATGATAAACTGGTCATTCCCCTCAGCATAGTAGCAGTCAGGACGGTGCTTGCCTCGTGGGAAGACCACAGAAAGGTAATCATCGTTACGTCGCCAGCTGACGATATTCATCATGGGCTCTGCATCGTCGTCCTGCATCGGCAGAGCCTCGTAGAGACGACGGAAGAGTTGTTCGTCGCCATATTGCGATCGACTCCGGATGAGCAACGCAGGACAAGGATAGTCTTCGATGACGGAGATATCCTCGTCGTCGTTGAGGCTAAGGATGGTGGTGAGGTTACGGCTCAGACGCTGCCAGGACAGTTGCAGAGGCAGTCGTCCGCTGGTGCCTGCCTGGAAATGGGCGTGGTCAGGCGCCGAGGCACCACACTTAGGACCGTTATAGAAGACCATCAGTTCTGGGTACTCGTCGAGCAGCTTATGAATCTTACTATAGTAGTTGAGAATGCGCTGTGGCTCGTGCTTGACGCAGGGGATGGTGAAGTGCGCAGAGAGGATAGGGAAGGGATTGACGAGCAGGTCGAACTGACTGTCGACAGCTTTCTTCGTCTGTTCCTTCGGACGGTTCTGTTCGCAGAGGAAACAAGGTCGTTCTGCAACTGTCTTCTTGTCGATGCTGGCACCTGTAGACACCATCCGCGCAGGGTTCCACTGCACCAGTATCTGCGAGGCACCTACAGCCAACTCCCGTGTCCTGACATTGCGCAGGTCGTCGTAACGGTTGCGGGCATCGTCCCACTTCTCCAGCTGACGGTTGAAGAACCGCTGCAGGGGAGAGTCGTTCATCAGCTCCTGCTTGCCTTGGAGCATCTGCTGACGGGCCTGTATCTCGAGTGTGCGCAGGCGATCCTTATAGAGGTTGTTGGCATTCACGCGTTCGATACTCAAGGCAGCGTCGCTGTTGCCTCCCCATCGACGACAGAGATAGAGCTCTGTGAAGATACGTCCGATGCGGTAGTGGCGCGAGAAGATCAGTCCCAAGGCATAGTCCTCGCCGTAGGAGGTGTTGGGGAAACCTATCTGTCTGAGCAGGGGGGTAAAGAAGGCGCGAGGCGCACCTAATCCATTGATACGCAGGGCGTTGTTAGGCCCGTTCTCGTCTGTCCACTCTGCATGGTCGATGAGTCCTGGTGGCAGGGTGTTCAGTTCGAAGTCGCACATACGGTAGGAGCCGATCACCATCGCGGCATTCTGCTTGTAGAAGGCGTCGACCACCTGTTGTAGGGTCTTAGGCGACGAATAGAGGTCGTCGGAGTCGAGTTGTACGGCGAAGCGTCCGCAGCGATCGTCTTTGATGGCTGTGTTCCAGCAGCCGCCAATCCCTAAGTCTGTGCGCTCAGGGATGATATGTACCAGTCGTTCGTCGTGGATGGCCTGCAACAACTCTGTCGTCTTATCCGTGGAGTGGTTGTCGACCACGATGACATTATATTTGAAGTTTGCCTTCTGCGAGAGGGCCGAGTTGACGGCGTCGCAGATGGTCTTCTCTCGATTATAGACGGGGATGACGACGGATGCCTCCACGTCGAACTCCTGTTCGTTGAAGTCAGGACGACGGTAGTAGGAGGGGTCGATCTTCGCGTTGATCTCTGCCAAGTGTGCCGTAGCAGCCTGCTCCATCTCTATCTGCACCTCGCGATTGCGGGGATTCACATAGTCGAACTGCTTCACGCCAGAGGCCCGTGTGTCAGTCTCTTCTTCCGTATAGAGCTTCTCGTCGATATGGAAGAGTTGTCCGTTACGACTCAGGAAGAGTCTCAGGGCATAGAGGCCTGCGTGATGGTAGTCTTGTTCGCCAGCCTGCATGGCAAAAGTATGTAGCAGCGGTGTCTTGATGAGCAACAGTGAGCCAAAGTCGAAGTCGTCGCGTATGCTGCCTTTCTGATAGTCGATGACAGGGTGGGGGATACGTTTGCCGTCGATGAGGTCGTAGTGGTCGGCATATACCATCGAGGCGTCGCTATCGGAGGCTACGCGCAGGATGCGTTCCAATGCCCCCTCGCCCAGTTCCACACTGACCGCCTTTGTCTGCAGGAGCACGTAGTCGGCTTTCGCATTCTCAGCGATAGTCATTAGGGTGTTGCTGCTGGTGAGACTGTCGACAGTCAGCATCCGACAACCTTTGAGGGCGTCGATGCCGTCGATGGACTGTGGGGCCGATGTGAGCAGGAAGATGCGCTGCAAGGTCTTACTCGCCCTGAGCTGTGCCACCGTCTTGGTGGTGCCAGTCAAGTCGCCGTAAGGCAGGAAACAGTCTATTTTTTCTCTCATGAGGGTCTGTTAGTGTATTATTCCAGCGCAAATTTCGTCATATTTTTCGAGAATACCAAATTATTCATGGAAAAATCCAAATAAATTTGGTTTTTCGCTTAGTTTGCACTAACTTTGCACACGAAAATGGAGAAGACCAACGAAAAGAAGGTGCTTTTAGGACTCTCGCCTGACGAGTTGAAGGCGATTGTCCGCGACTTGGGTATGCCCGCTTTTACGGCTGGGCAGATACTCGGGTGGCTCTATCAGCGGCATGTGACGGACATCGACGAGATGACCAATCTCTCGAAGGTGAACCGTGAGCGGCTGAAGGAGCGTTTTGTCGTGGGGGCTATGGCACCTATCGACTGCCAGCGCTCTGTCGATGGTACCATCAAGTACCTCTTCCCTGTATGTTGCTGTGACACAGCAACAGACTCGACGGAGAGGTTCGTAGAGACGGTCTTCATCCCTGACGGCGAGCGAGCCACGCTCTGCGTGTCGTGCCAGGTGGGCTGTAAGATGAACTGCCTGTTCTGTCAGACGGGCAAGCAGGGCTTCGAGGGAAACCTCACCGCTGCCGACATCCTGAATCAGGTGTATTCCCTGCCTGAGCGCGAACAGCTGACGAACATCGTCTTTATGGGTCAAGGAGAGCCGATGGACAACCTTGAGGCTGTGTTAAGGGCGACTCAGATCCTGACGGCCGACTACGGCTATGCCTGGAGTCCACGACGCATCACTGTGAGCAGCGTGGGCATCAAGAACAAGTTGCGTCGATTCCTCAACGAGAGCGAGTGCCATGTGGCCATCTCGATGCATTCTCCCCTGTCTGAGCAGCGTCGAATGCTAATGCCTGCAGAGGGTCAGATGAAGATCAACGAGGTGGTGACGCTGCTGAAGCAATACGATTTCTCGCACCAGCGCCGTTGTTCGTTCGAGTATATCTGCTTTGGCGGACTGAACGATACCCCTGCCTTTGGCCGTGAGATCGTGAAACTGTTGCAGGGGCTGGACTGTCGTGTGAACCTCATCCGTTTCCACGAGATCCCTGGTGTCGACCTGCCTGGCTCTGACGAGAAGCGTATGGAGGCCCTGCGCGACTATCTGACAGCCCATGGCGTGTTTACCACCATCCGAGCCAGTCGTGGTCAGGATATCCTCGCCGCCTGCGGCCTTCTTTCGACGGCAAAGAAGACAGAAGAAAACAAAAGTAATCATAACGCTTAAAGCTCAAAGCTTAAAACTTAAAGATAAAGATATGGAAGAAAAGAAAATCCGAGTGGCAATCACTCACGGCGATACGAACGGCATTGGATATGAAGTGATACTGAAGGCCTTTGAGGATCCCACGATGCTCGACCTCTGCACGCCGATCATCTACGGCTCGCCAAAGGTGGCCAGCTACCACCGCAAGGCACTCAGTCTGGAGACGCAGTTCCTGATCATCGACAAGGCGGAGGATGCCCGCGACGGACGTCTGAACCTCTTGCCGACCTTCGACGAGGAGGTGAAGGTGGAGTTGGGTACGCCTACTGAGGAGTCTGACGCTGCTGCCCGCAAGGCCGTAGCCCGTGCGAAGGAAGATCTGCAGAAGGGTCTCTACGACGTGCTGGTGCAGGCTCCGATGCGCTCATCGGCCAACCCTGCCAAGGAGGATAAGTCGTTGACGATGATGGTGAGCGACCTCGTGCGTATCGGCCTCGTCACCACCCACCTGCCGCTGAAAGAGGTGCCCAAGGCAGTCACTGTCGAGAAGATCGTCGAGAAGGGCCATATCTTCTTCAATAGTCTGAAGCGCGACTTCCGCATCTCCAACCCTCGTCTGGCTGTGCTGGCACTGAATCCGCAGTTGGGTACAGAAGAGGAACAGGTGATCAAACCCGCCATCGAGGAACTCGAGAAGCAGGGTATGCAGGCTTTTGGTCCCTACCTGGCTGACGATTTCTTTGGCGAGAAGAAGTACTATAATTTCGACGGTGTGCTGGCGATGTACGACGATCAGGGTCTCGTACCCTTCAAGACGCTGGCTCTCGACGGAGGTGTGAAGCTGAAGGCTGGTATCAGTGCCATCTGCACCACTCCCGACCACGGCCCTGAGTTCGAGATCGCTGGCAAGGGACAGGCCGATCCTCAGTCGCTGCGCCAGGCCATCTATACGGCTGTCGACATGTTCCGTTTCCGCGAATGTTACGACGCTCCTATGGCCCATCCGCTGCCAAAGCTCTACCACGAGAAGCGCGAAGATGGCGACAAGGCCCGCTTCGCTGTGCGCATCCCGCCGAAGAAGGGTGAGGAGACAGTGCCTGAGTCGATGGAGGATTAATGCAATAATTTCGTTAAATTCTGCCAAAATTGCAGTTGTTTCAGAAATAATGTGTAATTTTGTCAGCTCAAACGAAGAACAATGAATTTACAAGCCATCAAACAACGGTATGGAATCGTAGGCAACTGCGAGGCGTTGAACCATGTGCTCGACGTAGCCCTGCAGGTGGCACCCACGAAACTCAGCATCCTCATTGTAGGTGAGAGTGGCGTGGGTAAGGAGATCATCCCCCGTGTGATCCACGACAACTCTCCGCGTCGACGTGAAAAGTATTTCGCCATCAACTGCGGCTCTATCCCTGAGGGCACCATCGACTCCGAGCTGTTCGGACATGTGAAGGGCTCCTTTACGGGTGCCATCAACGACTCGCCAGGTTACTTTGGCGCAGCCAACAAGGGTACGCTGTTCCTCGACGAGGTGGGCGAACTTCCGTTGGCCACACAGGCCCGTCTGTTGCGTGTGCTGGAGAACGGTGAGTATATCCCTGTAGGTGCCACTGAGGTGAAGAAGACTGACGTGCGCATCGTGGCCGCTACGAACGTGAACATCCAGAAAGCCATCAGCGAAGGCCGTTTCCGCGAGGACCTGTTCTATCGTCTGAACGAGGTACCCATGCAGATGCCGCCCCTGCGCGAGCGTGGTGAGGACATCGTGCTGCTGTTCCGTCTGTTCGCCATGCAGATGGCCGAGGAATACAGGATGGACAAGGTGGTGCTGACAGACGAGGCCAAGCAGGTGCTGATGCGCTACAAGTGGCCAGGCAATATCCGTCAGCTGAAGAACATCACGCGACAGATCAGCGTGCTCAGTCCTGAGCGCACCATCACAGCCGACATGCTTCGCACGTTCATCCCTGAGACACAGGAGACGACGCAGCTGGCGACGATCCACAAGGACGGCGGCGACCACTCGTTCGAGAACGAGCGCGAGATACTCTATAAGATCCTCTTCGAGTTGCGCGGCAATGTGAATGAGATGCGCCACGAGATGAGTCAGCTGAAGAAGCGTCTCGACGATGCCCAGGGGGCTCTTGCAGGTGCCCAGACATCGACTGTACCTGCCACACAGCTGGCACCCATCACCCCCATCCAGCCAATGGCTCCCGCGATGGAGGACGCGATGGCAGAGGAATATATCGAACCAGAGCACGAGCCTGAGAACCTGAACCTTAGCTCCATTGGCCGTCAGATGCTTGAGAAGGCATTGGAGCGCAACCACGGCAACCGTCGTAAGGCCGCACAGGAATTGGGCATCAGCGACCGCACACTATACAGACGACTAAAGCAGTATGGGTTGGAGTGAGGAAAAGTGAAAAAGTGAAAAGGTGAAAAATTGAAATTATAAATGAAGATGTGGAATGTCTTTCAGATGAGATTGGCGTGTGCAGGCAAAAGTTTGCGCAGCTTTTCACTTTTTTACCTTTTTACCTTTTTACTTTTAACAAGTTGCTCCGTGAGCTATAAGTTCAACGGCGCGAGCATCGACTACGCCAAGACGAAGACCATCCAGATAGCCGACTTCCCCCTTCGCGCCAGCTATGTCTGGGCGCCCATGGGACCCATGTTCAACAACGAGTTGAAGAGTCAGTTTACGGATCACACACGTCTGAAGCTCGTCACCCGCAACGGCGACCTGAAGCTCGAAGGCGAGATCACCCGTTACGACCAGCGTAACAAGGGTGTGTCGAGCGAGGGCCACTCGTCGATGGTGGAGCTATCGATGACCGTCAATGCGCGCTTCACGAACAATGCCAACCATAATGACGACTTCGAACAGCAGTTCACTGCCACCACGAGTTATGATTCGAGCCAGTCGCTCAGTGCCGTACAGGATGGACTCGTCGAGGAGATGGTGAAGAATATCTGCGAACAAATATTCAACCAAGCCGTAGCAAACTGGTAAAATAAAGGTAAAAAAGTAAAATGGATATACTGGAACTGATGAAGCACCCTGAGCGGATGGATCGCGACACGCTATACGAGTTGCGGTCTGAGGTGGCACTCTATCCGTACCACCAGACCGTGCGCCTGCTGATGCTCCAGAACCTCTATCTGCTCCACGACCCCTCGTTCGATGAGGAGCTGCGCCGTGCTGCCGTCTATATCACAGACCGTCGCGTGCTCTTCAACATGGTCGAGGCAGCCCACTATCAGCTCCGCAAACCGTCCTCGTCGTCATCGGCTTCTTCTGCACCATCTGCGCCTGAGTCATCTCTAAATTCTCAATTCTCATCTCTTAATTCCCAGGATCGTACGGCCTCACTCATCGATTCGTTCCTTGGCTCCATTCCGCAGGAAGAGGAACTCAAGCCACGTAAGCGCCGTCCTACGCCTGCCGATGCCGCCATCGACTACGTGGCCTACCTGATCGACACTGAGGGCGACGATGCGATACAGCCTGAGAATGTGCCTGAGATGCGCGGACAGAGTTTGATTGATACATTCATAAATACTGACAAAGGGAAGTTTACCCTGCGCGATGTACCCCTGCCTGCCGATGATACCCCTCAGAAGGCCTCAGAACCCGAAGAAGAGGTGGGTGAGGAGTATTTTACTGAGACTTTGGCCAGAATTTACATCAAACAAGGCCGATATTCGAAGGCTTTAGAAATTATTAGGCGATTAAGTTTGCAAGTTCCGAAAAAAAATGCTTACTTTGCAGACCAAATACGCTTCTTAGAGAAAGTGATCATTAATAATAGTAAAAAATAAATAGTCAAAAAAATGTACACATTATTTGTAGTTTTAATTGTCGTTGCAGCACTGCTCATGATCGGCATTGTGCTCATTCAGGAGTCTAAGGGTGGCGGTCTCGCCAGCCAGTTCTCTGGTTACAATCAGATCGGCGGCGTGCGCAAGACCACCGATTTCATCGAGAAGACCACATGGGGCCTCGCTGCCGCCATGGTCGTGCTCAGCGTTGCCTGCGCATACGTCGCTCCTGGCGCCGTTTCAGGCGGTTCAGTGATGGAGAACTACGAGGTGCCTGCCACCAACCCGAACAATCTGCCGGGCTTTGGTGCCAGCCAGCAGCCCGCTGCTCCTGCCGCTGATGCTCCCGCTGCCCCCGCAGCCGAGGCTCCCGCAGCTCCCGCACAGCAGCCCGCACAGTAATCATTCAGTGCTGACTCATCAGACTCAAGAGGGCGATCGCAAATTGCGTTCGCCCTCTTTTAATTATCCACAACCCTCTTTCTACACTTTTCAATCGATTTTGAGGACTAAAAACTACACTTTTCAATGATGAATGCAAAAAAGTCGCCCAAAAGTTTGGCAGTTCGAAAGAAAATGCCTACCTTTGCACCCGCAAAACCAACATGGTGCCCGTAGTTCAGTTGGTTAGAGCGTCAGATTGTGGTTCTGAATGTCGTGGGTTCGAGTCCCACCGGGCACCCAAGGTAGAAAATTCGGGAATCTCCAGTAAATAAAGGGAGTTCCCGAT
>Ga0310786_10009254_pt1 | contig 12526 bp, 8 predicted proteins | sample AusTroGonzalo_MG_FD_203881 | JGI IMG/M metagenome (GOLD analysis project Ga0310786, IMG submission 203881) | Bovine rumen microbial communities from tropical cattle in Woodstock, Queensland, Australia - Gonzalo_03 (v2) (version 2) | ecosystem: Host-associated > Mammals > Digestive system >...
TTGAATGGAAATCATCTTATCATCTTCAAATAAAAAGCTCAGCTTTGTACCTCCTTTTGAATATGTGATTCCGTTTGGTGTCTCCTCATAATCATTGCCATACGCTTTGATCACATCTTCCTTTGTCATGGATAAATCAATTCCTTCTTTGGTGGAAACCATATCATCCTTCAGTTCGATCAGACCGATCAGGTTCTTGCCATCTTCCGAAGGATACGTTTCGATTTGAAAAGAACCATAATCATAAATGTAATCCGTTCCCTCTCCTGCACAGCTCGGCGCACTGAACTTACTCTTGCTTTCGCCAATCCCTGACAAGATTGCATCCAAATCCTGATCCGTTGTAATTGTGACACCATTTGCATCAAAAAAGAAACCATCTTTGTCCGTTACATTATTCTCATTGCTATTCGGAACAGTCTGTGTCGTAATAGGATCACCAATCGGTTTTGTTGCCTGTTCTTCTTTTCCTGAATTATTACATGCCACCAATCCCATCACTGCACCTGCCAGTATCACTGTCATCATGAATTTCTTTGCCTTCATCATTTTGTTTTTTCCTCCTGCATACTGTTTTGTCTATCTCTTTCTTTGATATAATCCTGTTTCTTTTCCGCCCATTCAGCGGCAAGCTCTGCCTCGCCTCTTCTGTCGGCAAGATCGCATTTATCGCGAAGTATCGCGCCGAAATAATGTGTCAGCTTTTCCGCACCGGATAGATTCAAATGTAGTCCGGCGTCAAAAGTATCCTGATGATAATCCAACCCGATCTCTTCCGTATTTTCCAAAAAATTATAATACTTCAAACCATGTTCAGATGCATATTTTACAATCTGATCATTCCATTGATCATACCAGTACGGGTAAAGACTGGGCGCTTTGACCAATACCAGTTCTATCCCCTTTTCCCTGCAAAGGTTTGTCATCCTGTCCAGATATTCATACGCAGTATCTCCGAAACGGTAATCCGCCAATGCTCTGGCCCCCGGAACATTTTCAGCAGGCAACGCATCTGTTCTCATATAATATCCGTTAAATGTTACCTTGTCTTTTTTGAGAAAATACTCAAAATCCTCATCTGTCAGCTGGTTCCATCTGTCATGGTAGCGCAGAATCGGAAATACATACTCAATGAAATGCTCATCTTCCATCATGGATGCTTTGATGCATTTTACCTTGGAAGGAGACCAGCGCATGGCATCCAGCGTCATGCGGTTATAGCTTTCTTTCTGAGGCTCGTTAAACATCATTGCCAGGACATTAAACACAACCACCTTCGGTTTCTCATACCGAAGTGTCTCCTCCAAAAGATAATAGGATTGCCACATAAGCTGCTCCGCACTCCCACGGATATAGCTGTTAATGCCGTATTCTTCCCATAGTACGAGGGGAGAAAAATTCGTATATACCTCACAATCTCCTATAAAGATCACATCATGATCCTTTTTCTCAGAATAATACTCCGCAATCATACCGCCCTCAAGAACCTCTCCGCGGTATTTCGGCATTAGGAGACGCTGTAAGCCTGTCATCAGAAGGGCCAGCACCACGATTGTCAAAAGCGGTCTTAGCACCCTCCGAAATCTTTTCTTCTTTTCCATAGTGTCCTCTTTGTTGTCCGACCCTTTGACCTTTCAGCCGAAGTGCTAGATCCAACCTCTGTACTGTTCTTTTACAGATGCACACCGTTCCACCGCACATCTCGCCAAAAGCCGCATCACATCAAGATACTCTTTTCCCAGCGGGAACTCCTCGCGCACCACGGAGAGCTCTGTACAACCCAGCAGGATTACTTCCGCGCCCTGTTCTTTCAAATACTCAGAAATCTTCTCGAACCGATCCTGCTCAACCGGAAGATTTGCCTTCACATTCCTGTAGATGATGTGCATGACATCCTCCTGATGAATTTCATCAGGCTTTACCAAACGGCAACTTCCCTCCAACGCCTTTTGGAACAGGCAACTTTGAACGGTTCCGCTCGTTGCCATAATCCCCGCACAGCCGATACCATGCTGATTCAGATATGCGCGAACCTCATCCATAATATTGATAATAGGAACACCGATCCCTTCCGTCAACTCGCTGTAAAAATAATGAGCCGTAATGCACGGAATTGCTATGACATCCACTCCTTCAGCTGCCAGTTTCCTTCCAATCCCGATAATCTCCGGCGTCGGATTCCGGTCAGATTTACCGAGAATATAATTGGTGCGATCCGGAATCTGCGGACAGTTATAGACCACCATCTCGATATGTTCCTGATCAGTCTTGGCATCCGTCATCTCAATTACCATTTTCATAAAAAGGGCTGTGGCCATGGGACCAAGTCCCCCTATGACACCCAACTTTTTCATGTTTCCTCACAATTCTCCTGTCTCGAAATTATCACTTGTACATAGGTTTCTAAATAACTATACCATTCACGAAGAATATTTTTTCGAGAGCACCTTTCAAAAAACGTAGGCGTAGCAGGCTACGCTGAGGATTTTTGAGTAGTGCTATCGGAAAAAGAGGCAAGTGATATGGTGTAGTTAATTTAAAACCAATGCACTAGCTGGAGACAGGACTTTCCGCTTCTGATATTCCGTCAAATCATCTATCCGGCCATACCGGATGATCGCTTTCCGCAATCCTGTTTACGGAATCTCCGGATAGAGCGACCGGTCATAATAGTGTGATCCGTTCGGATAATCCGGCTTATGCTTATGCTTGTCCGAATATGCCATCAATTCTGCATCTGTCAAATAAAAGAATGTTGAGCCGTCTACTCTTCTGCAAGTATCAAAATGATGCCAACCCTCACCGATATCAACAAGATTCCAAAAATGCATACCATTTCCATATCGAATTCTCTCAATATCCATATTTTTGATACCTGCACGCGTCAAAAGGCATTTGGCTGTCATTGCATAAGTATAACAATCTCCTTTTCGTTTTACCAAACCGGCGTATGCACCTTCCACCCAATTGTCCTTGGAAGCTGTATCGACAAAAGCAATCTTGGTATGGCACCAATTATAGATAGCCTTTATGATTTCGTATTGTGACATGGACGAATTTGTGATCTGCGCCAACACCTTGTCCGCCTCAGCATTCACATCATCCTCCGTATAATTGCTCCCTTTCACCTTGATAGGCTCTATGACATGAAGTACCGTCGATACCTCTGACCGATTCCCTGCGGCATCCGTCGCTATATAAGTGATCGGATAATCGCCGGCTGCATCTGTATTAACAGCCGAATTGTCAATCTCCAGCTTAACGGATTCATCCTGATCATCCGTAACAGTCACATTCTTCTTATAAGAAACACCCTCGCCGACTTTAATAGTAATCTCCTCAACGCCTTCGATCACAGGAGGTGTATTGTCCACGCATACAATCAGCTGAGCCGCTATGTCAGTCGTATTCCCGCCTTCATCTGTGACCCGGATTTCAACGGGATAGGATCCGTTCCCTTGCGGTTTCGGTTCTTTCTTAAACTCAGCCTTACAATCCGTATCATCATCTATCGATTCAATAAAATCCTCGGGAACCACAGTCCCTTCTTTCGTGATCGTCTTATCCTTTGCCGTTACAACCGGTGCCTTGGTATCACGCACATACAAAATGGATTGGTACTCTTTCCTCTTCACCTTGATGACAAGATTATATTCCTGCACATGATCCAATTTGGTTCCGGGCTCTATCCCGGAAAGAATCTCTGCATCTTCGACTTCCTTTTTCAAAAAATCCTCAACGGTAGGACATGGCTGTCCCGCCTCCATCGTAACAGCTGCTTTTACATAACGATCTGAAGGAATCAAAGCAATCAGCAACACCCCTACAAATATCACCGATATGATCAGCATCATGAACCTGATTGCAATCGCTCTTTGCCTGCGGCGTTTCTTCTCCCGCATCCTCCGTAGCCTTAATGCGTCCGCTTGTCCTTCGATTGGTGAACGTCTGCCTACATTTGGGTATTCTACTGATACCCTTCCGGAATTTCCCCGCTTGCGATAAAGATCTGCCGATCCTTCTTGGCGGACCGGCTCCCGATGTGCCTCTTCCCGGCGGCTCTGCGTCTGCCGGCGGACCGGCTCCCGATGTACCTCTTCCCGGCGGCTCTGCGTCTGCCGGCGGACCGGCTCTCTATGCACTCCTTCCCGGCGGCTCTGCGTCTGTCGGCGGACCGGCTCTTCATACGGATCTTCCCGGCGGCTCTGCGTCTGTGTACCGGTTCCCTTCCGATACATTTCCTCTCGCATGCGCTTTATCTGCGTGCGGGCCTGTTCCCTATACTGCTCTTCCCTCTGCTCTTGCGTCTGCCGGCGGACCGGCTCCCGATATGCTCCTTCCAGCCGGCTCTGTGTCTGCCTGCGAATCGGCTCTTCATACGGATCTTCCCGGCGGCTCTGCGTTTGTGTACCGGTTCCCTTCCGATACATTTCTTCACGCATGCGCTTTATCTGCGTGCGGGCCTGTTCTCGATAATGCTCTTCATTCTGCACTTGCGTCTGTCGACGAACCGGCTCCCGATACGCTCCTTCACTGCGGCTCTGCGTCTGCCGGCGAACCGGTCTCACACCGCTTTGTACATATTGTTGCGTTGCATCATTTCGCTCCCGTTTCCCTGCACCTTGTCTATCCAGCGGAATCATATCCGGATACTTACGATTATTCATATTATCTGTTCCTTCGTCACTTTGTCTATAATCCCTCAAGTAACCTGTCGATAATCCCGCCCCCTGAATAAAGTCCGAAGTATTCTCTTTCTTCGTATATTCCTGAGATACTTTATATTGATCAAAATCCCGGTCGAATTCCGAATTATAACCCTGATCGAACGTTTCATCATATCCCATATTCAATTGTCCATCCGGATCAAATAGATCATATTCTCGTTCGTGTTTCATTCCAAATCCATCCCGGTACAAAAAACATTTCTTACGCGACTATACTCCTTTTAAGGAATATTGCTCGCAAAGCATGGTTACCGTCATAACGATAAGCAGATAGTCGATCTCATATGCGCCCATCAGCTTAAATCCATCCTGCTTGTATACATTCTTCATCTCACGTACATAGTCCGGATCAAATACACGATACTTTCTGATCAGATCATCTGCCAGATACGGAACATCCATCGCTTTTTTGATCATCGCAGACATTCCCGGAGCCTGAAACGGAAATTTCTTTCTCTTTACGATTTCCTCCGGCACAATACCGTCCGCAGCACGTTTCAAGATATATTTTTCATCAACACCCTTCAATTTATACTTATCCGGCATGATCCGCACAAATTCGATCAGTTCACGATCAAGAAACGGATGGCGCCCCTCCACCGAATGTGAAAAAAACATCCTGTCTCCATGTTCACCAAGCAAATGATCCGACAAACGCAATTTATAGTCAATGTAAGATCTGCGCTTCTGTGTGCTGAGCCCCTGTAATTTGGAAATATCTACGGGACTTGTAGCGAGAGCCGAAAATTGATCGATCTCGCCGCGAATCGCCGAGCTATATACTTTCTGATGGATCTTGCGGATTTCCGGATGATTCCTCTCATAACGGAAATAGGGATCTCCCCATAATTTTTCGTTTAATGCGCATTCTTCAGGCGACATCTTCCCTTTCTGCATTCCACGGAAAAGGTCTACCATATATCCCACATAACCGCAGAAAAATTCATCCGATCCCTGTCCGGTCAAAACTGCCTTGGCGTCCGAGCCATGAACGAGCTTGGAAAGAAGGAAAGCGGCAACGTCATAGCTCTCTTTGACTGCTGATTCTGCATGGTAGATCACATTTTCCAGATTTCCCCAAATCTGTTCTTCCTTCACTATGGTACTGTAATGCTTGGAATGCACGCATTCCTTTACCATCTGCTGGAACCGACACTCATTGAGTTCGTCATCCCCAACCTCAGCCGAAAACGAATAGTAACTGTTCAGCAAGAATTTGCCAATATAGCATGCGACTACCGAGCTGTCCAAACCGCCGGAAATATAAAAACCAATGGGCACATCTGCTACCAGTCTTCGCTTGATTGCCGCTTTTAAGAGCTCTCGAAGATTTTCCACATAATATGCTTCGCCGCGATCCTCTGTCTCCACAGGATATAAGAGATCCCAATATTCCCGGTCGTACACACCGTCCTTTGCGGAGATACAGAGCATATGTCCCGCCTGAAGCGCCCTGATTCCTGCAAAAAAAGTCTCCGGAGATACAACTCCGGGAAAGTTCATCAGCTGGTCAACAGCTTTCATGTTCAACTTTCTCTCCACACCGGGATATTCCAAAATCGCCTTGATCTCAGATGCAAAAAGTAACCTTCCATCGCTCTCCGTATAAAAAAGCGGACAGATTCCGATGTGATCACGAACCAGATACAGTTTCTTTTTATTACTGTCATACAATGCAATTGCGAACTGTCCATTTAGTCTGGTGGGGAAATCCTCGCCGACCTCCTCGTAGAGGTGAGTGATCACTTCCACGTCTGTTTTGGTTGCAAATATATGTCCCTTTGCCATCAATTCATCACGAAGCTCTTGATAATTGAAAATTTCCCCGTTGCAGATCATGGCTATAGACTTGTCCTCATTATAGATTGGCTGCATACCACCCTGCAGATCCAAAAAGCTTAGCCGGTTAAATCCAAGCGCTACTTCATCGAGCACGATATGTCTGCTGCCGTCCGGTCCGCGATGTTTTATTGCTTCAAGCATGCGGTCCACAATCTTACCATCAATGGTTTTATTATTCTTTATATTAAAAATTCCGCAAATCCCGCACATTCCTGATTCTCTTCCTTATCTAAAACTGATTATAGATAAACTGACTGGAATCGTATCCAATCCCATATCTTCCAAACAGAAGTACTGCCAAAAACAAGCCAAACCAGATTGTCACCTGAATGGCGTAGGGCAAACGCGCAATCCTTTCTCTGACAGGTCCTTTACACTGAACAAGACTCACCGAAAGCATGATCAGGATACCGATTCCCAAAAGGATATAATCCACATAACCCAATCCCAAAGCTAAAAGTGACCCATCTGTCACAATTTCCCAATTGTGTGCTCCAAAAACGGAAAGGATCATTCCCACTGTCGTTGACACATCGGTAAAGCAATCAAACAGATTTAATACACAGATCAAAACAAAGGTCCGGATGATCATAAACAGCCGATATCCCTTCGTTTTATCCAATCCAAACCTCGCATGAAACTTTGTATAGAGGGGATCCAATTCTTCAGAGATCATCAGTATCCCCCAGTTCAGCAATCCCCAGACAACAAAGTTCCAGCTTGCTCCATGCCAGATCCCTGTTGCCAACCAAACAATCAATGTAGACAGATAAACCGGGATCCTTTTTCCCGCCTTCTCACCAAGATGTTTTCTCGTAATCTTCGCAATCCTCATAATGGGCCCGGAAGTCGAGACCGGATAAAAAACATAATCCTTAAACCATGTACACATGGTGATATGCCATCTTCTCCAGTATTCCTTAAGTGAAAAAGAAAAATACGGACGCACGAAGTTTTCTTTCATATCAATGCCAAGAGCCTGTGCTGCTCCTATCGTGATATCAATCCCACCCGTAAAGTCCGCATAAAGATCAATGGTATAAAAAAGCATTGCCACTGCCGCATATGCCCCCCGATAAGACTCCGGAGCCTTGATCATTGTGCTCACAGCAACAAGAATTCTGTCCGCTACCACCATCTTCTTAAAAAAACCCCAAAGCATACGAAAAAGACCGTTACGCACTTTCCCCCACTCAAAAACATGCTCTCCAAGTAAAGAAGGTGCCAGATCGCCATAGCGGCTGATCGGTCCCTGGATCAATTGAGGGAAAAAAGAAATGAAAAGCGCATATCGGAGAAAATTCTTCTCGGCCGGAATCGTCTCGCGGTAAACATCTGCCAGATATCCAACCGCCTGAAAGGTATAAAAGGAAATCCCCATCGGAACGATAAGGGTCACAAAAGACAATTTCCACCCACCAAATCCACTTGAAACCTGATTAAAATTGGCAATGAAAAAATTTGTATATTTGGTGACAATTAAAATACCCAGAACAGGAATCAGTCCTAGCAGAAACCACCTCTTGCGAATCCTCCCCTGTGCATTCTTGTATGCCTTTTTCTGTTCCTTCTCCAAAATCTCTTTGTTTTCCTTGAGATATGCCTTCTGCCGCCGCAAGTTCGCTTCTATCACCCGGGCTGCGCCATAACTGAGTAGCGTCGTAGCCGCAATATAGAACAAATACACCGGTGAAGCCGCATAATAAAACAAACCGCTTGCGATTAACAGGATGATCCATTGCAATTTCTTTGGTGCCAGATAATACAGGAGCAGCAGAAGAAAGAAAAATCCTATAAACTCGTAAGAAGTAAAGAACATTCAGCCTTCCCTCAGTCTTCCTCTTCTATTTCCTGAATCAATGCATAAATCGCGTCTGCCGAATTAAAATTCTCAGGAATAATATATTTCGCATCGATCGTAACATCAAATACATCATGAATCTCTGAAATCAATGTCACAATATCAAAAGAATCTAAGATCATATCGTCGATCAGATTATCCTCTGTCTCAAAATCAACCTCGGGGTGTAACTCATTTAAGATTTTTAATAATTCGTCCATTCCATTCCTCTCATTCTGCCGTACAAACGGCGCCATTTCATCTTCCACCGGGCATATGACAATTTAAGCCCTGAATCTATTCCTCTTTTGCCTTCGCCTTCAAGGTTACCCGGTCTATCTTGCCGTTCGCGGTAAAAGGCATTCTGTCAAGCTTGATCGTACGGTTCGGCAACATATATCTCGGCAGCTTCGCCTTCATCGCTACCATTAAATCCTTTTCACTTGCCTCTCCAATATAAAAAAGAACAATCTTTTTGGTGACATCCTCATAGACACACGCCGCCATTTTGACTCCCTCAAGAGAATCAACATTCACTTCTATCTCTCCGAGCTCAATCCTGTGTCCCATATGCTTGATCTGATAATCCTTACGGGATACAAAGCACAGCTCTCCGGCGTCATTATATCGTCCGATGTCCCCGGTCTTGTAGATCATCTCCGGGTAGGCTGTATTCAGCGGATTTTGTACAAATGCCTGTCCGGTACGCTCCGGGTCATTATAATACCCAAGTGTTACTGCTGTTCCCCGTACACAAATTTCACCCTGCTCACCAAAAGGAACTTCTTTGCCATCCTCCAAAAGCAGGATTTGTCTGTTCTCGAAGGGATGTCCGATCGGAATCACTTCCCCTTCCTCAAACTCCCTGTTTACACGATAAAAACAGCACATTCCTGTGCACTCGGTCGGTCCGTACAGATTTGTAAAGCTCGCATCAGGCAACGCTCTGCGCCAGATCTGAAGCTGCTTGGGCGGAAAAACCTCACTTCCGAAAGCAACCGTATGCAAATATTCCGGCTTTACCATATCAAAAGTGCCAAAAGCACTCACCATCGTCAGGGCCGATACCACCCAACAAATCGTATTGATCTGATGATCATTCAAAAAATTCACCAGCGATACCGGAAAAGAAAAGCAACTCTTTGGAATGAAATAAGTAGTCGCACCATATCGGATCGTCGGATATATTTCCTTCAGGCAGGCATCGAAATATAGCGGCGCCTGATTGCCAAATACTGTATCACCGTTGAATCCTAACGTTTCCGATAATTGTGTCACATAATCCTGAACCGATCTGTGACAGGCAACAACCCCCTTGGGTACTCCCGTCGAACCGGAAGTAAATACAATATAAATCGGATCCGTGTCGATCGCTTTCTCATAGATCTCTGTAAGTGCTTCATCGTTGATGGTAGTGTCAAGCAGCTCATCATATCGCTTGATCAAACAATTCTCCACCTCAAAATCCGCAGCTTTTTTTTCCGTCGATTCATCGCATATGATCAGCGGTGGCTTAACATTCTCCAAAATCATCCGAATCCTGCCGGCCGGCATTTCTTCGTCTACCGGTACATAGAAATTACCGCCTGTCACCGTCCCGAAAAAAGCTGCGATCTCCTGTGGAGATTTTTTCATAAAAACGATAACCGGCTTCTTATATATCCCCTCCTTATGCATAAAGCTTCCGATCTTACGACTCTGCTCATATACCTCGCGGAACGTGAGCGAGTTTTTCCCATCGGAATAGGCGATCTTGTCCGGTTTTTCCATCGCAGTCCGGGGCAGATCGCTTAACACATGATTATGCATCCTTCGACATCTCCTTTTTGTATCTGTCATCGGGATAATTATTGCAGAATCACCCCCCATTGTCAACCACAAAAAATGATGAATCCTACATCGGTAACACCTTCTGAATCCAACAATGTGTCAGAAACATTCCGCTAACCAAAAATTCTTGCTATTTTTTTCTGTGCGCATTATGCTATTTATTAGAATGAGCCTGTCAATTCGGGGTTTCCCGAACTTTAAGTGGCATCTGATCTTGATATTTCCCAGGGAGGATATCCTATGATAACTTATCATGGCAAAGGCATCCATGGCACGATTGCAATCGGCAAAGCGGAACTGTTCCGGCACAAAACGCTCCTGCAAAGCAATACGGAGAACGGATCTTCTTCGGATTCCGGTAATCCCCTGCAATCCTCCATAAATCCACAGGATGAATTGATGCATTACGAAAAAGCGGTAAAAGAAGCGATCGGTCAACTGGAAAAACTCCGCCTGCAGGTGCTCAGCGATAGCGGTGCTTCAGCTGCCGAAATCTTTCAGGCACAGCAGATACTGCTTCAAGATGAAACTTATCACCAATCCGTGAAAACACAAATCACCGAAAACCAAATGATTGCTGCAGACGCGATCCGTTGTACCTGCGACGAATTTTCCGAAATGCTCACAGCCTTCGGAGACCCTGTTATAAGTGAGAGAGTCGCCGATATCCGCGATATCTCCGAACGGCTTCTGCAGATTCTCTCCATGGATGCCGGAAAAGACATTCACAATTTCCCTCCGGCCAGCAATCCGATAGAAATGCAAAATGATGATGCTTCGATCGACAATTCAAAAAATGAACAGTCTCCTGAAGACACTGCCGGCAGAATTCTGTGCGCAGATGATCTGACTCCGAGTGAGGCCGTTTCGATCAACCCGCAGGGACTTCTAGCGTATGTAACTGCGTACGGCTCTCCAAACTCCCACATGGCCATTCTTGCAAAAAGCAGAGGGATTCCTGCCATCGTCTGTGTCGGCGAACAGTTTCTCGAACAAATACAAGACCATATGGAACTCATTGTGGACAGCTTTACCGGTGAAGTGATTCTGGAACCCGACACACAAACTCTGCAGGTAAAACGCCAAAAGCTTCGGGAACTCACCGAAGCTCATCATGCATTGTCTTCCTTAAAGGGATTATCAAATAAAACATCCGGCGGCAAAACCATTGCGCTTTACGCAAATATCAACGGTGCAGAAGAACTGCAGTCCGCTCTTGAGAATGATGCCGGCGGGATCGGACTCTTTCGCAGCGAATATCTCTTCTTATCTGAAAATACGCTTCCCTCAGAAGAATCGCAATTTCAGATCTATAAATCTGTTCTCGAACACATGCAGGGAAAAGAAGTAACCATCCGCACACTGGATATCGGTGCTGACAAAACCCTTCCGTGTTTAGACACCGCACCGGAGATCAATCCGGCACTTGGTATGCGCGGCATCCGTTTAAGTCTAAGCTTGCCGGATCTCTTTCGCACACAGCTTCGTGCACTCTTTCGCGCTTCTGCCTACGGAAAGCTGCGGATCCTTTTTCCCATGATCAGCTCCGCGGATGAAATTTCACAGGCTCTTGCACACTGCAATGCAGTCAGGGATTCTCTTCGCGCCGAAGGAATTTCCTATGCCGAGGACGTAAAGATCGGCATTATGATCGAAACACCTGCTGCCGCTCTCCTAAGCGACCGGTTGGCGCAACTTGCAGACTTTTTCAGTATCGGGACCAATGACCTCTCCCAATATACACTGGCGATGGATCGCCAAAATCCTGCCCTTGCTCCATTCGAAGATCCTTCGCATAGCGCAGTACTGAAACTGATCGAACTCAGCACCGAAAATGCGCACCGCCGCGGGATTCCCGTCAGCATATGCGGAGAGCTTGCGAGCGACACTGCCTTCACGGAAACCTTCCTTCGTATGGGTGTTGACTGCCTCTCCGTTTCTCCGGACAGTATCCTTCCACTAAGGAAACAGATCCGAAGCCTGTACTAGTGTAGCGATTCTTAGATTCTTAAATAACCGGATCGAAGGCTTGCCTTTTTTCTGATAGCATTGTTCAAAATCCTCCGCGTAGCCCGATCAAACCGTCTTTGACATTTCGTCTATGATGACGGTTCTGGCTTCTTTGGTCAGCGGATCCTTTATGGAATAGTCAAAAAGCAGATATGCCGATTTGTCTTTGCCGGCGCGAAGAAGCGATGCATCCCACACAGGATACCGGAAATATTCCAGATGCGTCATGCCCGACAGTGCCCTGGCATCGTAATCGGCAAGACCGGGTAAATAGCGA
>Ga0310786_10009256_pt1 | contig 12525 bp, 8 predicted proteins | sample AusTroGonzalo_MG_FD_203881 | JGI IMG/M metagenome (GOLD analysis project Ga0310786, IMG submission 203881) | Bovine rumen microbial communities from tropical cattle in Woodstock, Queensland, Australia - Gonzalo_03 (v2) (version 2) | ecosystem: Host-associated > Mammals > Digestive system >...
ATAACTTGCCGACCTAAGGGTCCGTCTGAATTTTGAAGAGTAAAGCGCAGAACGGATCTTTATCAGAATGACTTCTGGTAACTTCCTCGCCTGTTTCAGGGTTTGTACCTTTAACGGCGGGAATATCAAGCGGTGAAGGTAAATAATAGCAAACCGCGTCTAACAAAGGTTGCACACCTTTGTTCTTATAAGAAGAACCGCAAACCACCGGGAAGAATTTACCGGTTAATGTTCCTTTGCGAATTGCAGCACGGATTTCCTCTTCGGTAAAATTGGTTTCGCCGTTTAAGTAGCGTTCCATAATTTTATCGTCAAAATCGGCCAATTTTTCAAGCATATGGGTGCGGGCTGCTTGTGCTTCTTCCACTAAATCAGCGGGAATATCAACTTCGTTGAATTCAGCACCGTTATGGTCGCCTGACCATATTAAACCCTTCATCTTGATAATATCTACAACCCCTTTGAATTGGTCTTCTGCACCGATTGGGATTTGTATAGGGCAAGCATTACCGCCTAATTTTTCAACGATAGATTTTGCGGAGCGTTGAAAATTTGCACCGACTCTGTCCATCTTGTTAATATAGGCAATACGCGGAACACCGTATTTATCTGCTTGGCGCCAAACTGTTTCAGATTGCGGTTCAACACCTTGTACACCGTCAAAGCAGCATACAGCACCGTCAAGAACACGGAGTGAACGTTCCACTTCTGCGGTAAAGTCCACGTGTCCCGGGGTGTCGATGATGTTGAATTGGCAATCACGCCATTTACAGTAAACAGCGGCAGAGGTAATGGTAATACCTCTTTCGCGTTCTTGCTCCATCCAGTCCGTAACGGAAGCACCATCGTGGGTTTCCCCGATTTTATGGGTGCGGCCCGTATAATACAAAATACGTTCTGTTGTTGTGGTTTTACCGGCGTCAATGTGCGCGATAATACCGATATTTCTAATTTTTTCTAAAGGAAATTTTTGCAAATCGTCAGCCATAATAACCTACCATTTGAAATGAGCAAAGGCCCTGTTTGCTTCTGCCATCTTATGTGTATCTTCGCGTTTCTTGAAGGCAGTTCCTTCTTTTTTGGAGCCCAAAATAATTTCTTCGGCTAATTTTTCAGCCATAGGGCGCCCTTTGCGGCCTTGTGCGGCAGAAAGTAACCAGCGCATAGCAACGGAGGTGCTTCTTAACGGTTTAACTTCAACCGGAACTTGATAAGTTGCACCACCGACTCTGCGGGCTTTAACTTCTAATAAAGGACGAACGTTTTCTATACATTTTGTGAAAACTTCCATCGGGTCTGCTTTTGTTTTTGCTTTGATGATATCTAAAGCATCAAAAACGATTTTTTCAGCAGTGGCTTTCTTCCCTTCAAAATTGATTTTATTAATAAATCTCGCCATCAAGACAGAATTATATTTATAATCTGCCGGGGGAAGTGGGCGACGATCTCTTGGTCTTAAACCTTTTCTAGGCATATTAACTTAACCTCCTATTTACCGGCTTTAGGCCTTTTTACACCGTAAAGTGAACGGCCTTGCTTTCTATTTTCTACACCGCTTGCGTCTAAAGCGCCGCGGATGATGTGATATCTCACACCCGGCAAGTCCTTAACACGGCCGCCGCGTACTAACACGATGGAGTGTTCTTGTAAGTTGTGCCCTACACCGGGAATATAAGCAGTTACTTCCATTTTGGAGGTTAACTTCACACGGGCAACCTTTCTCAAAGCAGAGTTTGGCTTTTTAGGGGTTGTCGTATACACACGGGTACAGACGCCGCGTCTTTGCGGGCAACTGTTCAAAGCAGGAGCCTTTGTTTTGAACTCCGTTTTGCTTCTGCCGTGTTTAATTAATTGATTTACTGTCGGCATTTATTTCTTTTCTCCTATTTTATTTTGCTTTCTCTTCAAATTCTCGCCTGATTTTTTTGGTCGCTATACCTGTTCCTGCGGGAATTAAATGGCCTACGATAACGTTTTCTTTTAGGCCTTCTAAGTCGTCTACTTGCCCTTTGATAGCAGCATCCGTAAGTACGCGGGTTGTTTCCTGGAAACTTGCAGCCGAAATAAAAGATTCGGATGCCAAAGATGCTTTACTGATACCAAGTAAAATAGGCGTTGCAACAGCAGGTTTTTTACCTTCTGCTTCAAGACGCTCATTTTCCTTTCTGTACTCGGATTTGCTAACAATTTGGCCTTTTAAGAAGGTTGAATCTCCGGCTTCTTGGATCTTCACATTGCTTAACATTTGGCGGACGATAACTTCAATATGTTTATCGTTAATCGTTACACCTTGTAAGCGGTAAACCTCCTGAATGGCGTTAAGCAAGAATTCTTGAACTTCTTGTATATCCTTCACGCGCAGCACGTCGTGCGGATCTATAGCACCATCGGTTAAAGCATCACCTTTTGCGACTTTATCTCCGGTGTAAACTCTTAAGTGTTTACCTTGCGGAATCGGGTAATGCTTTTCTTGTTGAATTTCCTCATTACTAAGGACTACCTCAGTCAAGCCCTTAGAAGAGGTTTCTAGGCGAATCACACCTGCAAATTCTGCGATAATGGCGGGGTTCTTGGGCGTTCTGGCTTCAAACAATTCTGCGATACGCGGTAAACCACCCGTAATATCTTTTGTTCCGCCTGTTTCTTTAGCAATTTTTGCTAAAATATCACCCGCTTGAACTTCTTCCCCTTCTTCAACGAGTAAGATTGTATCTATCGTCAAAGGATAGGCCTCTTTATCAACTATTACACGCGGGTTTTTACGGCCCATTTTGCTGGCGGTAATTTTGCGCTCAATGATACCTGTTACTTTATTGCGCTCTTCTTGAAGTGTTATACCTTCAATAACGTCAAGAAGTTTAATTGTACCGGCCTTTTCGGCAATCAAAGGTAAAGAGTGTGGGTCCCACTCGGCCATAATAAAGTCCTTAGCAACTTTGGCTTTATCATTAGTCAATATTTTTGCGCCGTATGGGATTTTGTACTCTTTAACATTTCCTTTTTCATCTTCTACAAAGATGGAACCGTTTCTTGATATACAAACTTTATTTTCAAATCTGTCTTCAATAATTTTGATATCTTTGAAGGTTACTTTACCGCTAATTTCTGCCATCGCTTGGGAGCGCCCTAAAACACGTGACGCCGCACCACCGATGTGGAAGGTTCTCAAGGTTAATTGCGTACCCGGTTCACCGATAGATTGCGCTGCGATAATACCAACTGTATCGCCTACACGCGCAAGCATACCTGTGGCTAAACTGTTTCCATAGCATTTTGTACAAACGCCGTGTCTGGAATTACAGGTTAATACGGAGCGAACCCTTACAGATTCAATTTCGTTTTCCTTAACTTTATTGCTTTGTTCTGCGGTAATAAGGTCCCCTGCTTTAATGAAGATATTACCTTGTTTATCTTTAACATCTTCTAAAGAAGTGCGGCCTACTATACGTTCGGAAAGCGGCTCAATAATTTCTTCCCCGCTCTTTAAGTCGCGGAGGACTACACCTTCAGTTGTTCCGCAATCATCTTCCGTTACAACTAAGTTATGGCCGACGTCAATAAGACGCCTTGTTAAGTAACCTGCGTCTGCTGTTTTCAAAGCGGTATCTGACAAACCTTTACGACCACCGTGCGTGGAAATAAAGTATTCCAAAACTGACAGACCTTCACGGAAGTTTGCGGTAATCGGATTTTCAATAATTTCACCTGCACCACCGGTAAGTTTCTTTTGAGGTTTTGCCATCAAACCGCGCATACCTGCAAGTTGTCTGACCTGTTGTCTTGAACCGCGGGCACCGGAATTTGCCATTAAGTAAACGGAATTGAATTTTTGTTCACCTTTTTTAACAGGTTTCTTTTCAACGGCTGCCATTTCCTTAAATAATTCTTCGGCGATATCGTCAGTTACTTTTGTCCAGATATCAATAACTTTATTGTACCTTTCGCCTTCGGTAATCATACCTTCTTCGGCTTGTTCTAAAATATCATTGACTTTCTTTTGTGCTTCTTTTACTTTCTTTTCCTTGCTTGCGGGAACAATCATATCCGCAATAGAAATTGAAAGCCCTGATTTGGTTGCATATTTATAACCGAGTGCCATAATTCTGTCCAAAAATTGAACAGTTTCATAATGACCGCATTTCGGATCTTTATAGCAATCGCTTACCATTTTGGCAAGTTCCTTCTTACCTATATCTTTATTTAAGAAGGCCCAACCTTTCGGTAGAATTTGGTTGAAGATTATTCGTCCAACGGAAGTATAATCTGTCCATTTGCTTGCATCTTTACCTTCACTCATTTTCTTGGTAAGGCCGCCAACTTTGATTTTTGCGTGTAAAGAAATTTTACCGTATTCCAAAGCGGTTAAAGCATCTTCTTTATCGGCAAATATCATACCCTCACCTTTATCATTATCTTTAATCTTAGTAATATAGTTAATACCTAAGACCATATCGTGTGAAGGGCTTGCAATAGGCCTGCCTGAAGCAGGTGATAAAATGTTATTTGTTGCAAGCATTAAAGTCCTTGCTTCAATTTGGGCTTCAATAGTTAAAGGAACGTGAACTGCCATCTGGTCACCGTCGAAGTCAGCGTTGAAAGCAGCACAAGTTAACGGGTGCAACTGTATGGCTTTACCTTCAATTAATACCGGCTCAAATGCTTGTATACCTAAGCGGTGTAATGTAGGAGCGCGGTTCAAAAGAACAGGGTGATTTTTGGTAACTTTTTCCAAAATATCCCAAATTTCCGGGCTTACCCTTTCAAGTTTCTTTTTAGCGGCTTTTAAGGTAACGCCTTCCTTTTTCATAAGTTCGCCGATAATAAACGGTTTGAAAAGTTCAAGTGCCATCAATTTCGGTAAACCGCATTGATTAAGTTTCAAACTAGGACCGACAACGATAACTGAACGGCCGGAATAGTCCACCCTTTTACCGAGTAAGTTTTGACGAAATCTACCGTGTTTACCTTTAATGGAATCGGACAGAGATTTCAAAGGTCTGCCACCGGGCCCTAAAAATACTTTACCGCGGGCACCGTTTTCAATTAAGGCATCAACTGCTTCTTGGAGCAAGCGCATTTCGTTATAAACCATAACTTTAGGCGCTTGTAATGACTTAATATGTTTAAGACGGTTATTTCTGTTAATAATACGTCTGTATAAATCGTTCAAGTCAGAGGCGGCAAAGCGACCACCGTCAAGAGGAACTAAAGGTCTTAAATCCGGCGGAATAACAGGCAAGACGGATAATACCATCCACTCAGGTCTGTTCCCGGAATCCCTAAATTCCTTCATCATTTTAATACGGCGGATTAATTTTGTTCTTTCCGCTTCGCTTTGTGTTTCTTTGAGGGTTAACTCAAGGGCAGGGATTTCTTTATCAAAATCCAAACTTGCGAGTAAGGCCTGTATAGCAGGTGCACCGATATCCGCTTTTAATCTATCGTCATATTTTTTGCGGGCTTCGCGCACTTGTTCTTCTGATAAAATATCACCTTTTTTATATTCCGTTCTGTTTGTAACGGGGTCTACGGCGTCCTCTAAAACGACATAACTTGCATAGTAAACAACCCTTTCAAGGTCAATGGTTCTCATATCAAGTAGAACACCGATTCTGGACGGAGTTTTCTTCAAAAACCAAACATGTGTTACGGGAACGGCAAGTTCAATATGGCCCATCCTCTCGCGGCGGACTTTTGATTCCGTAATTTCCACACCACATCTGTCGCAGCACATACCTTTGAATTTTACCCAGCGATATTTACCGCAGGCGCACTCATAATCCTTGGTAGGCCCGAAGATACGTTCACAAAATAAACCATCTCTCTCCGGTTTCAAAGTTCTGTAATTGATAGTTTCCGGTTTTTTAACTTCGCCGTAAGACCAAGATAAAATTTGTTCCGGGCTTGCTATACCTAATTTTATAGCGTCAAAATCAAAGAAGTTAAGTTCACTTGCTTTTTTCACTTTTTTATTTCCGTCAAACATTTTTTGCTCCTATTTATCCTTCTCTTCTTTTTTTACGGTTGGAGTTGCCGCCGTTTTGGAAACTCTTGGTAACTCCACGCTAAGCCCGAGGGCTTGTAGTTCTTTTACGAGAACTTTGAAAGATTCCGGCACACCGGGTTGGGTGGGAAGTTGGCCTTTTACAATGGACTCATACATTTTTGTTCTGCCGTTAAAATCATCTGATTTTACCGTCAAGAATTCTTGTAAGGTATAAGTGGCCCCGTAACCTTCTATTGCCCATACTTCCATTTCACCGAATCTCTGCCCGCCGAATTGGGCTTTACCGCCTAAAGGTTGACGTGTAATTAAACTGTAAGGACCGGTAGAACGGCTGTGTACTTTATCTTCAACTAAGTGGATGAGTTTCATTATGTACATATAACCGATGGAAACTTTTTCTTCAAAAGGTTCACCTGTTCTGCCGTCGTATAAAGTTATGCGGCAATAATCATCGGGCAAATAGGCCTCCGGTACTCCTTTTTTGCGTAAGACATCTTTTGCCTTCCTGATTTGCTCTTTGACTTCCTCTTCACTCGGGCCGTCAAAGACAGGGGTTGCCGTATTAATATTTAAGTGATGAGCAGCCCAACCGAGCATAACCTCAAGCAACTGCCCAACGTTCATTCTTGACGGGATACCTAAAGGAGAAAGGACCACATCAAGCGGTGTACCATCCGGCAAGAAAGGCATATCTTCTTCCGGTAAAATTCTGGCAACGATACCTTTATTACCGTGGCGGCCTGAAAGTTTGTCCCCCACCTGTACTTTACGTTTTGAGGCGATGAAAACTTTTACCGTCTTATTAACGACATTTGCCATATTACCGTCGCCCATTTGCAAGAGTTTTATATCAGAAACACTCTTATTAAATGCTCTTGCTTCTAATTCCGCATATAATTTAGTAATATTTTCTTTTTCCTTCTTTAATTCATTTGCGGAATATTTTTCTTTTGCTTCTTCAAGAGCAATCCTCTTTAACTCTTGGATTGAGGCCATATTATCGGTATATTCTTTGCGGATTTCAACTAATTTTTTAAGGAAATTAGAGAGTTTAATACTTCTTCTTTCTTTATCTCTTGCTTTTTTTCTTATATCTTCTATTTTTCCTAATTCTACATCAATATTATCAATTTCCGCTTTTTGGGACCTTAAAGAAGTTGCTTCCATTAAGGCCTTAATATATTTTTCTATATTTTTAATATTCTTTTCAAAGGCCTTATCTTCGCTGCTTTTTTCCATACGGACGAAAACTCTCGTCCCAATAACTTTACCGGTTGTGCCGGGTGGGACACGCAAGGAAGCATCAACAACATCATCTGCTTTTTTACCGAAGATTACTTTGAGTAATCTTTCTTCCGGTGTAAGTTGCTGTTCACCTTTCGGTGTAACTTTACCGACTAAAATATCTCCCGGTTCTACCACCGTTGCCGGTAAAATGATACCTTCTTCATCCAAATGCTCTAAAATATCATTTGAAATATTAGGAATATCCCTTGTAATTTCTTCCGCACCTAATTTTGTGCTTCTTGCGTCAGTAGAAAATTCATGCAAGTGTATGGAAGTTAAAACGTCTTCTTTTACAAGGCGGTTAGAAATCAAAATAGCGTCTTCATAGTTATAACCTTCCCAACTCATGAAGCCGACAAGTAAATTGCGCCCTAAAGATAAGATACCGTCTTTCATAGCGGGGCCGTCAACTAAAGTTTGGCCCTCTTTTACCTTATCACCTGTTTTTACAAGAGGCCTATGATTAATACAAGTATCATTATTAGACCTTTTATATTTAACAAGTTCGTAAGTATCATATTTTTTATCTTCTGTTTCAACGATAATTAAATCTGCAGAAGATAAAACAACTTTACCGGCACGTTTTGCGGTAATTGTTGTACCGGAATCGTGGGCGACAATTTCTTCAATACCCGTACCTACTAAAGGTGCCTCTGTATTAAGTAAAGGCACACCCTGACGTTGCATGTTACAACCCATCAAAGCACGGTTTGCGTCGTCGTGTTCCAAAAAAGGAATCAAAGCCGCGGAAACGCTGATTACTTGTAAAGGAGAAATATCCATATAATCAACTTCCGTCGGGGTAACGATAGGGTAATCTGCCCTGACACGACAAGCAACTTGATTGGTTGCCAAATTACCTTTTGCATCTAACGGAGTATTAGATTGCGCGACCATATAGTCATCTTCTATATCGGCAGTTAAATAAGAAACTTCATCAGTTGCCTTCCCGTTTTTAACTTTTCTAAAAGGGGATTCCAGTAAACCATATTCATTTACTTTAGAATAACATGCCAAAGAGGTAATCAAACCGATGTTCGGGCCTTCCGGTGTTTCAATCGGGCAAAGACGGCCATAATGTGTATAGTGGACGTCGCGGACTTCAAATCCTGCGCGTTTTCTGTTCAAACCGCCCGGGCCTAAAGCAGATAAACGCCTTTTGTGGGTAAGTTCGGAAAGAGGGTTAATTTGGTCCATAAACTGTGAAAGTTGATGGGTACCGAAGAACCTTCTAATACAAACCCTAATTTGTTGGTCATTGACTAAAGTTCTGGGAGTAATTTTTTTATTCCCGTTTTCTTTTGTCATCTTATCGCGAACGATTTTTGACATTTGGGATAAGCCGATACGGACTTGGTTTTCCAAAAGTTCACCAATACCGCGTACACGCCTGTTACCCAAGTGGTCAATATCGTCTAACTTAAAAGTAAAATCTTTATAAGTTTCTGCGGCGGCTTCTTCACCGGCGTTTAAGGCCAAAAGATATTGCAAAGTAACAATAACATCTTGTGTTGTTAAAGTTCTTGCATTAGCAGAAGGTTTTGCATATTTTTTGTTTTGTTTTTCAAGGCGGTTGAAGAAATAATCAAATTTTTTGTTGATTTTGAAACGGCCAACAAAACTCAAATCATACCTTTTGACATTTTCAAAAATTAAACTATCCAAAAAGTGTTCGGCTTGTTCTTTAACGACGAAATCTTGCCCGCGCATTTTTCTGAAAACTTCATATTGGGCTTCACCTTTAGTTCTTGGTTCGTCTTTTTTATTTGCTTCTAAAGTAACAAGCATACCAGGGTTATCTTGACGAGGATTGCCGCTTAAAACTTTAACGCTTTTAATTTTATTTTCAATTAAAAGGCCGAAAGTTTTATCATCAATAGGCGTTGCGGCTTTTTCATCTAAGTTCCAAAGAACTTCGCCCTGTTCATTGACGATATCTTCCGCCGCATAACGGCCGACGACATTATCAATATCACTCATTTTTACTTGTACTGTTTCAGTAGGATAAAATGCTTGTAAAATTTGTGCGTTTGTTTCAAGCCCGCAAGCACGCAGGAAAGTGGTTGCTAAGAACTTTTTCTTTTTATCAATACGCACCCACAAGACGTTTGCAATATCAAATTGAAATTCAACCCATGCGCCTCTGTATGGAATAATGCGGGCGACATATAATTTTTTACCGAGAGTGCTTTGTTGTTTTTCTTCGTCTTCTTCAAAGATAATACCAGGGGATCTGTGAAGTTGGCTTACGACGACACGTTCATCACCGTTATAAACGAAACAACCGGCTTCTGTCATTACAGGTAAATCGCAGAGGAGTATTTCTTCCTCTTCCGCTTTAATAAATTCTCTTGTACCTTTATCTTTTTTTACTTTATAGAAACTTAAACGTAAAGTGGCTTTCAAAGGAACGCTGTAAGTACCATCCCTGTTGATTGCTTCCATAGGGGAAGAATATTTTTCTTCACCGACGGTATATTTTACGAAATCTAACCTCATGCTCCCATCTGGAGCTTCTATCGGGAAAACGTCTTCAAATACTCCTTGAAGACCGCGTATTTCCCTCTTTTTAGGGTCTGTATATCTTTGCAAAAAATTGTTAAATGATTGATGTTGCATGGCGAGTAAATGCGTCATAGCAACTTTGGTTTTAATTTTGCCGAAATTTAATTGTTTCATTTTTTATGGTCCCTGCAATTTTTGGTACGCTCCCTGTCTAGCGTACAAAGCCCTAAACCTCTATAAAAAGAGGTTTAGGACTTGATATTTTTTAGTTAAGTTCAACAACGCCGCCGGCTTCGGTAATTTTCTTTTTCATTTCTTCTGCTTCGGCCTTTGCGACGCCTTCTTTCACGGCTTTAGGTGCGCCTTCAACTAAGTCTTTGGCTTCTTTAAGACCTAAACCGGTGATTTCGCGAACGATTTTGATTACTGCAATTTTCTTTGCAGCATCAACTGATTTGAGAACGACGTTAAATTCGTCCTTTTCTTCTGCGGCGGCAGCGGCACCGGCTGCAGGTGCTGCAGCAACTGCCACAGCGGCGGCTTGTGCCTTTACGCCAAATTTCTCTTCAACTGCTTTCACGAGTTCAGAGAGTTCTAATACTGTCATTTCTGCAATAGCATTAAGAATTTCATCTTTTGTTAATTTTGCCATTTTTTTATTTCCTTTTTTTGTTTGAGTAGCTGCCTTCTGTCTAAGCCTTGCTTAAACCCGTGCATTTATCCTTTCGGGCTACTACCGCTCTAAGGCGGGTTTGACTTTGCTTATTTTTTGCTGTTTTCAACAGCGTTCAGTACGTAAGCAAAATCTCTAATCGGGGCTTGAAGCACTTGTGCAGAACTTGCAACAATGCTGTATAAAGCATTGGCGAGTTTGCCGATATTTTCTTCTTTACTACCAAGGGTAGCAAGAATTTTAATCTGCGCTTCATCATACCAAGTACCGTCGGTAAAGCCAGCCCTGATCTTAAAGGCCGCATTGGTCTTTGCAAATTCCGTTAATCCTTTTGCGGACAACGCGACATCGCCATCTTTTTTCAAGATAGCAACTGCTGTCGGCCCTTTCAAAAGGGAAGCATCAACACCTTCAATACCGGCTTGTTTCAAGGCGTGGTCAAGGATGGAATTGCGTTCAACTCTAAATTTACATTTAGCGTCGGCAAGTTTAACCCTCAAACCTGCAAGTTCTGTGAACTTGCAACCTTGATAAGCGGTAAAGAAAATGCCCGCTGCTTCTTTAATGTCATTTGCTAAACTGCTGGACCTTTCTTTTTTCTGTTCTTTTGTTAAGTTCATACTTTTAACAATGTACTTCTTTTACTACTTTCGCCCTGTTTTTTTAGTTTCCTTAAACGCAAAAAACGAGGGCAGAAAACCCACTAACAGCCAGTTTTTTACTGCTGTATTATTCTTTTTCTCCGTCGTAAAATACTATTTAAGTTTTTACTTTTTTAAGCGGAAAACGGACCTCTTAAAGCGTTCTTATTTTGCTTTAAGTTCCTTTACGTCTACAGATATTATATCAAATTAAACTGCCATTTGCAATAAGCAAAGTTTATCCGCAGGTCTGCATATATTATAGCATTTTCTAATGATAAAGTAAAACGAGCGCTTAAAAAGCGCCCGTTTTATTTTGTAAAAGATACAAATTATTGGCCAACTGGTGTCTGTGGTTCGGTGGTGATATCTATTTCTTCTATTATTTGCGGCTTTATTTCTGCCAAATCCAAATAAAATACCGTATAGAAGCAGTAAGAAAAGACTGAAACAACAAACTGTATCACAATATTAAGAATTGCTCCGGCGACATTACTGACTTTAGTTATAAAATAAACAAGGAAAGTCACAACTAAAATAAAAAGGAAGAAACAAAGAACAAACAACAATGCATAGCCGACAATTCTAAACCATTTATGTATACCCAAGGAAATACCGTTTGAAATTATTTCAAAGAAATTGCCTTCCCCGCATACCATACCGTAAGAAATCATATACAATAAAGGCATACAGAAAATCATTAAAGGTATGATTAAAATTACAGCAATTTTCTTAAATAAAAGTGCTAACACGCCGATAATTACTACGAAAAAAACACTTAACAAAATCCCTAAAAGTATTAATTTTGGTGTTTTTCTTAACATTTCAAAGAAAGATTGTTTCAATAAACTTTGGCCTATAAGGGCATTATTTCTTGTAATAAGAATCATCCAAAAGCCAATGAAATAGAAACAAATCATCATTAAAAAGAAAAACACGCCAATAGTTATTAATTGAGGTGCGAATTGTGAAAGTAACTCCGGGTCAAAATTACCGGTTTGAACCATCATTGGCAATAACATTGCTTGACGGCCTAAAACCAAAGCGCTTAAAATACCGCCGATTAACCCTACAAGTAACATCCCTATATAAAGGCCTAAAATACTTAAAAAAGATTTACGCAAAACCAAAAAAGATTCTGTTAAAATCTCCGGAAAACTTTTATTCATATAATCTCCTTAAAATAAATTTCCTACAAAAGAATTATATAAAAAAGGGAAAAGATATGTCAACAAAAAATTACAATATTTTTTAGCATAAAACAAAAGCCAAACCGTACACTACCTCCGGCAAGTATTTTTGAGAAAATTTTAATTTTCTCTTTGAAGAAGCGAATAAAAACAAACACGCATTGCGCAGAAAATTTGAGATGATTTTTTATTTTTCTTTGACGACGTGTACCAAGAAGTAAA
>Ga0310786_10009258_pt1 | contig 12522 bp, 9 predicted proteins | sample AusTroGonzalo_MG_FD_203881 | JGI IMG/M metagenome (GOLD analysis project Ga0310786, IMG submission 203881) | Bovine rumen microbial communities from tropical cattle in Woodstock, Queensland, Australia - Gonzalo_03 (v2) (version 2) | ecosystem: Host-associated > Mammals > Digestive system >...
CGCAAGGAATCCAAAATGCCGGAAGACAAAACCAGTAAGAACGGCCAGGCAAAGGTCGATTTTATTTGCGCCGAAGAAGGCTGCGACGGCGTCGTGCAGTTCAGCCTGCAGGACTGCTCGGAAAGCAATATCCAGGTGTTGTGCCCCAAGTGCCACAAGCCCTATGTGTTCGACCATGAACTCCGCATGAAGTTCGGCAAGCTCCAGAAGCTGATCGAGGTCGTCCGCGAGGCCGAACCCATCCTCGGCGACTGCTGTGTTTCAGTCAATGTCCCCGGCGGCAGCGTGAAGGTCCCCTATGCCTTGCTGCTCACCCGCCTGAACACCATGCTCACGCTCCATGTGGGCGGCAAGTCCATCGACTTCCACCTCTGGATCCAGCCGTCTTCCCCCGACACGTTCCGTTAATCACCGAAAAAGGGTACACCGCATCATGACAGACCAGGAAATCATCGCCGCGTTCGAATCCGCCGGCGCACTGCTGACCGGACATTTCCAGCTCCGCAGCAAGAAGCACAGCAACCGTTTCTTCCAGGCTGCGCTCGTTTTCAAGAAGCCGTGGGTCGGGGAAGAGCTCTGCAAGGAGCTCGCCGCCCGCATCAAATCCGCCGGGATCGACGCATCCGTCGTGATCTCGCCGGCGGTCGGCGGCCTTTTCGTCGGGCAGGAGATCGCCCGCGCCCTCCACATCGAATCCATTTTCGCCGACAAGGAGAACGACCAGCTCGTCCTGAAGCGCGGCTTCCGTCTCGAACCCGGACAGAAGGTCATTGTGGCGGAGGACGTCGTGACCGAGGGCGGCCGCGTCCAGCAGACCATCGACCTGGTCCGCGCGCACGGCGCCGATCCGGTCGCGGTCGCGGTCATCACGGACCGCAGCGGCGGCAAAGCCTCGTTCGGCGGCATCCCGTTCTTCAGCCTGCTGAAGCTCTCGCTCCCGACCTACACGGCGGAGGAGTGCCCCATGTGCCGCGCCGGACAGCCCATCGACGTTCCCGGCAGCAAATCCTGAATCCGAATCAATCCGTTCCGCCCCGCTGTCCGGCGAGAGGAGGCTCCTTTTCCCGTTTTCGAGGCGGCGGTCGTGCGGATGAACCATAGAAAGACTATCCATGTTTGCTACCATCGTTAAGAAGATATTCGGCAGCAAATCGGAGCGCGACGTAAAACGGTTGCGTCCTCTTGTGGCGAAGATCAACGCCCTGGAGGAATCCTACCAGTCGCTCACCGAGGAGCAGCTGAAAGCCAAGACGCAGGAGTTCAAGGATCGCTACGCCAAGGGCGAATCGCTCGACTCCATGATGTGCGAGGCGTTCGCTGTCGTGAAGAACGCCTGCCGCCGCATGGTCGGGCGCACCTACCAGGTCTGCGGCCATGACCTCGTGTGGGACATGATCCCGTTCGACGTGCAGATCATCGGCGGCATCGTGCTCCATCAGGGCAAGATCGCGGAAATGGCAACCGGCGAAGGCAAGACGCTCGTCGCCACTATGCCACTGTACCTGAACGCCCTCTCCGGCCACAACTGCCAGCTCGTCACCGTGAACGACTACCTCGCGCTCCGCGACTCCCAGTGGGTCGGCCGCGTGTTCGAATACCTCGGTCTCACCGTGGGCTGCATCCAGAACTCCATGCACTCCGCGCAGCGCAAGGCGCAGTACGCCTGCGACATCACCTACGGCACGAACAGCGAGTTCGGGTTCGACTACCTCCGCGACATGGGCATGGCCACCAGCAAGGATCAGCTCGTCCAGCGCGATTACTACTATGTGATCGTCGACGAAGTCGACTCCATCCTCATCGACGAGGCACGCACGCCGCTGATCATCTCCGGCCCGGTGAGCGTCTCCACGCACCAGTTCGACAAGCTCCAGCCGCTCGTGGCCGCGCTGTACCGCAAGCAGGAATCGCTCTGCGACCGCCTGCTCAAGGAGGCGAAGGCCGTGATCGACCGCCGCGATGAAGGCAAGGCCACCGACGAGGAATTCGACGACGCGATCCGCAAGCTCCTGCAGGTCAAGTTCGGCATGCCCCGTCACAAACTGCTCGCCCGCATCCTCGAGGATGCCGACATCCTGAAGAAGCTCGAACGCTACGAATCGTTCGTCCGCAGCGACCAGAACCGCGGCATGCTCCAGGAGGTGCAGGAGGACCTGTATTTCTCCATGGACGAGAAACAGCACGAGGCCGACCTCACGGAACGCGGCCGCAACACGATCTCGCCGAACGATCCCGACGCATTCGTGCTGCCGGACCTGCTGAACTCGCTGCATGACATCGACAACGACCCGAAGACCGACTACCAGACCAAGCTTCAGCGCCACAGGGCGTTCCAGGAAGCCTTCGCCGAGAAGAGCGAACGCCTCCAGAACATTTCCCAGCTCCTCCGCGCCTACTGCCTCTTCGAGAAGGACGTGGACTACGTCGTCATGGAGGGCAAAGTCCTGATCGTGGACGAGCACACCGGACGCATCCTGCCGGGCCGCCGGTTCAGCGACGGCCTGCACCAGGCGCTCGAGGCGAAGGAAAATGTGAAGATCGAGAGCGAGACGCAGACGCTCGCCACGATCACCATCCAGAACTATTTCCGCATGTACAAGAAGCTCGCCGGCATGACCGGTACGGCAGAGACCGAAGCCAACGAGTTCCACCAGATCTACAAGCTGGACGTGGTCGTGATTCCGACGAACCGCCCCTGCATCCGCAAGGACGTGAACGACACGGTCTTCAAGACCAAGCGCGAGAAATTCCGCGCCATCGTGGCGGAGACCGAGGCGGCGTACAAGCGAGGGCAGCCCGTCCTGCTCGGCACCATCTCCGTCGAGGACTCCGAGCTGGTCAGCCGCATGCTCCTGATGAAGAACATCCCGCACAACGTGCTGAACGCGAAGAACCACGCCCGCGAATCCGAGATCATCGCGCTCGCCGGACGCCGCGGCGCCATCACGGTCGCCACGAACATGGCCGGTCGCGGTACCGACATCAAGCTCGAGCCGGGCGTGGAAGAGCTCGGCGGCCTGCTGGTCCTCGGCAGTTCGCGCCACGACTCCCGCCGTATCGACCGTCAGCTGCGCGGACGCTGCGGACGCCAGGGCGACCCCGGCATGTCGCATTTCTACGTGTCGCTGGAAGACAACCTGATGCGCCTGTTCGGTTCCGACCGCATCGTGACGATCATGGAGAAGTTCGGCATGGAGGAGGGCGAGGAGCTTCAGCATCCGCTCCTGAGCCGCTCCATCGAGACCGCGCAGCGCCGCGTGGAGCAGCATCATTTCTCCATCCGCAAACGCACGCTCGAATATGACGACGTGATGAACAAGCAGCGCGAGGTCATCTACGGGTTCCGCCACGACACGCTCTTCAAGGAAGACAGCCGCCAGGCGATTTTCGACATCATCGAGATCGAGGTCGGCCGCCATGTGGAAGAGGCGTTCGCGGCGACCACGGGCGACTCCAAGATTACCTACAACCGCGACCTGCTCCTGGCATGGCTGAACTACTCCTTCCCGTTCGGGTTCTCCGAACAGGACCTGGACGTGGACCTGACTGCGGAAAACGCCGCCGAACTGATGGTCGACCGCATCCTGAAGAAGGTGCACGACATGTACGACCTGAAGGTCTCCCTCGAAGATCCCGTCGCGCTGAAGTGGCTCGAACGCCAGATCGTGCTCGACGCCATCGACTCCCGCTGGCAGGACCACCTGCGCAGCATGGATGAGCTCCGCGGCAGCATCGGCCTCCGCGCCTACGCGCAGAAGGACCCGCTGGTCGAGTACAAGCGCGAAGCGTTCCGCCTGTTCGAACAGCTCATGAACGACATCGACCAGCAGATCATCGGCAAGATCTTCCGTTCCGCCACCAGCCTGGCGGCGTTCGAACGTTTTGTGCCGGCCGCGCGCCAGTACATCCTCAGCCACCAGACCGTCGACCAGCTCGGATCCACGACGGCTTCCGCTGAGGCTCCGGCTCCGGTCGACGCTCCCATGGAGCCCGCGCCGCAGGCATCCGACGACGATTCCGCGCCGGAATCCATGATGCCGCGTCCGGATCCTGGCGTGCCGTACCAGCGGGCCGACGAGAAGGTCGGGCCGAACGATCCGTGTCCCTGCGGATCCGGCAGGAAATTCAAAAAATGCTGCGGTAAGTGACCGCACGGGCGGTGCATCATGACCGGACGCAAAAGAGTTTGTTTGCTCCTGATCGGATGTGCCGCCGTTTTTTGTGCCCGGATGTCCCTGTCCGCCGCCGATGACGAGCTTCGCGAAAAAGCGATGCTTGGCGATCCGAAATCCGAATTTGAGCTCGGAAACGAGTATTTTTACGGCACGGAGACGCGCAAGGCGAATCCCGTGCTTGCGGCCTACTGGTTCCGCAAAGCGTCCGATGAGATCCCCGAAGCGATGCTCAACTACGGCATCTGCCTCGACCGCGGCCTCGGCGTGGACCGCGATCCCGTTGCCGCCGCCGAATGTTACCGCAAGGCCGCCGAAAAGAAATGCGAGGTGGCCGAGTACAATTACGCCATGGTGCTGCTGAACGGTGTGCAATTCCGTACCGTCGAAGAGAGCAGCAAGTTCAAGGATGCCGACATTCCCGACCGTGATCCAGAAAAGGCCCGCAAGATGATCCGGTCGCTCGCCGACCGCGGGTATCTGCCCGCCCGTGTTGAACTGGCCGCCATCCTGATCGCCAGGTCCGATAACGTGTCCGCAAAAGATGCGGAAAAGGCGTTCGAGCTGGTCTCCGAAGCCGTGAAGGACCCCGACGCTCCGGCGCGTGCGTGGCGTGTGCTTGCCGACTGTTATTTCTCCGGGTTCGGCACTCTGCCCGACGGGAAAAAGATGATCGAGGCATTGGAAAAGGCGGTCGCGAAAGGCAACCTGGAGTCGCTCTCCCGCATGGGCTACTGCTATGAATTCGGCATCAACGTGAAAGCCGACATGAAAAAGGCGCTCTCGTGCTACGAACGTGCCGCAAAGGCCGGTCTGCCCGCCGCCATGCTCAAATACGGCGACATGATCGCCGCGGGCGAGGTCGAGGGAAAAGGCTCGAACGATGCGCTCGTCTGGATCAAAAGATCCGCCATCGAGGATTGTCCGGAGGCGCTGTACCGCCTCGGCAAATGGAACCTCCAGGGCATCGGTACCGAAAAAGACCCGGGATTCGCCGCCGAACTCTTCACCCGCGGCGCCCAGCTCGATCATCTGAACTGCCAGTACGAACTCGGCATGCTCTTCCTGCAGAAGGACGGCCCGATCGCAAAGGACGAAAAGGCCGCGTTCTTCTGGTTCAACCGCGCCGCGTCCAAGGGAAACGCACCCGCCCAGCGTCAGCTCGCCGTTTGCTATGAGAACGGCATCGGCTGCGACATCGATCTGGAGAAGGCACTGGCACTGTACCTCGAGGCGGCGCAGAACGGCGATGTGGAGGCGCGTAAGCGTCTGAACCGATGAACCCGCGAAGCGAGGCTGTCCCGAGCTGAACAACACGTTATCCTTCCATTGTCTGGAGTTATTGATCCCATGCCCTCCGATCCTCTGTTCCATATCGTCCTGCACGCTCCCGAGATCCCCCAGAACACGGGGAACATCGGACGCATCGCCTGCTGCACGGAATGCCGCCTGCACCTGGTGAAACCCATCTCGTTTTCGTTCGACGACGCGCACCTGAAGCGTGCCGGGATGGATTACTGGCGGCACGTGGACTGCATCATCCACGAGGATTTCGAATCCTTGCTGCGGACCGCCGCCGAAGCGCCGATGTATTTCTTCTCGACCAAGGCGAAGCAATGCTACTGGGACTGCCCGTTCGAGCGCGGCTCCTTCCTCGTCTTCGGCAGCGAGAGCAAGGGGCTGCCCCAGTATCTGCATGATGCGTATGCGCCGCAGTTCTACACCATCCCCATGCCGGGGAACTTCAACCGGAGCCTGAACCTGGCAAATTCGACCGCCATCGCCGTGTACGAGGGCCTGCGCCGGATCCTGCCGGGAACGGGAAAGCTGACATGAACGAATCCGAATCCCTGAAAAACGAACCGGTGAACGGGCCGGCCGAATCCGCCGTGGAATCCGCTCAGTCCGCCGCGGAAACGGAGAAGCCGCCGGAACCCGCCTGGAAAAAGACACTGAAATTCCTCCTCAAGTTCGGCGTTTCCGCGGGCATCCTCGCCTACATCGTCTGCACGCGCGACATCAAGTGGCAGGATTTCAAGCTCGTGAAGCCGTGGTGCATCGCCGCCGCGTTCCTTGCGATCTACACCCAACTTTCCCTCACCGCCGTCCGCTGGTTCACGCTTCTGCGGGCCGCGGGCGTGAAATGCTCCTTCCGCGAGGCGTTCAGCCTCCAGATGCAGGGGATGTTCTTCTCGCAGTTCCTGCCGGGCGGCTCGGTCGGCGGCGACGTGGTGAAGGCGGGCATTCTCGCCACGCGGACGCCCCCCGGCGGCAAGTTCAACGTGGTGTTTTCGATCTTCGTGGATCGTCTGTGCGGGCTGGGTGCGCTGCTGATTGCCCTGCTCGGGACGTGCCTGATCTGCCATGACACGATCGCGAAGTTCCCGGAGGGTGCGCGGCACGGCCTGCTGGTGATGTGCGCGGTGTGCGGGGCGCTGCTCTGCGTGGTGATCTTCGTCTTCTTCAGCGACTTGCTGTACAAGGTGAAGTTCTTCAAGTTCTTCCTCGACATCGCGGACCGCATCACGAAGGACACGTTCAAGCGCGCTGCGGACGCCGTGGCGCTGTACCGCCGGAACTGGAAACTCCTGCTCGGCTGGGTCGTTGCCACCACGCTGATCTTCTTCCCCGTGCTCAGCCTGCCCGTCTGGGTGATGGCGAACGGGTTCGAGGGCGCGCCGCACCGGGATTTCCTGCCGTGCCTTATGATCTCGAATGTCAGCCAGACGATCGCGGCGATCCCCGGCTCCTTCGGCGGCACCGGCACGCGCGACATCGCCTGTGCCGAGATGATGACCGCCATGGGGTTCACCGACACGGAGAGCGGCGTGATCCCGATCCTGGTCACGATGACGACCCTGCTGGTGGCGCTGTCCTGCTCGGTCTTCTTCGTCTTCGACCGCGGAAAACGCGCCCCGAAAGCGTGATTCGGCGGAAACGGACTTGCTTTTCCCTGAAAACGTGATACATTAGAAACGATACGGTTTCTATAATCCGCCGTACAACCAAAAACCGCAAAACCGATATGTCAACCCGTAAACAGATCGAAATCGTTCCGGATTCGCCGTCTAGGACACAGGTCATTGAGCTTTTTCCGGCCGCGGCCTCCTGCATCGCCGCCGACTCCCATCCGGGATTCCAGCGCGACCACAACGAGGACAGTTTCGGCACGTTCACGGATCCCGCGGGCGGCTGCGCGCTGATCTTTGTGGCCGATGGCGTGGGGGGAAATTCCGGCGGCGACCTCGCCAGCCAGTTCACGACGAAAAGCCTGCTGGCGCAGTGGAAACGGTTTGCCGAGGGCAGGACGCCCGGCGCGGACGAAACCGTCCGGTTCTTCCGCGGCACGCTGGAGGATATCAACCGGACCGTGTACGGTATCAACGCCGACCAGGGCACGCTCTCCGCGCCCATGGGCACCACGGTCGTCGCGCTCGCGTTGCTGCAGGACCAGGTCGTGGTCGCGCACGCCGGCGACAGCCGCGCGTACCGGTTCCGCGACGGCGGGATCGAGTGCCTGACCGCGGACCATTCGCTCGTGCAGAAATGGGTCCGCGAGGGCGTGATGACGGAGGCCGACGCGATGGTCCACCCGATGTCCCATGTGATCTACAAGTCGGTCGGGCAGCAGCGGCAGCTGGAACCGGAGATCCGCATCCTCGACCGCAAGCACGGCGATAAGTTCATCGTGTGTTCCGACGGCCTCATGTGCCATGTGTCCGACCCGGAGATTCGCGACATCATGAACAGGAGCGGTTCGGCGCAGGACGCCGTGCGCGAACTCATCGCCACCGCCCTGAAGCGCGGCGGCTACGACAACGTCACCGTCGCCTGCTACTATCAGGCGTGAGCTGAATGAAGCGCCCCGCCCAGTGTCGGGGTGGGTTTGCTTTTGGAAAATTCCTAGCATCCGGGCCATATCGCGGCCCACATGAGGAACCAGATATACTGAAACGGGAACAGGATGAACCCCAGCCAGACCTGGGGGGAAGAAATGTAGTGTTCGAATGTCGGGGATCCGTAGGGTATCACATACGAGTGAGTACAGGCATAGATCAAAAAGCTGGCCGGGAAATAAAACAGAACTGGCAGACCGCTCAGAAGACAGCCGAAATCGTCGTTTCTCCGGGCGTTTCGTTTGCCGGCGGACTGGATCATGGAAACGAGTTCGCGGAACGTGTGCGCTTCGTAGGGCGATGCGTTCAGCAGCCAGTGGATCCTGTTCAGATCCTTTTGTCCGAGATGGTGTTCCTTTGCTATCTCACCCCATTCGTAATCCCTGATGCCGAGGAACATGAAAACATCCCGGATATTCAGCAGGCACAACGGCGTATCCGGGCGTACATGCGGGCGAAGCTCAGGGGAGATGAACTTGTCCGCGATGGTTTCCGCAAGCTGCCGCTGCTCGTCGGTTTCCCATGGCTGCGGTTCGGAAGAATCTGCCGACGCATCGATCTGCCGCAGAAGGTTTGTGTCGAGGTTCCGTTTCGGGAAAAAGAGACGGCACGGACGGCCGTTTCTGACGCTCTGATAGAGATACCAGCCCGCCAGCCGCACAGGCTCGAAAAGGAGGAACAGAGGGAATCCGCCGAGGAGCAGCAGACAGAAATACGTCCAGTTGCTCAGGTGCGGAATCTGCTTCACGTCGGCAAACGATTTCTCGCGTTCCGGCGTATCGAAGTTTTCGCGGATCAGATCCGTATACGTCATGTCCGTTGTCCTGCTGTTTTGTGTTTCATGTTCGATCCTTCATGGCGTCGTGGTTAGTCTGATTTATTAGGTGAAGGGATCATTTGGCAAGGTGCGAGATCTTCGACCAGAAATCATAGCATAGATATACCCCTGCGAGAAGGTAGAACGCCCAAAACGCCGCCGCAATCCCGAGGAGAGTTTTTTTCCGGGCGACCGCTTCGATCGCGCAGGGGATCGGTATCAGGAGCAGGATCAGGTTGATAATCGGAAAGAGGAAGGTGATATGCAGAAAAAAAGCCAGATGCAGCGGCAGCAGGATGCACATCGGCAGCAGGACACGCCGCGTACGCTTGTCTCCCCACAGATAGAGCCCGAAGAGGAGGAAGAGGTTGACGATTCCCGCCGCAATGATCGCAAAGCCAAGCGGACTTCTGCGGGCAAGGGTGGACAGCCATTCCCAAAGCGTCCTCCACTCGTCGCTTCCCAGCCGGGACAGCGACAGGACCGTGGCAAGTACGCAGACGGTGCCAAGCGCGATTTTGCCTGCCGGAATCCAGGCCGTTTTCGTTTTTATATCGAGTTCCATATCAAGTTGCTCCGTGGTACCGGGGTCAGTCGGCTGGGGGGGTGAGGGAAGGAGTCTATTCATCGCTGTATATTTCTTCGAGATACTTTTCAGAAAAAATATACGACGGATCGTTTCCCTCCTTCTTCCACTCTTCTATACTCTCTCTTATCCGTCTTTTACGCTCGGAACGTTCCCACTCACCATCCCACCTTTTGGGATCTGTATCCATCTTGTACAACATTTCAAGCGCTTCGTCCCCCTCGCCGAAATGCTCCAGCGCGTATTTCGTCCGGCGGTAAACCCAGTCATAAATCTCCGCTTCCTCATGACGCTTCAAATCCTTTTCCAACTGGAGCTTTCGTCCGGGATTCGTTGCATAATCCTTATCGTAGCGATCAAGCAAAAGCCTATCCAATCCATAAAAGATTTTGATCTTGTCGTCCTGGAACGCCCATTCGAAAGCCTTGTCGAGAAGCTTTTTCCTGCGGGCCTCGTCCTTTTCCTGACGAACTTGTATCCGCAAATCGGAGCCGGCCTCGCGAAGATTAAACTCTTCCATGTCGCTTTTGCCGGTCAATTCAAGGATTGTCCCGTCATCGAACACCCAATCCGGGTACGCCTTCGTATAAGAGAGAATGAGCGTGTCCGCGGACTCCGGCTCCAATTCGACTGCTTTCCGGATCAATTCCAAAAACTGCTGCTGAGGAGGCGGATAATACTGAAGATAACGCATTGCAGAGAAATACCGTTCTCTGAGCGACCTTTTCTCCGATTTCGTTTCGATCCCGGAAAGAACGTCCGGAGGGCTAACCAGGTATTCCTCGTCCTCATCGTCGACGAAATGAACTTCGGCGAGAATATCCTCGCCAGTATCGACACCATCCGAGAAATCGACATCGGGCGGGTCAGGAATGCCGAATGGATTCGTGATGATACTCCCGACTTCTTCTTCGCCACTGTCAGGAATATCAATGCCGGTATCGATGCCTTCCCGAATCGCTTTCACGAAAAGATCCGTCATCTCGCTTTTTTCAAGCCCGAAATTCTTGCGCAAACGCTCAAGCTGGTCCTCGGTCGTGGGCATTTTTTCCCCTGCGTCGATGTAGACATCAAGTTGACTCCATTCGTAGATCGTCCTGAAAAAACGTTGTTCCAGTTCTTCCGGCGTCAGTTCCTTCATGACGATGCGGAGGTCGCGCCGGAGCACTTGGCTGCCGCGCTCGCGGTCAAGCAGGATTTGCCCCGGAGCGTATCCTTTTTTGGCGAAAACAACGAAGACAGCGTCGCCTTTCCCCTCGAATCGGAAGGAGGAATCGACGGTCTCCTCGAGTTCTTTTGTCCCGACGTACCATCCCGCTTTTTTGCGCGAAAAGGTCACATAGGCGGAAACCCCGTTCATGGCGTTTCCCTGATCGTCCGTGATCGTCCCTTCGATGAGGATCGATCTGTATGCCCGCGCCAGCACAAAGATGAAGGCGACAAGGCATAATCCGAGGATCGCGGCGGTAATACAAACGGTTTTCTTTTTCATGTCAAGTCCTCCAGGGGTGTTTCAGGATCGGGGGAACCGTGCGGCGCATGCCGTTTCAATCCTATACCATATCATAAATTCGTAAAAATGCAAGCGAAAAAGATGTCTCTGCAAAAAAACTTTTAACTTTCTGTTTCCGTGCCTCAAAAATGATTCGGGAGATGCCAGTTTTTTTGAAGCCGCACGGGACGGAATCAAGACCGGAAAAAAGATACAATGGCTTTTCCGTTGTTGATTTGAGATTGGCTAATGAACACTATTGTCAGAAACGACTTTTTTGTTCAATTGTCCGCCTCAGTTATTTCTCCCAGACGGAGAACAGAGAAAGATTCTCATTGATAACTTGCTTTGTTCTGAAGGTAAGTTTTCAATGAATTGAGGATGGCTTGCCGGAGATGAGATGCTCTTGTTGATGACTTTCCTTTAAAATAAATCAACTTTTCAATGAAACGGGCTTGACAAAGGTGATTTGCGGTATATATTATTGATAACTTGGTTTAAAAATAAATGAACCTTTCAATGGAAAGGGCCGGAATATGGAAATCAGACGTGAGCTGTATCTGCAAAAACTGATCGACCGGCAGTGGAACGGAATGGTGAAGATCATTACCGGGATCCGGCGCTGCGGCAAATCGTATCTCCTTCGTACCCTGTTCAAAAACTATCTTCTGGAGCAGGGTGTGAATGAGGGGCGGATCATTCATTTGGAGCTGGATCAGGTAAAGAATATCCGGTACCGCAATCCGCTTGAGCTTGCGGCGTATGTCCACAGCCTCATCGACGGACGGCCGGAGCGCTTTTATCTTTTCATCGACGAGATCCAGATGTCGGAGCCGGTGAAGAATCCCTATCTGCCCGGGGCAAAAAAAATCACGTTCTATGATGCGCTGAACGAGTTCAAGGAGATTCCGAATCTGGACGTGTACGTGACCGGAAGCAACTCCAAAATGCTTTCCAGCGACATCCTGACCGAATTCCGGGGGCGCGGCGACGAGATCAGAATCCATCCGCTCTCCTTTTCGGAGTTTTACTCCGTCGCGGGCGGCGATCCGGAAAAAGCGTTCGATCAGTACGCGTTCTACGGAGGGATGCCGCTTGCGGTGTGCCAAAAGGACGACGCCTCGAAAATGGCTTACCTGGAATCGCTGTTTTCCGAGCTGTACCTGAAAGACATCGTGGAGCGGAAACATATCGAATACCCGGAGGAATTGTCTCAGATTCTGGACCTGCTCTGTTCGTCCGTCGGCTCCCTCACCAATCCTTCGAAGATCGCCAATACCATCCTTTCCCGGAAGCAGGTCAAAATATCCCCGAACACCCTCAAATCCTATATCGGGCACTTGAAGGATTCGTTCCTGTTCACCGAGTGCAGACGGTACGACGTCAAGGGGAAGGCTTATTTCGACTATCCCATGAAGTATTACTGCGAGGATGTCGGGCTCCGCAACGCCAGGACCGGATTCCGGCAGATGGAGCTGAATCATCTCATGGAGAACATCATCTGCAACGAACTGCGCGTGCGCGGCTTCGCCGTCGACGTCGGGATCGTTTATGACCGG
>Ga0310786_10009259_pt1 | contig 12520 bp, 10 predicted proteins | sample AusTroGonzalo_MG_FD_203881 | JGI IMG/M metagenome (GOLD analysis project Ga0310786, IMG submission 203881) | Bovine rumen microbial communities from tropical cattle in Woodstock, Queensland, Australia - Gonzalo_03 (v2) (version 2) | ecosystem: Host-associated > Mammals > Digestive system >...
TTCACCACGTGTATTCACCAGCGCACCACCAGAGTTGCCCTGATTGATGGCAGCATCTGTCTGGATGAATGACTCAATGCCATTCTTGTGTGCACCAATGCCACGAGCCTTTGCCGACACAATACCTGCTGTCACCGTCGAAGTCAGATTGAAGGGGTTGCCCACAGCCAACACCCATTCACCCACCTTCAGCTGGTCAGAGTCGCCAATCACGATAGCAGGAAGTCCTGAAGCGTCAATCTTCAGCAAAGCCAAGTCCGTGTCAGCATCCGTGCCGATGACCGTAGCCTTGAACTCACGGTTGTCATTCAGCGTGATAGTGATTTCGTCAGCATTCTCCACCACGTGGTTGTTGGTCACGATATAGCCATCGTTTGAAATGATTACACCCGAACCTGCAGCCTCACGCTTTGGAGTCTCCACTTGACGACGTTGAGTGCCGCCACCACCACGACCGAAGAAGTCACCAAAGAAATCCTCGAATGGGTCACGATATTCAATGGTCTGTTGACGACCCTTCTGCACCACTTTAATATATACAACCGCATTGCAAGCCTTCTCTGCAGCCTCAGTCAAATCCACTAGCTGAGCAGCTGGCGATGCTGCAGTCGAGAGTTGCATCACACTACTTGCAGGTTCTTGTGCCTTCTTTGGTTCCGTGAAAGAGAAAGAAGGAAGAACCTTATCAACCGACTTCTGAGAGATGGAATAAGCAAAAGCTCCCGTCAATCCTGAAAGAAAGGCCACACCTATGAGTGTGCCATAGAATCTTTTAGTTGTCTGCTTCATAGTTTGTTTGTTATAAATTTAGTTATTGTTAATTCTTGATTTTTCAAATTCGAGCGCAAAATAACTATATTTTAGCGTGACCACAAAACATTTCTCCCCTATTTTTTCCTCTCTTTGATTTAGTTTAACAAATCATCCAAAAGCGTTAACACCGATTAAGAATATTAGGGCATTTCATAAAAAAATAAAGCTCGAAAAATAAATTTCTTTGGAAAATGTTTTGTGGTTTGAAATGAAATTTGTTACTTTGCACTCGAATTCAGTTCCAGATTATTGGGCAAAGTTCAAAAACATAAAGAAAATGACACAAACATTCAACGCATATTGGTGGTGGCGTAGCTTGGGATTCAAAAAATCGTAAGTCAAATGGTCATTCCCCTATGCGAACAAACATAAATGCGTAGAACAAAAGAGCCTGTCGTACTTGCGATAGGCTCTTTTAATTTTTATCAGAAAATCAAATCGTAAACAATATGACATACCAAGTAGATGAAAACGGCTTCTACGGACAGTTCGGAGGAGCGTACATTCCAGAGATTCTCTACAAGACGGTGGAGGATTTGAAGAAGGCTTACCTGCCTATCTTGGAGAGTGAAGAATTCAAGAAAGAGTATTATGCTCTGCTGAAGGATTATGTGGGACGTCCTTCCCCACTCTATTTCGCCAAGCGCATGAGCGAGAAGTACGGCTGCCAGCTGTACCTGAAACGTGAAGACCTCAACCACACTGGTGCCCACAAAATCAACAATGCGCTGGGACAGATTCTTCTTGCCAAGAAGTTGGGCAAGAAGCGCATCATTGCTGAGACGGGAGCTGGTCAGCACGGCGTGGCTACCGCTACTGCTTGTGCTTTGATGAATATGCCTTGTACCGTATATCAGGGTGCATTGGACGTACAACGTCAGCATGTGAATGTGGAGCGCATGAAGATGTTGGGTGCAACAGTCGTGCCTGTGGAGAGTGGCAACAAAACGTTGAAGGATGCCACCAATGAGGCGATTCGTGACTGGTGCTGTCACCCAGCCGACACATTTTATATAATAGGTAGTACCGTCGGACCTCACCCTTACCCCGACATGGTGGCTCGTCTGCAATCTGTCATTTCAGAGGAAATCAAGTGGCAATTGCAAGAGAAGATTGGTCGCGATTATCCTGACTATCTGATGGCATGTGTGGGTGGCGGCTCGAATGCTGCTGGCACCATCTATCACTACATCGACGATGAGCGCGTGAAGATCATTCTCGGCGAGGCAGGTGGTCTTGGTATCGATTCAGGACAGACAGCAGCCAGCATGCAGGTAGGTACCGTAGGTATCTTGCATGGCAGTCGCATCAAGCTGATGCAGACGGATGATGGTCAAATCATCGAACCTTATTCCATCTCTGCTGGTCTTGATTATCCAGGCACAGGTCCCATCCATTGCAACCTCTACGAAACAAAACGTGCACAGGTGCTTCCTGCCAACGACGACGAGGCGCTGCGTGCCGCCTTCGAACTGACTCGCATGGAGGGTATTATCCCCGCGCTCGAAAGTGCCCATGCTTTGGCATTGCTGCCAAAAGTGAAGGATCAATTCACCAAAGACACAGTAGTGGTGCTCACAGTCAGCGGACGAGGCGACAAAGACCTTGACACTTATCTCAAACATCAATCAGAAATCAAACTTAACTAATATGTTTACTTATCACACAGCATCCAAACAGATATTGGGTGACTTGAACACACCTGTAAGCGTGTATATGCGGGTTCGCGATGCCTATCCTCAGAGTGCATTGATGGAGAGTTCCGACTATCATGACGGGAAGAACAGCCGTTCGTTCATCTGTGTGCATCCCATTGCCAGCGTATCGGTGGAACACGGCATAGGCGTGATGAAGTTTCCCAATAGCAACGAGACACGCAAGCCCCTCACCGACGAATACGACACAGCACAACTCATCAACGAGTTTCTCCAGAGTTTCCATATTGAGGGCAAGGACAAGAACGACTGCGGCATCTTTGGCTACACCACCTTCAACGCCGTGCGCTACTTCGAGCACATCAATGTGAAGGATGAGACACAAGATCTAAATGATGCGCCCGACCTCGAGTACATTCTCTATAAAGATTATATTGTGTTCGACCACTTCAAAAATGAACTGAAACTCATTGAATTACTGGAAGAAGGTGAAGAGGATGACCTCGACCAGTTGGAACACGACGTGAACAACCGCCCTTATCAGAAGTATGGCTTCAAGCCTGTGGGCGACTACTGGTCAACACTGACAGACGACGAGCATCGTGAGAATATCCGTCGAGGCATCAAGCATTGCCTGCGTGGCGATGTGTTCCAGATTGTGCTCTCACGCCGATTCAAACAGAAGTATGAGGGTGATGACTTCAAACTCTATCGAGCCTTGCGAAGCATCAATCCTTCTCCCTATCTGTTCTATATGGACTTTGGCGGCTTCCGCATCTTCGGTTCTTCCCCTGAGACACATTGTCGAATTGAAGAGGGACGCGCTTACATCGATCCCATTGCAGGAACGACGAAACGTACTGGTGATGCAGAGCAGGATAAGCAGAACGCGCTTTACCTGAAGAACGATCCGAAAGAGAATGCGGAGCATGTCATGCTGGTGGATTTGGCAAGAAATGACCTCAGCCGCAACTGCCACGATGTGAAGGTGGACTTCTACAAAGACATGCAGTTCTACAGCCATGTGATCCATTTGGTGTCACGTGTGAGTGGCGAGTTGAACAAGGGAGCAGATCCTGTAAAGGCGTTTATCGACACCTTCCCTGCCGGTACGTTGTCTGGCGCTCCCAAAGTGAGGGCGATGCAGCTCATTTCTGAATACGAACCACACAACCGTGGTGCATACGGAGGCTGTGTGGGCAGCATCGGGTTTGACGGCAGCCTCAACCAAGCCATCACCATCCGCACTTTCGTCAGCCGTAACAACGAATTGTGGTTCCAGGCAGGTGGCGGCATTGTGGCAAAGAGCAATGTAGAGTATGAATTGCAGGAAGTGAACAACAAACTGGGGGCTTTACGGAAAGCCATCTCAATCGCAGAAACATTATGAAAGTAGTAATTATCGATAACTATGACTCGTTTACATATAATCTGAGTCATCTCGTCAAGGAACTGGGTGCGGAAGTGACGGTGTATCGCAACGACCAGTTCAAGATGGAGCAGCTGGAGGCATTCGACAAAATCATCCTCTCTCCAGGACCAGGCATCCCTTGTGAAGCAGGACTCTTGCTCGATGTCATCAAGGCATACGCAGGCAAAAAACCGATTCTGGGTGTGTGCCTCGGACATCAAGCCATCGGGGAGAGTTTTGGCGGACATCTGACAAACCTAAGCGAAGTGTATCATGGCGTGGCGACACCTGCCACCATCACGGTGAAAGACTATCTCTTCGAAGGGCTGCCTGAGAAGATTGAGGTGGGACGCTACCATTCATGGGTGGTGGATACGGAAGGACTTCCAAATTGTCTTGAGGTGACGAGCGTCTCAGACGAAGGTTTCATCATGTCCCTTCGTCACAAGGAATACGACATCAGGGGCATCCAGTACCATCCTGAAAGCGTACTGACAAAAGAAGGTAAAACAATCATCAATAACTGGCTTAAACACTAAAACAAAATGAAACAGTATCTCTTACAACTGATTGATGGGCAAACACTCTCACAGGAAGACACCCACCAGATCATGCTCAACATCGTTGAGGAAAAATATAATGTACAACAGATTGCCGCCTTACTGATGGCGATGCAGACACGTGGCGTAACCGTTGATGAACTTTTGGGCTTCCGTCAGGGATTGCTCGAAACGGGCAAGTACATGGATTTCAGCGAATACAACACGCTGGACATCGTGGGAACTGGTGGCGACGGCAAGAACACCTTCAACATCTCCACTTGCTCTGCTTTTGTCATTGCTGGTGCAGGTTACAAAGTGACCAAGCACGGCAACGGCGGTTCTTCTTCTGTAAGTGGTGCCAGCAATGTGCTGCAGGGACACGGCGTGAAGTTCACAGACGACATCGACCAACTGAAACGTTCTCTCGATGAGGCAAACATCTGCTATTTCCACGCTCCCCTCTTCGCTTACGGCATGAAGTTCGTAGGTCCTACCCGCAAGGCTTTGGGCGTTCCGACTTGCTTCAACCTGCTCGGTCCTCTCGTGAATCCTTGTCATCCGAAGAACTCTTTGCATGGTACTGCCAATCAGGCTCAGCTTCGTCTCTACACCAACGTGCATCAGAAGATTGGCGACAACTTCGGTGTCATCACGTCTTACGATGGTTACGATGAAATCTCGCTGACCAGTGGTTTCAAGATTTGCACCAACAACTTCGAGAAGGTGCTCACCCCTGTTGACTTGGGTTTGAAGTATATCGAGCAGAGCGACATCTATGGTGGCGAGACACCCGAAGAGGCGATGAAGATATTTGATTCCGTACTGGACGGCACAGCCAGCGAAGCACAGAAGAACGTGGTGATTGCCAACGCGGCATGCGGTCTCAGCGTGATGGACAAGAACCTCTCGATGGAAAACTCCGTAGCGGTGGCTCGTGAATCACTCGAAAGCGGAAAGGCATTGACAACCTTTAAGAAATTCGTAGAGATCAATGGCTAAAGATATACTGGAAGAGATTGTCGCATGGAAGCGCATTGAAGTTGAAAGGCAGAAAGAGCAGGTGGCTCCCTCCTTGTTATACGGGAATGTGGAGAACCTGCTGACAGATGCCAACCGACAGCGATTGTCCATGCGGGAGAGTCTTGCGACTTCCGCCTCAGGCATCATTGCGGAGTTCAAGCGGAAAAGTCCTTCGAAGGGATGGATCAAGGAAGAGGGCAAACCCGATGTCATTCCCGCATCCTACAGTCAGAATGGTGCGAGCGCCATCTCCATCCTCACCGATGAGAAGTACTTTGGCGGAAGCCTTCGGTTCTTACGTACTGCCCGTCCAACCGTCACCTGCCCCATCCTGCGCAAGGACTTCATCGTGGATGAGTACCAGCTCTATCAGGCAAAGGCAATTGGTGCTGATGCCGTGCTGCTCATCGCTGCCGACCTTACTCAGAGCGAATGCAAAGCACTTGCCAAGAAAGCACACGAACTGGAGCTTGAGACCCTGCTCGAAGTGCATGCTGAGCCAGAGTTGGAATATGTGGGTGAGAACATCGATATGGTGGGCGTGAACAACCGAAACCTCGGCACGTTCCACACAGATGTGGAGAACTCCTATCGTCTTGCCTCTCTACTGCCCAAGGACTATGTGCTTGTCTCTGAAAGTGGCATCAGCAATCCGCAGACAGTAAGAGAATTGCGTGAAGCTGGCTTCCGTGGTTTCCTGATTGGCGAGACGTTCATGAAGACCGCCGACCCTGGTGCAGCCCTCAAGGCATTCATCACCCAAGTAACCCAATAACCCAAACGGCCCATTAACTCCATAAGACCCATGATTATCAAAGTATGTGGCATGCGCGACGCTGACAACATCCGTCAGATAGACGAACTGGGATGCGTGGATTGGATGGGATTCATCTTCTATCCGCCCTCATCTCGGAACGTGGAGCATGTGCCCAGCTATCTGCCCAAACATTGCAAGCGAGTCGGCGTGTTTGTCAACGCCACCATTGAGGACATTCTCCATCGCCAAGAGGAATTTGGCTTTGACCTGATTCAGCTGCATGGCGACGAGACTCCCGATGACTGTCTGACACTCCGCACCCACCTCAAAGAAGGCACGAAACTCATCAAAATGATTCAGGTGGAATCGTCCCAAGAGCTGGAGAAGACAAAGGCATACGAGGGCAAGGTTGATTACTTCCTCTTCGAGACCAAATGCAAAGGGTATGGTGGCAGCGGCAAGCAGTTCGACTGGGAGATATTGCAAGACTATAAGGGACAGACACCTTTCCTCCTCACTGGAGGCATCGGTCCCGATGATGCAGAACGCATCAAAGCTCTCAACTCTCAACTCTCAACTCTCAACTGTATCGGCATAGACCTCAACAGTAAGTTCGAAACTGCCCCAGCCCTCAAGGACGCAAAACTGATTCAAGAATTTATCAAAAACATCAAATAACATGAACAGAATCAATCAACTTTTCGCCAGCAAGAGCGAGAAAATCCTTTCAATATACTTCTGTGCAGGACACCCCACATTGGAAGGCACTGCCGACACCATCAAGACGCTGGAACAGCATGGTGTGGACATGATTGAAGTGGGCATCCCTTTCTCCGACCCGATGGCAGATGGCCCTGTCATTCAGGACGCAGCTACCAAAGCGCTTCGCAATGGAATGACCTTGAGGAAGCTCTTCTCACAATTGGAAGGCGTTCGCAACGAAGTCAAAATGCCTCTCATCCTCATGGGTTATCTCAACCCCATCATGCAGTTTGGCTTCGAAGCATTCTGCAAGCGTTGCGTGGAGGTGGGCATCGATGGCGTCATCATCCCCGACCTTCCCTTCAAGGATTATCTGGAGGAGTACAAGCCCATTGCTGACAAGTACGACATCCGCATCATCATGCTCATCACCCCTGAGACGAGCGACGAGCGCATCCGTTTCATCGACGACAACACCGATGGCTTCATCTACATGGTCAGCTCTGCCGCCACGACAGGAGCCCAAAAGGAGTTTGGCGACCAGAAGCAAGCCTACTTCTCACGCATCAAGTCGATGAACCTCAAGCACCCCTGCATGATCGGTTTCGGCATCAGCAACAAGCAGACCCTCGAAGCCGCCCAGGCCAATGCCGCAGGCGCCATCATCGGTTCCAAGTTTGTGAAACTCTTCGAGGAGACACAAGATGCAGGCAAAGCTATTGATGCACTGAAGGAAGCACTCAGACAATAGAAAAGTAGTTGTAACATTGCACCTTCTGCGCGTATGAAACGAAGACAACTTTAAAAGTATTAATCTTTCAATCAAAAAACTGTCATTTGAAAACAACTTTCAAATGACAGTTTTTTTTGATTCTTTGAGCCTCTTGTCGGATTCGAACCAACGACCCCGAGATTACAAATCACGTGCTCTGGCCAACTGAGCTAAAGAGGCGGGTGGGTAAGCTGACTACATCGCGCCGCTACAACCAAGTACCCTTGCTGCGGTCAAGCCCTGGGGGATTCCGAGGGAGCTGGCCGTATAGGACTTACCCGTTTTGCGTTAAGCGGGTGCAAAGGTAGGGCGTTTTTTTGACATGGCAAAACTTTTAGATAGAAATTTGCCCTCTTTTTTCAAATTATCAATTATCAATTGTCAATTATCGATTAAAAAATCGTACCTTTGCACCCATTATGGAAGAAATCATCCTCAATCTCACGAACGGAGCACTTGATAATCTGAACTACGGATGGGTCATTCTCTTTATGGCTATCGAGAGTTCCTTCATTCCTTTCCCATCAGAAGTGGTGATGATACCAGCGGCGTATATGGCAGCGGAGACGGGTGAAATGTCTTACTCGATGATCATCCTGTGCGGCACGCTTGGGGCACTGATCGGTGCGCTGGTCAACTACGGACTCTCCTACTGGCTGGGACGTCCCATCGTGTATGCATTTGCCAACAGTCGTTTCGGGCATATGTGTCTGATTGATGCGCAGAAGGTGGAGAAGGCGGAGGCGTACTTCGACAAGCGAGGTGCGGTTTCCACATTGATTGGTCGTATGATTCCTGCCATCCGCCAGCTCATCAGCATCCCTGCTGGTTTGGCAAAGATGAATCTGCTGTCGTTTTGTCTCTATACGTCTCTGGGCGCAGGACTCTGGAATAGCATCCTCGTGGGCATCGGAGCGGCTTTCCACAGCACCATGCCGAAGCAGGAACTCATCGACATCATCGCACACTATTCGCACATCATTGGTGTGACAGCCATTATTCTTGTAGTGGCCATCATTTCCTATTTAATATATAAGGGAATTCATAAAGGTTAACGGTTAAAGACAAAGGACTAAGGTCAAAGGATAAACAATAGATTATGTTTGAAAATTTGAGCGAGAGACTGGAACGGTCTTTCAAGATATTGAAGGGTGAGGGAAAAATCACCGAAATCAACGTGGCGGAGACGCTCAAGGATGTGCGCAAGGCACTGCTCGAGGCTGACGTGAACTATAAGGTTGCCAAGACTTTCACGGACACCGTGAAGGAGAAGGCACTGGGTCAGAATGTGCTGACGGCGGTGAAGCCTGGCCAGATGATGGTCAAGATCGTGCATGATGAACTGGCGGAACTGATGGGTGGTCAGGCTACGGAACTGAACCTGACGGGTCGCCCGACAGTCATTCTGATGGCTGGTCTCAATGGTGCTGGTAAGACGACGATGTCGGGCAAGCTGGCATTGCGCCTGAAGACTCAGAACCACAAGAAGCCGCTCTTGGCTGCCTGCGACACTTTCCGCCCTGCCGCTATGGAGCAGTTGCGCGTGTTGGCAGAACAGGTTGACGTGCCTTGCTATCTGGAGGAAGGTGCCACTGACCCTATTGCTGTGGCAAAGAACGCTATTCAGGAAGCTAAGGCAAAGGGCTACGACGTGGTGATTGTCGATACCGCAGGTCGTCAGTCGATTGACGAGGAACTGATGCAGCAGATTGAGCAGATCAAGGAAGCGGTCAACCCTCAGGAAACTTTGCTGGTGGTCGATGCCATGACTGGTCAGGATGCTGTCAACACTGCCAAGACCTTCAACGAACGTCTGGAGATTGATGGTGTCATCCTCACCAAGCTGGACGGTGACACTCGTGGTGGTGCTGCCCTCTCCATCCGAACGGTGGTGACCAAGCCTATCAAGTTCGTCGGTACGGGCGAGAAGATGGAAGCCCTCGACGTGTTCCACCCAGAGCGTATGGCAGACCGAATCCTCGGAATGGGCGACATTGTGTCGTTCGTGGAACGTGCCCAGCAGCAGTTCGATGAGGAAGAGGCGAAGCGTCTGGAGAAGAAGATTGCCAAGAACAAGTTCGACTACAACGATTTCCTTGGTCAGATTGGTCAAATCAAGAAGATGGGCAACATCAAGGATCTCGCTTCCATGATTCCTGGTGTGGGCAAGGCATTGAAGGATGTGGATATCGACGACAACGCATTCAAGTCTGTGGAGGCAATGATTGGTTCGATGACGCCTTATGAGCGTGAGCACCCTGAGTGCATCAACATGTCGCGTAAACAGCGCATTGCCAAAGGCTCAGGAAACAGCATTGACGAAGTGAACCGCATCACAAAGCAGTTTGAGCAGATGCGTAAGATGATGCGCCAGATGACCAGTCCCAAGATGGCTCAGGCAATGGCACAAATGCAACGAATGAGAAAATTCTAAGAATATATGCAACTGATAGACGGAAAAGCAACAGCGGCAGCCATCAAGGCTGAAATCGCAGAAGAAGTGAAAAGAATAGTGGATGCAGGAGGCAAGCGTCCACATCTCGCCGCCATTCTCGTCGGTCATGACGGAGGTAGCGAGACTTATGTGAAAAACAAAGTGCTGGCATGTGAGGCTTGTGGCTTCACATCCACCCTACTCCGCTTCGAAGATGACATCACCGAGGAGTTTCTCCTTCAGCAGGTTGAAAAACTGAACAAAGATGTCGATGTGGACGGTTTCATCGTGCAACTTCCACTTCCCAAGCACATCTCAGAGCAGAAGATCATCGAAGCAATCGACTACCGCAAGGATGTGGATGGTTTTCATCCTATCAACGTGGGTCGCATGGCCATCGGACTCCCCTGCTACATTTCAGCCACTCCACTGGGCATCATCACCCTGCTGAAGCGCTACAACATTGAAACCTCTGGCAAGAAGTGTGTCATCCTCGGCCGTTCCAACATCGTCGGAAAGCCTATGGCTCAACTGATGATGCAGAAGCAATATGGCGACGCAACGGTCACTGTTTGCCACAGCCGTTCGAAGACGCTGAAAGAGGAATGCCGACAGGCTGACATCATCATCGCAGCGATTGGCAAGCCCAACTTTGTGACCGAAGATATGGTGAAAGACGGTGCCGTCATCGTCGATGTAGGCACCACTCGTGTTCCTGATGCCACTCGCAAGTCGGGCTTTCGTCTCAATGGCGATGTGGATTTTGAGCACGTCGCACCCAAATGTTCTTACATCACGCCAGTACCTGGTGGCGTAGGTCCTATGACCATTTGCTCTTTGATGAAGAACACCCTCAGCGCAGGACGTAAGGAATTTTACAAATAAATTGCAAATTCTTGACTTTTTATTTGGTCAGTCCAAATATATGTAGTACCTTTGCACTCGCAAAAGGGAAATGACCCCTACATGGTGGATGTAGTTCAGTTGGTTAGAGCGTCAGATTGTGGTTCTGAATGTCGTGGGTTCGAGTCCCACCCTCCACCCTCCAACAGAAGAAATGCTCGGCAGATGATGTCGGGCATTCTTTGCAAATAGAAAGCAGCCGGGCGGTCTGTCGCTGGCGGTTCGAAAGAGCCGAAAGAGGAAAGTCCGGGCAGCACAGGGCATCCCACTTCCTAATGTAGAAGCAGTCCGTAAGGGTTGAGTAATGCAGAAGAAAATAACAACAGCTTCGGCTGAAATGGTGAGAAGGTGAGGTAAGAGCTCACCAGCGGCATGGTGACATGTCGGCTGTGCATCTTGGGAGCTGCAAGTTCATGTAAACCACCCGAGAGAGGGTAGCCCGCCCGAGTTGACGAAGGTCTGAGCAGCAATGCAACAGGGCCGGGGCTCATGCGGTGGAGGGTAGAACGCTAGAGCCATGAGGTGACTCATGGAGTAGATAAATGACAGACACGCTCTTCGGAGTGTACAGAACCCGGCTTACAGCCCGACTGCTTTCTCTTTTTTAGACGCCACAAAGTCAAAGTATGTTAAACTATTAACGCGAGCATTAAACTTTTAAGTTTAAAGAGTTCTAACAATCGGATATCTAATGACGCAAAAGCAGAAAAGTGTTTTGTTCTGCTTTGCCTGGAATACTAAGATAATTATCAATCAGACAAACAATGAATAGAAAAAACTTATTGGCGACGCTTTCCATCCTGTTGACTGGCACTGCGGCATGGGGGCAAAAAGTCTGGACGCTGCAAGAATGTCTTGATTATGCCCTCGCCAACAACATCCAGTTGCAACAGAAAAGGATCACAGCGGCGTCTGACCATGAGGACGTGTTGCAGAGTCAGTCTGCATTGTTCCCCTCTGTGTCATTCAGCACCAACCAAAATGCTTCGTGGCGACCTTTCGCCGAATCAACCATCAACCTTTCTGGCGGTACGATGACCACGAACAGAAACACCGTTTCCTACAATGGCTCCTATGGAATCAATGCCAACTGGACAGTGTGGAACGGCAATCGTAACACAAACACCATCAAGCAGAACAAGCTGACAGAGAAGATGGCTGAACTGGGCATCGAACAACAAGCCAACAGCATTCAGGAACAGATTGCACAGCTGTATGTGCAGATCCTGTATGAAACAGAGGCAGTCAAAGTCTGCAAAGAAATCATCAAATCGAGTGAGATGCAGCGCGACCGTGCCAAGACTATGGTGGAGGTAGGTAACCTGGCTCGCGTTGACCTTGTGCAATTGGAGGCACAGGTGAGCCAAGACCAGTACTCGTTGGTGCAGGCAGAATCACAACTTGCCAACTACAAACTGCAGTTGAAGCAACTGCTGGAGATTCATGACGAGGAGGCTTTTGAGATTGCAGTTCCAGAGGTAAGCGACGCGCAAGTGCTGTCTGTCATCCCC
>Ga0310786_10009260_pt1 | contig 12520 bp, 6 predicted proteins | sample AusTroGonzalo_MG_FD_203881 | JGI IMG/M metagenome (GOLD analysis project Ga0310786, IMG submission 203881) | Bovine rumen microbial communities from tropical cattle in Woodstock, Queensland, Australia - Gonzalo_03 (v2) (version 2) | ecosystem: Host-associated > Mammals > Digestive system >...
GCTTCATCCACATCGAAGAATACGAAGTGGAACTTGCCATCGTTGCGGTCGCGGAACAACTTGGTGTTATTATTGTTGGTCACCCAGTCCTCCGAACCCACGTAAAGCTCGGTGGCGAAGTAGTTGCACAGCTCATCGATGTCGCAGAGGTCGCAGATTTTCTTCCAGATGTCGTCGTCGGTGGAATTGGATGAGAGGTCGTTGCAGAGGTTGGTCAGCTTTTTGTATGTGATGTCATCACCAGCCTTCAAGGAATAACCGCCGCTGTACTCTATCTGGTCAACTTCGTCGGTGTCGATGCCATAGTTGCTGTAGGCGTAGTTCTTGTTGGTGGTCTCACGAAGATTGAACATGAACTGGTATTTACCATTGATGAACACGTGGGTTGGCTGATAAACCTGACAGTCAATATAGAATCCGCTGCTTGAGAGGATTTCATTGATGGCTGCATCCACAATGCGGCATTCACAGTCGTTACCACCATTGCGAACGATGATGGCCTTGTTTCTGATGTAGGGTTTCTGGGAGAAGATAGGGTAGGAGAAATATTTCGCACCATATAACTTTCCGGCTTTCAGCTTGAAAGAGGGGGATGGTGAGAAGTGACGGCTCCATCCACCGCTCACCTCTAAGTCAACGCCTTGGTTGAGTGCCACACTGTATTCCTTTTCTGAATTGGGCACAATCAACTCGAAGTTAACGGGACGTTCCCATCCACGGTTCTTATTACTTGTCCCTTCTTTTCCATGAACAAACCGATAGCCGCCAGAGTCAGTTGTACCGTTTGTTCCATCAACGAGAACACCAATCTTGTTGTCGTAAAGGTTGTCAGGATTGGTGACAATCGACACAACAGGGAGGTAGTAGTTGCTGGAGTTATAAATATAAGAATGTGTAGCTACGTCGCTGGGGAGGTAACCGTCCTTGTAAAGACGGAAACGATAAACATAATTCTTCTGTTCGCCGATGTGGAACACGCCGCTCTCGCTGGTTGAGCCGTTCTCAAGGTCGGGTGTCGTGCCGTCAGTCGTATAGCGGAGTGTGGCTCCTTCAGGAATCTCAACGTGGATGTCGAAATCGGTGGTGTAAACAGTTCCTGTCAAATCAACCACAGGAATCTCCAATTGTTCCTTTGCAAAGATACTACCAGCATTTGTTTTGCCCTGAGTAGGTGTGTATGTGTAGCCCCATTCGTCACCTCCATCGGTTGTGCGTGCATAGCTGCAGCGTGCAATGGCTGGCGGACAGATTTGCTCGATGAGTTTGTTGCCGTTCCTGTCTGAAATATAGAGTGTGTCGCCTTCGATATCAATTTTGAAGTCAATCTGATTCTTGGCATTGTTGCTATATTCATTTCCTGTATCATAGTGGTCGAACCACAAGGTTTTGAACCCTTGGGCAGGTACAGAGCCATTTCCTGATGGGATGGCCACCTTTTTTAGATTGTCTTTATCCCAACTGATATACAATCCATTCAGACTGATGGCAGAACTGGTGGGATTGTATAATTCAATCCATCCACCATAATTGTAGGATGGGTCGAGCATCATGTCGATGTTGCTCGCCATGATCTCATTCACTACTAGTTTTGATGCGGTACTTTGTGCACTAACAACTTGGAAGCATGACATCACAGCCAATGCAACCAAACTTATACTTTTCTTCATTTGATTTAATTAATAATACTTTCCCTTTGATGTATTAAGTTGGTAAGAGGTTTAGTTTGCTTTTACTATTTTACCCTTTTCGAGGTTCAAAGTTACACTTTTTTTTGTGAACAGAACTTATGAATTCTCCTATTTAAATATAAATGAGTGTCAAAAAGACCATAATGAACGTAAAAGCGGGGTGGTGGAATACAAAAATCGCTCGTTTCGGCGTCGTTTTACCTTTTTTATGAAAAATTTTCAACTTAATCCCAAGAAATGGATGTGGGTAATGATTTATTTTGTATCTTTGCTGGCTGAAAACTAACAAAACGATCAATATCTTTATTATTATCAATTTTACTACTAAATCAATTACTAAATCATGAAACAGAAAATCAAATGGTTCATCGCCTCTCTGATGGTGATGGTCAGCTTGCAGGTGGGTGCACAACCTGAGGGCAAGTTTTATCTGTACAGTTCTTACAAGGCGTTCCTTAGCCGAGCGGCTAATGGTGATGCCACAATCGACAACTTCGGCATTCCTGTGGAGATCACGAAAGGAAGCACTGAAGGCTCTTATTCAATGAGGTTCCTCGACAATGGTCTCTTTCTGGCTCTGAGTGGCACAACGGTCAAGTCTGATCAGTCGAGTGCTGCCTATGTTACCATCAAGGCCGATGGTGAAGGAGGCGACTATAGTGTCGAAATGAAGGAAGGTCAGTTCCTCGGCATTGAAGGAAACACTAACAAGCTGGGCGTTTCTGATGACCCGACTTCTGACAGCTTCAACGCAGGATGGAAGTTGCTGACTCAGGCAGAGCGCGATGCTATTGTGGCAGAGATGAAAGTGGCGCAGATTGAGGCCATTGCTAAGGCTGCTGGCATCACGTTGGCTGCTGATGGCAACAAGTTGACCCTGTTTGAAGAGGCTTTGAAGGCTTATACAGTGGAAGATGCCACTGAGTTGGTGTCCAATCCAACGTTGGCCACCAGTCAGGACGGTTGGACGGTGAATGTGATGGCTGGACTCAACAATATTGCCTACAAGGACGCATATCCCATGACGCTGTATCAGAATTCTGCGATGGAGATTTCCCAGACTGTTGAAGTTCCTAATGGCATCTACAAGGCTACGATCCAGAACACCTATCGTTCATCCAAGCGTGAACATCTGTCAACGCTGGCTGAGAAAGATGGCATCAGCATCTGTAACGCTTACTTCGCTGCCAATGACAATCAGGCTGAGGCTGTGGAGTGGTCAAAGATTCGCACTTCAGCCACTTTGCCTTACTCTCGTGGCGACTTCGATAAATTCACCACTAACACCAAGTACACCACAACGGTTTGGGCATACGTGAATGATGGCAAGCTGACCCTGAAGTATGCTATCCCATCCCTCAACAATACAGGTGGCGACTATGACCTCGACTGGTTCACTTTCGCTAATGTAACCTTGACTCGCTATTTCAAGGCTGCAGTTGGTGGTGATGATCAGTTCAACCTCTACGACGAAATTGCTGAGCAGTCGTCAGATCCATCTTCCTACTATGCCGTTCGTGACGATTTTAGTAAGCAGTTGGCAGCAGGCAGCCTGTCTGACGAGGATGTTGCTAATGCAAAGGTTACCTTGCGTGCTGAAATCTTCAAGCTGATGAAGAGTGTTCCTGCCATTTCTGGTCAGTACGACATCACCAGCTTCATCACCAACCCAGCATTCGATCGCGGTGTCAATGGTTGGAAATCTTCTCCAGTGAACATCTTCAAAAATGCAAGCAAAAGCGTTGAGTGCTTCGGCACCAGGTCTGCTGCCCGTTTCTATCAGGTGATCAGCGACATGCCTGCAGGCGAATATACAGTCAAGGTTCAGGGCTTCTATCGTAATGGCGAGTGGAAGCAGGCATTGGCTAACTACGAGCGTGGCAAGGATGATGTGAAGGCAAGTATCTATGTCGATGACATTGCTAACGCACAGCCTTTGAAGAGCATCTTTGCTGACGGTTGCTATATGCTGGAAGGCAAGCATCACAAGTCTGCCGATGTCTTTGCTGTCGTAAGCGGTAAGGGTTATCCTCATAGCCACTATATCGATGCCAACAACCGTTCGAATTCCATCAAGACTCCAGACATTGCTAAGCAGGCCATCGATCATGGTCACTACTGGAACGTGATGACAGCCACTCATGCTGAAGATGGCGACCTCACCATCGGTATCTCCCTGGCTGCAAGCGCTCCTTCCGAGTCATGGATTATTGCTGACAACTTCAGTCTCTACTATGGCGCTTCTGCTCCTGTCGAGATTTCTGACAACCCATCAATTGGTCCAGCAGTAAAAGACGACACCTATGCAGGCGTTGTGCTGAAGAAGCAGTTCAAGGCTGACGTGCTGACTCCATTGGCAGTTCCATGCGACATTCCAGCTTCGAAGTTCAAGGCTGTTTATGCCATCGGTTCGCTCAATGAAGAGACCAAGACCGCTGTGCTCTGCCCTGTTGACCACGTCAGCGCAAACGTTCCTTGCTACGTAGTGGCGAACGAAGATGTGGATGAGATCACCGTTGAAGAGAACACCTATATCGCAGCTGCTCTTGCAGACCAGATTCCTGTGATGTGGGATGGTGGACTTGTTTACCGTGTTGATGGCACTTTCACATGGAAAACTGCTACCGTTTCAGAGAAGGAGCTTGATCCATCCTACTTCACCAATTTCGAATTTGTCGATGCAAAGAACATGGAATTCGTTGCCAACATCGAAAACTTCCGCGCTCGTCAGTATTTGGAGAACACCAAGTATCCAGAGCCAGAGACTACATCCGTGATTGGCAACTATTTCAAGCCTGCTCCTCCACGTCTTGACATTCCTCACAACATTGGTGTGCCCGTTCCTGCCGACAAGGTGAAGGACGCTGTTGTGAAGTTCGGTTTCAAGAGCGACTTCAGCGATGCACAGAGCCGCATGATTCTTGATGGCTCAGACATGGCTTACATGCCAAACCTCATCCCAGGCAACACCTACTACTTCAAGGTTGAGGCTGGCGAAGAAGTGCTGACTCAGGGTAAGTTCCAGGTGGAAGGCCCAGTGCGCATGATTTACGCACCAAGTATCAACAACATCCGAGACATCGGTGGCTGGACAGTTCAAGACGGCAGAACAGTTCGTTACGGACTCATCTATCGTGGTGGTGAGGCAAATGGTCTCCATCCATCAGTGGCAGAAGACCGCCAGACCCTCATCGACCTTGGCGTAGGTGCTGAAATCGACCTCCGCAAGGACAACAACTATGACAGCGGTAACGGTCAGGTAGGTAAGTGTGCCTTCGGATTCCCCAAAGCTGACTACTTCTTCAAGGAAGGTGGTTACGACTGTAAGCTCGAGCACCTGACCAACACAGCCTCCAAGAGCCGCTACAAGCAGTGGTTCCCATTCATCGTCGACCACATCAAGGAAGGCAAGGCCGTTTACTACCACTGTGTATGGGGTGCCGACCGTACAGGTCTCGTTTCCGTATTGCTCGAAGGTCTCCTCGGACTCTCTCAGGAGCAGATGAACCTTGAATATGAGCTGACATCACTCTCATTCGCAGGTCTCCGTCCAAAGAGCGGATATGCCGATGGTGACCACCAGAAGCTCATCGAGAAGATCAAGACCTACGAAGGTGAAACCCTCCGCGACAAGTTCGACACCTACTGGACAAAGGAAGTGGGCATCAGCCAAGAACTCATCGAAGAGTTCCGTAGCATCATGCTCGACGGCGGTTCAGAAGAACCCGATGACATCCAGGAATTGAGTCTCCAGAACAACTCTGAAATCAATGCCGTTTACAGCATCACCGGTTCCCAGTTGCCTCTCAACTCACTCGACGAACCAGGCATCTACGTGGTGAAGTACAACGATGGCACATCCAAGAAGATCGTTGTGAAATAACCCCACAACGTATCCACAACGTGATGGAACCCCATCACACATACAAAAGGGCTGGCAGACACTCGTCTCCAGCCCTTTCTCATTAGTCACACCCCGAATGGCTCCCTCCCCATCTACGGGGGAGGGCAGGGGAGAGGGTCTTAATCTCCGTCGTCAATCAGCTGGCCATTGCCACCACCGTTGTCGTTGCCGCCACCGTTGTCACCAGTGTTATCACCTGTGTTGGTGCCAGTGTTTTCGCCGGTGTTGTCACCCGTGTTCTCACCCGTGTTGGTGTTCTCACCTTCAGGGTCTTCCACTGTGCCTGAGTCGGCAGAAGTGACGCGCTTGACCTCGTTTCCGTTGCGGTCATAGCAGGTGATGACCACGCTGGTGTTGGCCAGCTCGTTCTTCAGTTCCACGGCTGGCGTGAAGATGATACGACGGGTCTTGATGAGTCCAGTCTTCACATCGTTCACATCTGCCACCGTCTTGGCTGAGAGGCCGAAACGCATGGTGCCAAGTCCTGGCAAAGCCACACTGTGACCTTCTGTTGCCCAAGCCTTGATCACTTCGCCGGCAGCATCCCAGCAAGCATGCATTACGCCCTCAGAAACGCCACTTCGCAAGGCAGCCTCCCTGATGACCTTCTCCTGCGTAAGTGCCGAATACAACTCTGGCTGCATGACATAGCGCCACACACCCTCGTCTGTCTTGGAGAACTTGATGAGTTTCTCCCGTGCTTTTACTTTCAGTGCCATAATAACTCTGTTTTTTAGTTGGGTTTCACATTTTGTTAACTAACTCCTGTAGTCTCCGATGACCTTTTTCCCAGAACCCGTCCCAGATTTTTCTCCTCCGCGGCGCAGAAATATTTAGAACGCGTCCCCGTAAAAGCTCCTCCTCAACTACACCACAAAGTTACGACTTTTTCCTGACATATGCAAGAGAAAACTGATTTATTTTCAAGGAATTATGAAGAATTTTCAGGGAAGATACATGTGCTGTTTGTAGGTCTTCTTGCAACCCAATAAAAGACAAAAAAAGGTTATCGCAATAACCGATTTTTGCGATTTTCGGTTATTGTAGTAACCGATTTTGGGAGAAAATGGCTCTATGGAGTGCTTTCTTACCTGTAATGCTCAGTTTTACTTTTTGTTGAGTTTTTGAAGCCAGCTAAAATATTTGCAATTGATTGAATGTAAGAGGATTGCAAAAAGATTTTTTAGTTTTTGCCAAGTTTTGCCGAAAAACTTTTTATTTTATTTTTCTTTCTATAATAGTTTTGATAGAAAAGATATAAAAACTAAAAATAAAAGAGGCATCCGGTTGATTCCCAATAAAGTGGATATGCAAACAGATGCCTCAAAAACTAAATGAAAACTCAAAATGCACTAAGCAAGTTGACAGCTGATGATGTAGTCGGCAATGTCGTATTTCGGCTGATCATCCGGTGCCACGTGCTCACATAGCCGAGACACACGGAAAGGAGCGATGTCTTGCATGTGCTGGAGTTTCTCTTCCCATTCGTTGATGGCATCACGGTCGGGATAGACCACGACAATACGTCCACGCAAAGGACTGAGCACCGAGCGTTTGAGCATTCCCTTGTTGCCTGTCGCCACCCAAAGGAACTCCGGATAAGCGCAGGCTCCAACGAGAGCGTTCTTGGGGCTTTCGACCAATATGACAGGAGCTGTCGGATAACGTGGAAGAAGGTGTGCCCCGAAGAGGCAGTCATTGTCGAACTGTGCATCGGTGGGCAAAAGTCCCTGCTTGACGAGTTGTGTACCCAGCCAGAAGCAGTGACGTTTGTCGCTCTTGAGGTAATCAGGCGATGCAGGATCGGCAGTGTAGTGCTGCACCTTGATGTTGTGCACACGCCCATTGGTGTCAATGCTTGGAAAGAGGACGGAGTCGGGATAAGTGCCCGTGTCGAGGCATCCGAGGCGGTACTCTTCGGTGAGATGCAGAACAAGTGCAGGGTCGAACAGATATCTGAGTCCCACACAGAAGGAATTTTCAGCCGAAAGATGCTGCTCCACATAATCCATCGGGATGTAAGTGTACTCTTTCGGTGTTGCAAGCTCTATGGGCTTGACCTTTCGATATGGAAGCGGTGTTGGGCTATCTCCATAGATGCCAAATAGACGACCGATGATATCACAAGCCTGTTGGAAGGTGCACCCTTCGTGTTGCATGACAAAATCGATGGGCGAGGCAGTCTTGCCACACGCAAAGCAATGGCAATGACTACGCTGATGAGGTGCCTCGTCATAGAGTGCCAGCGATGGATGCTTATCTTCGTGCCAGGGGCAGATTGTAAAGAGTGCACTGCCTCGTTTGACCATCGTGCCGTAATGTTCGGCAAGTGTGGTGAACGACACGGCGTTGAGTCGCGCCGTGTCGTAATGTGGATGTTGATTAGATACTTGCATCGGAATTCAGTTTTAAGTTAAACAATACCTGATTGCCATAAGTGGTGCGCGTCACGTTCAAAGACTCCATACGGTCGAAGAAACGTTGCTTACCCACAGGACGGAGCATGTCGTTATAGCAGAAACTCTTGTACTTGGCGAAGAGGTCTTTGCCGGTAGTGGTGAAGGTCTCATCACGCTCACAGCATTCATAGAGGAACAGTTGCACGGAGTCCGACTGCAGACGGAAGCGTTCAAGCTCCTTCTGGCAAACTTCACATTGTGAGAACTGACCTCTGCTCATGAACTGAGGTAGAGACTCAAGCACCCAGTTCAAGATACCGCTGAGTTCGCCACACAGCTTTGCAGAGAGGTTCACATCTGCTTCCTGTTCTGTGATGGTACGACGAAAAGGAAGGATGAGCCAACGGCGGTAGAAACCATGTGTCGCCTCTGCACGTGGAAGAGCGTTGAACGAGGTGATGAGTTTGCCATATTCGCGGATGATGCGTGTGCCCACATAGAGCTTGCGGATATCGACAGGTTCCTGGCTGACTATCTTTTTCAGCATGGAAGCGTCAATCTCACGGTCTGACTCATGGCTGATGTTGGCCAACTTGCCTTCAATCATGCAGCGTTTCTCAGCATCGCTCGTGAGGTCAGAAAGCGTGACATTGCTCACGTTCTGACGACCAAGTAAGGCCTCGATCACAGCAAGGATGACACTCTTGCCATTGGAACCTCCACCCAACAAGACGAGCATCTTTTCAGGATTGATGCCGTGAACAAAGCAGTAGCCAATGTATTCGGCCAGCACACGCTGAGCTTCTGCGTCGGAAAGCACTTCGCTGAGGAACTTTAACCACTTGGGACATTCTGCCATCGGGTCATACACATAGCAGAGACAATAGAGGAAGTAATCCTCACGACGGTGTTCATGCAGAATGACCGTACCATCCGTACGGATTTCAAGCGTACCGTTCTTCACGTTGATACGACTCACCTTGCAGGAGTGCTGCATCGGTCTGCTATGCGCCACACGGAAAGCCACTTGCCAATAGATGCGTTCCATGAAGGCAGGCTCATGCAGTTCCTCCACAGGCACGCCAATGCGTTGAGCGCACTCATTGATAAAGTCAAAATAGACTTGCTGATCAAGCAACTGCCAATGGGTGCCAGTGTAGAGATACACCTCCTGCGATGCCTTCGCGCGCGGTTCATAATTGAACACGGCAAGGTCGCCACCGAGGGCACGGATGATTTCACCACTCACCAGCTCAATGGCACTCTTCTTCCAAGTTGCCTTTTGTTGCTTGATGAGCGCACTAATCTCAGCCGACAGGTCTTTCACGTCAGCGGCCTTTGCATCGAGCACGATGCGGTCAATGAACTGCTCTCGCTCCTCATTCTTCTCCACGAGGATGTCGAGATTTGTTTGGATGTCCTCACCCAGAGGGTCAAGGACGGGGTTGCTTGCATTATTTCCCATAATCGTTTTTTATTTTAGGAAATAATGTGGTCTCAGGTTTACCTTGCCGACGGCGTCTGATTCACCACCACTTCATGATGGGCACGCGGCTTCGTGCCTAAGAAGATGGTACAAAGTTAGGCTATTTGTTTGAGAGCGGAAAAGATATAATCTTATTTATAATTAATTGACAATTAGCACAATAAACTCAGAGAGCCACATTGCGTAATCATTGTGAGGGAACCATGTGTTGACATTGACAGGCAATGAGTCAATATGACAATCTGATCATTTCGACTCAGTCATTCTGACCAAAGTTGATGATAAGGAGGTGTCACAAACTCAAAAAAATGACTGACTCCATCAGTTAGGAGCCAGCCATATAGTAGGAAAATGACAATCGTTAAATTTTATCAAGAGGCTATCTTCTCATCAGTATTCTTGTATTTTTTCAACAATTCGTCTATTTCTTCATTGAATTTCTTTTGTTCTTTGTCCATGTCGCACCGCCCTTTACAAGTTGTGATGGCATGCCACTGAGGGAATTGTTCTTGTTTGCCATTATAGTACTTAACAAGTGTTTTATAGTACTTCTGCTTGGGATTGTCCACTTCGCCGCCATCACACCAATTGCAGAAAAGACGGATCTTAAGTGCTTCCATCATTTTGCGCTTTGAGGGTCGCAACTCGTCAAAGTGGGCTATCACGACAAGTGCATCAGCGGCCCGATTGAGATTTCTGAAGGATAGCGCCATATCCGTTGACAGCTGATTATCCCTAGCTATTTGTTGAGCATGATAGATAGCATATTCTCTTACCTCTTCAATTGGACGTTCGTGGAAATTCTTTTGTGCATAAGCATTCTTACCCATCTGATCAATCTGCTTCTGAATCTCAGATTCTGGAATTTCCTTCATGTTGTCAATGACACCTTCCAACTCAGCCAAAATGCGTTCACATTGCTCATCCAATCGCTGCACACATAGTTCTGGATTGGCTTTTGTCTCACGTTCTTCTTTAATCACTCGATAACAGATGGCCAGCGAAAGGATTACATTGGCAAATAGAGCACGTTCCTCATAGTAGAGTGCCTGCACGTTATCATCAAACGTCGTGATATCAAACAAATCTCTGGCACAGCATCCCTTTGTCAATACTGAACGCTCAAATACAGAAGGCCTGATGTTCGGGTTTATCGGGCGCCGGCGAATGATTGGGCAGCTCTTCCTTAATTCTCTCCTAATGATTGACATGGAACTGCGCAGTCTATTGAACAAACGTTCAGCAGTGGTGAACCGCTGGTTATCGGCCACGGCAAAATCCTTGTTGTAGGTCAATTCAAGTTTAGCCAAACGCAATGACTCGCCATTCACAGTACTCAAACATCGGCGCACCTCAGCAAGACGTATCTGAACATCAATAGGGCTTATTTGGCGTACATACAAACTGGCAATGAAGCGGTCTTTGGTCAAGTCATCTATATAGTCAATGGCTTCGGTCAACCGATCTTCCGTCTTTTCATATTTGTCATCGTATCTCATAACATTTAATTTTTTAATTTGACCGCAAAGATACAATAATTCCTCGCCATTTCCAAAGAAATCACGAGGAATTTTAAAGTTTGTATGTTAGCGGCTTTTTTCAGGCCGCATTTGTTATCTATTGTTCTGCACGAACTTTACAATACAATCAATACAGATGGGACGAGCAGTCACTTCGTCTATTTCCCAGTTTGCTGGGCTGCCTTCTTGGCTGCCAGCAGCGTTTCCACCTGCTGCAAAGCTTGCTGCCGCGTAGCTTGCGATGATGGACGCCCCAATAAGAACCTCACCTGCCGTGCAGAGTCCTGCATGCTCTTCGATAGTGAATCGAGAAAGGTTTTTTCTTCCATATAATATATCGTTTACGTAGTTGTTGATAGTCTTTTTGCAAAGATACACACTTTTTTTTTTAGAGATTTATTTGGAAATATGAAATAAACTTCGTATCTTTGCCAGCAAAAGTGTGACCTTGTCACATCCGGCGTTTTCATTAAAAAAAAACGTGATTTTTCTTGGTTATAAAAAAAATGCTTATCTTTGCAAGCAAATACTAAGCTATATGAGTAAAATGACTACACCAAAAACATTAAATAGGTTATTTTTTCTGTCAGCATTGCTGGTCAGCATCCTCACCAGCGGCCATGTGTTCACATCATGCTCGAACCATGATGATAACCCAGTGACACCCGACCCCATTTCTGGCCGTACATACCTGCTCGACCAGAAGATAACCAACCGTCGCGAGTGTCACGCGCTGAAATTGATTGCCAACGATATGCTGAACCTGAAGTTCCGTCAGATTATATTCGAATATACCAGCCTCGGTTCCGACATGAAGACACCTGTCCGTCTGACTGGCGTCATCTCGATGAACCCTGCTGTATATAATAAAGAGGTGAAGCCACGTGGACTGATGCTCTACAACGAGTTCACCTGTGCCAAGCATGGTGAGCGCACGTCGCAGAATGAAATCGACGACATCGGACTCTACATGAACAAGTACCAGAACATCATTGCCGTCTCTGCCGACCTCTATGGCTGGACACTCACCGAGGATAAGCCGCAGGCCTACTGCTGTCCGGAGATTACCGCCGTGGAGACGGTCGACGCCTGGGATGCTGCCATGCAGATTCTGAAGGACGAAGGCTATGCCATCGACGGACTTCCCACCTTCAACGTAGGCTACAGCAGTGGTGGCTTCTCGGCTATTGCCGTGCAGCGCTATACCGACCAGAACCGTTCTGACGATTTCTGGGACTTCACCTCTGCCGGTGCTGCTCCCTTCAGCATCTACTCCGTCTATAAGAGCAATATCACGTCGCCCACTTCGGGCTATGCCTGCTCGTTCCCTCTCGTGGTGGTGGCTTATAAAGAGACCTACAACATGGACTTCGAATACTCAGACGTCTTTGTCGAGCCTCTGGCCAGCAACATCCAGAAATGGATACTCTCCAGATGGTCAAGGATGATCTTGCGGATGCGCATACTCTTCGGGGTCACCTCTACATACTCATCAGCCTTGATGTATTCCAATGCCTCCTCCA
>Ga0310786_10009261_pt1 | contig 12519 bp, 12 predicted proteins | sample AusTroGonzalo_MG_FD_203881 | JGI IMG/M metagenome (GOLD analysis project Ga0310786, IMG submission 203881) | Bovine rumen microbial communities from tropical cattle in Woodstock, Queensland, Australia - Gonzalo_03 (v2) (version 2) | ecosystem: Host-associated > Mammals > Digestive system >...
GGTACCCATAGAACTTAGAGGTGAGAGCGATATCCCCGAGCCAATTATAAGTTGTTTCAATCAATTGAAAGAGGAATCATTTCCCACAATGATGTTTGAGGGCACAAATGCCAGTGATACTGTTTATTTGATTCATAATCAGATATATGGTACGCCAAATCGTGTTTTTGATCCCGAGGGGAACGTTATTAGATATGAATTCTGGCCGTATTTTGCTGTAGAATGGAATTGGATTTGTATCTATGTTTATTATCCCGATAGATACAAAGAATTTTATCTTCGATATAATTAGTTTATAAGTTGTTTAGTATTTCAGTATTAATTAAATAATGCGATTATCATGAAAAAAATATTTATTCTCATCATTCTTGTTTTCTATTGTTCTTTTAATTATGCACAAGAAACAAAATCCAATATTATAGTAAATCCTAATTGGAAACAATACAAAGAAATTCCAAAACGAATTGCTGCATTACAAATAAAAGATGAAGTGATTGACACGATATCAACAGCATCATTATTTGAAGAATGCATTAATTTCCCATATCTTATTGATTTCTTGTTCTACGGTGCAAATCAAGATGCGTTTCTCAAGATGGAATCCGAGTTTAATGGATTCAAGGAATTATTAAATAGAGAAGATTTGCCAAAAATATTAATATCCAATAGTTCCAAATTTCCAGATATAGTAAATAGTATAAAGACGAAAAACGATACTATTAAAGGAAAACAATCGTTAAAATACTTAATTTTTCAATATTTATTAATCCAAAAGGGAGTTATTGACAAATTTAACAAGGAGCAACTATATAACATCGTTAAGAGACAAATAGACAATAATAATCTGGTTATCAGCAATCCGAATATATTTAGCAATATGCATTATACACCTATTAATACTTTCTACTCAAATGAAAAAGTAAAAGATATTATTAGTTTGTATCACTTAGGTGGAATTCAAGGTAATCATAAATCTAACGATATTTATCAATACGATTATACTCTTATATCTACTCCATTTGGTTCTTCTGTTGCTGCAGGCGTTCTTACTGGAAATGACTTGAATAGTAATGATTTTGCATATTATTTAAGTGAATTAAGTCTCTATCCGTCTGCAACTCTTGTTGGATATCCAACTGCTAGTTATAATTGCCATGGGTATGCCTGGCATATGGTAGAGGGAGGGAATACCGTTGAAATAGACTTCTATTCTGCGCTTGCATATACAGAAGATGAAAGCTATATTGAAGTGCCAGAATCTTTAAGTACAAAAGTTGTCTATAGTGGTGATCATACCGCTGTAAGAGCTAGCAGTACAGAATATATTTCAAAGTGGGGACATGGATGTTTAGTAAGACATTCTCCTACCGATGTTCCTCCTGGTTATGGTACTCCAGCCCATTATTATAAACGTGCTATCATGCCATCGGTAACCGGGCCAAGTGCTTATTGTTTTAATGCTACATACACATTAAACAATAAACCCGCTCATGCATCGTTGACATGGACAACTACATGTGAATCCACAATAAATAATTATAGTGACTCTTTTGTAGAAGTTTCTAAGAATGTTAACGGAATTGGTAGAGTTGTTGCAAGTTTAACACTTAATAATGGAACTGTTTTGAATGTTCCTAAAGACAATATCGCGGTTGGTAATCCTTCCATAGCACTCCAAGGATTTCCATACGATGCATATGGTAATATTGACCAGTGGACGGCAAATACTAACCAAAATACTTTTGTTGTTGATTCGGTTGTTGACAATGCCTATAATCGTTATGAAACTTACTTATACGATCCATCGAATAATCTTTTATGGCATGGAACAAATCTTTATAATGGATTTGGCATACCATATAGCATGACAGCGGGATGGCATAAATTTATGATAAAAGGTATTGGCAATTGTGGTAACTCGGGGTGGTGGACTACATATATTCAGGTTGTTAATTCTGGTATGAAATCATTTTTTACTCTTAATTACACCCCATCATCAGAGAGTGTTACTATTACAATAACAGGGGATAGTTATTCAGAGGGAACAAACACAAAACAATCTGGAAATCACAATTACAATATTCAATTATGGAGTGATTCCAAATTAATTCAAGATTTTAAGACGAGTAATCGGACATATACTATGAATCTTTCCGGAATGAAGAATGGAATATATGTTGTTAGAGTTCTTGTAGATGCTAATGTTTACTCTCAGAAGTTTATAAAAGATTGAGCAAGTTCTTATAGATAAGTAGTAATCGACATATTCTTAATTAGACATACATTATAAAGCATAGCTTTCATCATGCGAAAGCTATGCTTTTTTTATGCAATACATGGCGCGCCCCGTCCCGATGTCATTGCGACCACCCCCCCCCTTGTCATTTCGAGCGTAGTCGAGCGCTCGGCTTTGCCGCTTGGCTCTGCCAAGAAATCTCATAAACGAGTCTGAAAGACTCGACTATCGTGGAGAGGTATCTCCTTCGGAGATTCAAGAGATTTCTCCATGCGCTTACGCTTAGTCGAAATGACAAGTGAGGGGAGAGGTGGTTGCGATGACAAAGTGGGAATGTGGTTGCAATGACAAAGAGGGTAGTAAACTTTTTAAATTAGAAAGGAGGAGAGATGAGGAATTGGAAGACGATTGTGAAGATCGTAGTGGCAGTGCTCACGGCCTTGTTAGGCGCGGCGGGAGCAACTGCATCAGGGGTACAATAGCGTGCCCCTGTTTTTTTATGCCATTTTTATTTTGTATTCTTATGAGTTATTTGTAACTTTGCCGGCGAATTGGCAAATCAACTGCATGGAACAAAGTAAACTACAACAACATCTGTTTGGACTGCTTAGAACGGCTTTTTGTGGCGAGACCTTTACAGGCATGCCCACAGCCGAGGAATGGGCAGAGCTATATACGGCGGTGCGCAGGCAGTCGCTGATAGGTGTGGTGTATGCTGTGATAGAGAAACTGCCGAAAGAACAGCAGCCGCCTATGCAGATAACGATGCAGTGGATGGGCGAGGCTGAGGCTGTGCGCGGACTGAACAAGTTGCAGAATGCCGAGGCTGCAAGGCTTACAAAGCTCTTTGGCGACATGGGGCGGCGCACGGCGATACTTAAAGGTCAGGCCAATGCCATGTTGTATCCCGACAGATTTACACGTCAGCCAGGCGACATCGACATCTGGGTGGAGGGCGGTCGCGACAGTGTGCTGGCTCTGCTAGAGAAAGCGGGCTTTGAAATGGGCGATGCCGCTGAGACATCATACCACCATGTGCATCTGCCGCCAAACGAGAATGGAGTAACGGTAGAGGTGCACTTCCGTCCGTCGTCGGGCAACTTCAATCCCATAACAAACAAGAGGCTGCAAGCGTGGTTGGAGCGCGAGATAGGTAACACCGTTGCAGGTCACTTTAACGTGCTGTCGATGCAGTTTGCGCTGGTTATGCAGCTATCGCACATACAGCGCCACTTCTTTGCCGGCGGCATCGGCTTGCGACAGATATGCGACTACCTGATGCTGCTGCGTAACGCCACAAAGGATGATCGCCAGGCTGTGGCCGACAAGCTGAAGGCCTTCGGACTGCGACATACGGCCGGGGCGCTGATGTGGGTGCTGGCTCAGGTGCTGCACTTAGAGCCCGAGTTGATGCTCTGTGAGCCCGACGCCTATCGCGGCGAATGGATGATAAACGAGATAATGGAGGGTGGCAACTTCGGCCGATACGCTCAGCGACAACAGTACAAGGTGGTGCGCCGAGTGATAGAGTCGAAACGTAACCGACTGCAGCTAATGCGCTTTGACTTCTGGGAGATATTCTGGGGGGAGCTGAACTACTGGAAGGCCGTGGTAAGAACGCTGCCTAAACGCATAAGATACAGAACACTTTCGTTAAAAGACATACCCAAATGACAGAGACAAGACATTACACCGTGGCTGGACATACATTCAGCGTAACTGCCGGGGCCGATTGCTTCGGGCTGATGGGCAATTATGGGGTGTTTGAGAGTGGCGATGTGACCGGTGAGGCGGTGTTTACGATTGACATAGCCGATGGCGACAGGCCGGAATATACTGAGGAATTCAGGCAGGAGGAAGATGGGCAGATAATCGTATGTGGTTATTCGCCTGAACGAGAGGCGGTGTTTGAGTTTGTGTGGGGTGGTGAGACGACTGGCTGGCTGATAGCTGCAAGTGGGTATCACAACGCTACACTGGTGATGGCGGGCGAGAGATATAAGAAACTGGCCATCGACAATGCTCTGATGGTGATGTTTGCACTGGCCACTGCCGATAAGGGCACGGTGCTGTTTCATGCTGCCGTGGTTAGTCACAAGGGCAAGGGATATATGTTCCTGGGGCCCAGTGGCACGGGCAAGAGCACGCATGCACGGCTGTGGCTTGAGCATATAGAGGGAACGGAACTGGTTAACGACGATAATCCCGTGGTGCGCGATGGGGTGGTGTATGGATCGCCTTGGAGCGGAAAGACGCCTTGCTATCGTAATGTGAGTTATCCACTGGGCGGGATTGTACTGCTTAGTCAGGCTCCGTATAACAAGATAAGCATACTAAAGGGTCTGCAGGCGTACGTGGCGCTGGTGGCAAGCATAAGCGGAAAACGCTGGGACAGCAGCATAGCCGACGGTCTGCATGATACCGAGAACAAGCTGGCAACCGAGGTGCCGATGTGGCAGTTGGAGTGCCTACCTGACAGGGCAGCAGCGGAGCTGTGCCAATCTACAATTGAAGAGGTATGATTACTGATAGGATGATAATAGAAGAGGCGGTGAGGCTGGTGAGCGAGGGCGTGAGCGTTACGCTGCCGGTAGACGGGCGGAGCATGCTGCCGTTTATTGTGGGCGGACGTGAGAGCGTGATACTGCAACAGCCTGCTGAGCTTAAGGTGGGCGACGTGGTGCTGGCTTTGGCTGGCGGTCGCTATGTGGTACACCGCATCATCAGTATCAACGGCGATAACATTACGCTTATGGGCGATGGTAATCTGGTGGGCACCGAGAGCTGTACCGTGGCCGACGTGAAGGCTAAGGCAACGCACGTGGTTGATGCGCACGAACAGATGCACTACCTCTATACTCCAATGCGCCGATTGGGTGCGAAGGTGTGGTGGAAGATGAGGGCGGTAAGACGGTACTTACTGTACCTTGTAAAGGTGAAAAAGTGAGAAGGTGAGAAAATGAGAAATATGAGACTGAAGACTGGATTTGTGCTGCGACAGGTGTGCGGCGAGAATGTGATAGTAGGTGAGGGCTTGGGGGCCATTAACTTCGGTAAGATGCTGGCTCTTAACGAGACGGCTGCCTGGCTGTGGCAACAGGCCAAGGAGCAGGGTGATTTCACCATCGAGAGCCTCACCGATGCTCTGTGCGAGGAATATGATGTATCACCCAGCGAGGCCAAGGCCGATGTCGCTGGTATCATCGAACAGTGGAGTGAAGTAGGAGTAATCGAGCGTTAGGAGAGGTTATTACCCTCCCTTGTCATTTCGAGCGTAGTCGAGAAATCTCATTAAACGAGTCTGGAAGACTCGACCATCGCGGAGGTATCTCCTTCGGAGATTCAAGAGATTTCTCCACGCGCTTCGCTTGGTCGAAATGACAAGGGTGAGGGGTGGTCGAAATGACAAAAAGGGAAGTGAATTTAATCCGTATAATCCGTATCGCTCGGCTATGCCGCTTTTACAAAGGCGGAACGCCGACTAAAAGAATCCGTAGGTAAGTTATGAACTACATCGTTTGGTTTTGGCACAACTCGCGCGGGATACGTTGGAACACCGCTGTGCGAATAGTATCGGGCGTTATGCAAGTGGCGCTCGGGTTGCTTATGGTGTGGCTCAGTCGTAAGTTTATCGATGAGACCATACGTACCGGCACGGCTAACGAGGTGCTGCAGATGGTGGCATGTCTGGTGGCAACAGTTGTGGGCGGCGTGCTGCTGCGACAGCTGGGCTACTGGCTCACAACAACAGCCGACGTGCATCTTACCAACACCCTGCGACTGCGAATATTTAGCAGTTTGTTCCGTAGGCAGCTTTACACCGAGAGTCAGCTGCATTCGGGCGATGTTAGTTCGCGTCTGGCCAAGGATATAGAGACCGTTAGCACTACGGCTACCGACACCCTGCCACAGATGGTGATAACCATGATGCAGCTTACGGGTGCCTTCCTGCTTATGCGATGGTTCGATGCAAGGTTGGCGTGGGCGCTGCTGTTGCTTACGCCGCTGGCCATAGTATTCGGCAAGCTGATAGCCCGCCGACTGCGCCAGATGACGATGGACATTAGGCAGGATGAGAGTCGCATACAGATGCAGGTGCAGGAGGGTATGGAGCATAATGCCGTGCTGAGGTCGCTGGGCAGCGAGCAGTGGGTTACCGACAGACTCGACAGCATGCAGCAGCGACTGCGCAGCAACGTTATGCGACGACTGAAGTTTACGGTTGTTATGCGCCTGATAATGGGATGTGTGTTCGGCTTAGGATATATGTTGGCCTTTGTGTGGGGCGGACTGCAGTTGCGCAATGGTGCCATAACGTTTGGTGTTATGACATCGTTCCTGCAGTTGGTGGGAATGATTCAGCACCCAATACTGCAGCTGCTTAACATGGTGCCCACGGTGATACACACCACCGCCAGCGTCGATCGCCTGGAGGAGCTTTCTGTTGAAAAAGTTCTTCCCAAGAAGAAAAACTCTTATCAACATAAAACCATTCGTTTTGATGATGTCAGCTTCCGCTACGCCTCGGGCGATCGCGAGATACTATCGCACTTCAGCCACGAGTTCAAGTCAGGCTCTAAGACCGCTATCATGGGCGAGACGGGCATAGGAAAGACAACGCTGTTCCGACTGATACTTGGCTTTATTGAGCCTATTGGCGGACGTGTGGAGGTTGGGGGCGAGCCTTGCTTTGTGCCTCAGGGAAACACGCTGATGAGCGGCACCATACGTTACAACCTGCAGCTGGCCAAGCCCGATGCCACCGACGACGAGATGCAGCAGGCGCTGCACACGGCATGTGCCGAGTTTGTGAACGAGCTGCCCGACGGCATTGACACCGAACTGGGTGAACGCGGTGGCGGACTGAGTGAGGGGCAGGCGCAGCGCATAGCCATAGCGCGCGGACTGTTACACCCCGGCGACATAATGCTGCTCGACGAGATTAGCAGCTCGCTGGATGAGCCCACCGAGCGTGAGCTGTATCGCAGGCTGTTTGCTAATCATCCGGATACCACAATGATTTTTATCACTCATCGTCCAACGGTTAGTGAGCTGTGCGATGAGATAGTAAGAATAAAATAAACAGGAAGTTATATCAGGGCCTATCGATGATGACGGTAGGCGTATCGTGATGGTGGCCTACTACGTAGAACACCTTGTCGGTCTTGTAACGATACAGGCCTGACAGGGTGGTGGCTATAAGCTCGTAGCTCTTGCCTATCTCAAGCTGGTTGATGGTGAGCAGCTCGTTATAACTGTTAGTGTCGGTAGACTTGAACTCGTAGAACACGCTATCGGGGATGAGCACCGTCTGGGGATCGTCAACATTAAGCGGCATGGTGAATGAGCCTATTGCCGAGTTGATGCCCGAGAAGATGTAATGAACAGTGCGGCCGCAGTATGTGCGCAGAAGCTCGAAGCTTGTGGTAAGGCAGCACACATCGTAGATCATAAGGCAGCGCAGGTCGGGCCACAGCTTGGTGATGAGCTGGGTGCCTATATGGTGTTCCTCCATCACAAGGCGTATGGCGTTTGCTCTCTCGGCATCGGGCTTTACGTAGCTGTTGCCCTGCTCAATCTCGTTGGTTAGTCGGGGCCAGTGCTTCTCTATGTATCGCAGCAGGTCGATCATCTCCTGGTAGTGGTCGCAGATGGCGAGCGAGATGTTTTGCTGGCTCAGCGCATAGAGGGCGCGGATGTAATGTATGTCGTTCTGGCCTGCAGAGCTGGCAATGTCGATGGGGATGACGTAAACCTGATTGTTGTCGAACTCGCGCTTTACTAACTGGCGGCCAAGCAGGTTGCCCACGTGTACGCCCGACTTGAGTGTCTCGAGGTGATTATCAACAAGGTTAAGCGTCATTCCGCCTGTAAGCAATCCCTCGTTACCGGCAATGTAGAAGGCAGCACAGAAGTTGTAGTCGTAGAACGTCTGTACGCCCCATCGTGACTGTGGCAGCCTCTTATAGCCATCGAGCACCGACAGATGCTCGGTGAGATAGGCAGTAAGCACATTGCGCTCGCCATCGGCTATGCGTTCCAGGTACTGATGATAGTCATCGTAGGTGGAAATGGGCACCCGTTGGCGGAACTCGCTGATGTTGCTTATCTTGTCGAAACCGTGTGCCCGCCCGAATACAGTGTTTGCATTCTCGCGTGCAATCCTAAGCACCAGTTCCTCCTGGCATCCCATAGGGTCGTAGCTTATGTCATCGAGACGGTTCCTTACAATTTGTCCATCGGTCCATCTTGCCTCGTTAACGATTTTGATTGTTTTCTCGTCCATTGTTTTAAATTAGTAGTGATGGTATTATGCCGCAAAGGTAGGAAAAAGTTTGGAAAAAACAAAGAAAAATGCCGGAAAGTTGAAAAGATGTTGTACCTTTGCACCGTTTTTTGGATGAAATATCAAAATAATAATGGACAGAAGATACTTATTAACTATAATATTCACAGCCATAACGGCCTTGTTTTTTACAGATTGCGGGAGGAAGGATAATAAGAACCTGAGCAATATTCCTGAGAAGATGATACGTACTCGCGGCGACAGTATTGCACTTGCCGTGAGATTTACAGGCGACTTTGAGCGATTTCTTGCCGTTACCGACAGTCTGGCCGATGCTGGCGAGCTGTCGCAGGTGCGTGCCGACGGATATCGCGGCGTGGCATATTTCCAGATGGGGCAGATAGACAAGTGCATAGAGTGCCTGCGTAGCGCCATAGCATCCGACAATCCGCCTGCCGAAGACTTCTGGGAGTACATGCATGCCGGTGCAAACCTGGTTATCATACTGAACAGTCAGCGTAACTATGATATGGCCATGCGTACCGCACTGCGACTTATCGACCACATGAAGCAGGTGGACAGTCCGCAGAAGGGTATCGAGCTGCAGACACTGTACCTGTGCCTTGGCGACACGCAGATGATGCTGGAACGCACCGACGATGCCGTAGAAAGCTACAACGAGGCCTACCAGTGGGTGCTGCGCACGCATAACAACGATACAGGCAGACCGCTGGCTGCAAGCTTCGAGACGTTGGAGAACATTGCCGTAACGCATATCAGTCACCACATGGACGAGGCCGGCACGTGGGTGGACCGCATGGACTCGCTGCTGACTGTATATGAGGCGCACCCCAAGGCCGATGAAAAGGAGAAGAATACATTCCGTGCACTGGTGTTGCTGCACCGCGCAGAGGTTAGTCAGATGCGCGGCAAGACAGCCGAGGCTGCCAGATATTACGCACAGTTCGACTCTACCGACTACGGAAAGAGCATCGAAGGTCGCATAAACGGCTGTGAGTATCTGGTAGATGCCCACCGCTATGACGAGGCTGCCGATAACTACATGCAGCTGGACCGCTTTGTGGTGGAGTGGGGATATGAGTACGACCTGGAGACCATAGGCAAGAACCTGCTGCCCAAGCTGCGCAGTAACTACTATGCGGGGCGTAAGGACTCAGCTCTGCGTACGGCCCTGCAGATAGCCGAGGTGTACGACTCGGCCCTTGTGCAGCAGAAACAGAGGGATGCAGCCGAGCTGGCAACCATATACGACACTCAGGGCAAGGAACGCCAGATAGCCGAGCAGCGAGCCGGTAAGCAGCTCTTTACTGCCATAAGCATAGCCGTAGGTGTGCTGGCACTGCTGATAGCGGCTTTTGCTGTTTACATATTCCGACAGCTGCGCGTGACAAGGATGAGGAACAGGATTCTGGCCCGCCAGATTACTGAGGCATTAGAGTATAAGGAGAAACTTAAGGAGCAGAAGAAGATACAGGCTGCTGCCGAGGTAAGCACAACGGGAGCGGAATTGAAAATATCTGACTTTACAACGCTTACCGACGAACAGCTGTTTATGTGTCTGCGCGACCTGATTGAGAACGAACGATTGTTCCTACAGGCCGACTTCGGGCGACAGACACTGATAGACCGCACGGGACTGACAAAGGAACGTATTGGTGCTGCCTTTGCCCAGGGAAGCGACAGCAACTCGCTGCCGGCATACGTGCGCGAACTGCGACTTGACTATGCCGTAAGGCTGATGAACGACCAGCCCGACATAGCCGTTGAACAGGTGAGTCAGGCAAGCGGATTTACCAGTGCCGACACCTTTACACGTAACTTCCGAGCTAAGTACGGAATGACGCCAACTGCCTATAAACAAACGAAAATTAACGAGTAGGTACGACAAAACGTCGGAATCATCCGACCATTTGTCTGAAACCATCCGACCATTTGTCTGTGCCCTTGTGGGTACAGACTTTTTTATATACTTTTGCACCAGAAAACAAAAAACATAAAATGAATATGGAAGCTAATAAAAACATGGTGGAACGTACCACACTTAAGAATGAGTCGATTGGTTTGATGGCATTTATACTTATATGTAGCCTGATGATGATTGGCCTGAGTTAAGTGATGGGGGTAGGACCTACTGATAAAAAATCTTTCCTAAAATATTTGGTTGTTTCGCGAAGATGTTGTACTTTTGCGGCGGAATAACTAAATTAAAAACAGAAATGAGGAAGATTTTTTTATCAGTAGCTTTGACGCTACTTGTTGTTGTATCGGCATTAGCACAGGGTGTATCGGCCTTGGAGCGTTTGAAGGATGACCCACGCAGGGCTTATGCTACCGACTACCCCTACAAGCAGACCGACGACGTGAAACTTACAAAGGCACCTAAGGGTTATAAGCCTTTCTATATCAGTCACTATGCACGTCACGGTTCGCGCTACTACTGGAGCACCAGTCTGTATAAGGAGCTTGACACGCTGCTTACTGTGGCTCACCAGAAGCAACTGCTTACACCTGCCGGCGAGGACTTCCGCGTGAAGTTCATGGCGGCTAAGGACGAGCTGATGACGGGTGTTGAGGAGCTTACCGAGGTGGGATGGAAACAGCACCAGGGCATAGCTCGCACAATGTATAACAACTTCCCCGAGGTGTTTGAGAAGGGTGGAAACGTGCTGGCAATCTCGTCGCTTGTTAACCGTTGTATCATCAGTATGGCGGCATTCTGTCAGGAGCTGGTGCAGTGCAACCCAAAGTTGGAGATACGCGAACAGTCGTCGCGCTTTACACTCGACGGCGTAGTGCCAACCGACAGTCGTAACCCCATCAAGCACAACTATCCTAAAGGCCTGAAGCCCCGCTACGAGAAGAACCGCAGTATGTTCAAGGGTGAGGACAACCTGCGCAAGAACCTGCTGCAGCGCGTGTTTACAAGCACCGAGGGACTGCCTGGACGCAAGCACCACATTGAGAGTAACTTAATTAACCTTTACACATCGCTGCCAAGCATCGGGCACGAGGGTATGATGGGTAACATCATTACCGACCAGGAGATGGCCGACCGCTGGGAAGGCGACAACCTGGGCGTGTTCTCGTGGGTGTTCGATACTCACCGCCAAATGATTCCCATACTGCAGGATATACTGAAAAAGGCCGCTGCCGCCATTGATGGCAGTAGCGACCGTGTGGCTGATCTGCGCTTCGGTCACGACACCTGCATCGGTCCGCTAACCATACTGATGGGTATTAACGGTGCCGACAAGGACCCTGAGGACCCCAACGAGGTGAAGAACATATACCAGAGCTGGGAGACCTGTAAGGCCAGCAACATACAGCTGATTTTCTATCGCGGCAAGAAGGCAACCGATGATATTCTGGTTAAGTGCCTGATGAACGGCGAAGAGGCTACGCTGCCTGTGCCTACAACAAGCTATCCATACTATAAGTGGAATGACTTCCAGAAGTTCTATACCGAGCGCTGCAACAACTAACGCTTAGTTGGTGTGCTGCTTCATTCCCTCGAGGAACTTCTGCTGAAGCTTCTGCGCCAAAGCATTGTTGGGATTAAGGCGTAGGGCCTTCTCGTAATTCTGCATCACATCAATGTAGTAACGCTGTCCGTTCTGAGCGGGATTCTGAACAATGCGTACCATATAAAAGAAACCACGAAGGGTGCAAAGGTCGCTTTGATCGGCACCCTTCATTTTTTCCATCTTGTTGATGGTCTCTTCGGCCTGCGCCATGATGTTCTCGGTTTGTGGCGCATGCGGATTGGTTACTGCGAAGTTTAGGCACTGCAGGGCTAGCTGGTACTTAGGACCAACACTGTCGGGCTGCATGGCCTCGAGGCGCTGTAAGCGGGCCACAAGGTTCAGCATGTCGTCGGCACCGGCCTGCTGGGCATTGATGTTAACTACTCCTGCGAAAACGAACACTACGATAGCAGCGAACTGCTTAAAAATTTGAAATGTCATAAGCTTTATTA
>Ga0310786_10009263_pt1 | contig 12518 bp, 14 predicted proteins | sample AusTroGonzalo_MG_FD_203881 | JGI IMG/M metagenome (GOLD analysis project Ga0310786, IMG submission 203881) | Bovine rumen microbial communities from tropical cattle in Woodstock, Queensland, Australia - Gonzalo_03 (v2) (version 2) | ecosystem: Host-associated > Mammals > Digestive system >...
AGTTTTTAAAAGTTTTTCTGTAGCAGCCAATTGTGCTTCTACCTCGGGGCGCTTAATGTTTTCACACAGAATCCCCCACGCCAAAACAGCACAGATATTACGCCGAATTTCAGCCACCCCATCCGATACAATCATAGGAATAATTTTTCCCTTATCATACAGTACCAATTTGCCAGCTTTAATTGAACAAAAACACGGAGCATGACGCGGCAAAATCATCATATCTCCATTGGAACAAGGCAGCAATACCTTATCCACCTCCACAACTAAAACGGTCTTTTCAGGAGAGATAATTTTTACTCTAACATGATGTATATCTGGAGATGGCTCAGGTTCACGCATAACATATCCTTTTAACTTGGGGTCAAAGTTTCGGCTTTTTTCATTGCATCATCCAAAGTTCCGACCATATAAAATGCTTGTTCTGGCACTGCATCACACTCACCAGATACAATCGCAGCACACCCTCTAATTGTCTCTTTCAAAGGAACAATAACGCCTTTATGTCCTGTGAAATTTTCACCCACAACAAACGGCTGGGTCAAAAACCGTTGCAAGCGTCTGGCGCGTTTTACAACTTTTTTATCATCATCAGACAATTCATCCACACCTAAAATGGCGATAATATCCTGCAATGATTTATAAGTTTGCAAAATACGTATTACTTCGGATGCCGTGTCAAAATGCTGCCGTCCTACACACTCAGGCGTCAACAACCGTGATGATGATTCTAACACATCCACCGCCGGATATAAGGCCTGCTCAGCCATGGCACGAGATAAAGTAGTTGTTGCATCCAAATGAGCAAATGTTGTTGCAGGTGCTGGATCTGTTAAATCATCAGCTGGCACATACACGGCTTGAATAGATGTAATAGACCCTTTATCAGTAGAAGTAATTCGTTCCTGCAATTCACCTAAATCTGTGGCCAAAGTCGGCTGATACCCCACAGCGGAAGGCATTCTGCCCAACATTGACGATACCTCTGCTCCCGCCTGAGTAAAGCGGAAAATATTATCAATAAACAACAACACATCCTGATGCAGTTCATCACGGAAATATTCGGCAACGGTCAAACCCGACAATGCGACACGAGCACGCACGGCAGGCACCTCATTCATCTGACCAAAAATCAAAGCTGCTTTGGATTTATTACCTTTTAAGTCAATCACGCCAGATGCAACCATTTCATGATACAACTCAACACCTTCACGAGATCTTTCCCCCACTCCAGTAAAAACAGAAAAACCACCGTGAATTGTTGCAATATTATTGATCAGTTCCATAATGATCATGGTTTTACCGACACCAGCACCTCCGAACAAACCTATTTTACCACCTTTCGGATATGGACATAGCAAATCAATAACCTTGATCCCCGTTTCTAAAATAACTGTGTGGGGCATTTGATGCACTAAAGTTGGTGCTGGTTGATGAATGGCACGTTTTTTCTTTGTCTTAACAGGACCACGATTATCCAGCGGATCCCCCAACACATTCATAATACGCCCTAATGTTTCTTTTCCCACAGGCATTTCAATTGGATGTCCCAGATTACGTACAACTTGCCCACGGACTAAACCATCTGTTTCCCCCATAGCGAAACATCGCACCACGCCATTAGGTAATAATTGCTCCACCTCTAAAACTAAGCGAGAGGAGCCGTTCTGAGTTTCTAATGCATCCAATAGTTTTGGTGTATCTTGTGTAAAGACAACATCAATAACTGAACCAGTGACAGCCATAATTTGTCCGTTTTTCATCTATTGTCCTTTCGCTTGTACCAATTCTGCAGTTTGTGTTGTAATCTTATTCTGACGCGTCCGCTGATATGTCTGGGTCAAAGAAACCAACATTTCGTCTGCATTATGAGTCGCATTATCCATTGCCATCAATCGAGCGGCCTGATCACATACATCACTTTCCAACAAAATATAATTCACATAAGCAATCATGTAAGAGGGTAAAATATCATTCAATATCTTAGTGGCATCTGGTTCATAATCATAGGCAGAAACAGGCCGTACTGATTTTTTCAATTCCTTTGCTATCACATCCACCAGTGGCGCCGTTAATTTTTGTCCCATATGGCCAAAAAATGATTTATAGCGCACAGATAATTTTTCACGACCCAAAATATCTTTGGTGCGATAACTATCTGGATTTGTATCAATTAAAAATTGCCATGGATTGGCATCAAAAAACAAACGATTAGGAATCAACTGCTCAATAATCGGGCTTTGTGCAATCATAGATTCAAAATGATTAAAAACAACAATACAGGCATCAAATCTTTTGGCCTCAAACGACGCCATTAAATCCAATGTCAATCTCTCCCCATCCATATAAGCCCCTGCTGATGAAAAGGCTTTACGCTTCATGACGTGCAAAGGAATCTCTGGATAAAAGCGCTTTAAAAATTCAGCGCCACGCGTACCAAAACACACTAAAGTCACTTCTTTTTCCGCGTCCAACAGGTAATCCACAACCTCTTGAGTTTTTTGAAGAATCTGCATATTGGCCATGCCGCTTAAACCATCATCCGAGGTCACGCAAACCACCACATAACGCTCGTCAAAACCATTTCCAATAAACATTGGTGAAACTTTCAAATATTTTTTTGCATCTTCATTTGTCTGTTGCATTTGAAACCACAAACTTGCCCGAATCAAGCGTCGTACAACTCTATTCATTTCATCAATATAAGCGGTTGCATCTGTTAAACGAGCATAACTTTTTTTAACCTTGGCCAAAGAGACAACTTTCATCGTCGACGTAATCTGACGTGTTGTTTGAATAGAGCGAATACGATTTTTCATATTTTTTAAGGAAGCCATCTTACTCTTCCTTTCGTGTTTTGGACACTACAAATTCCTGAGAATAAGCATACAAAACTTTTTCTAACAAAGCCATTTCATCATCACTCAAATCTCCAAAGGTTTGAATAGATTCTAAAACATCTTCGGCTCGTTCCTTAACATAAGCATACAATCCGTCCAAAAATTCTGGCACTACAGACACATCCACTGCATCCAAATACCCTTTGGTGCCAACTAACAAGCGCACAACCTCCTCAGCTAAACTCAATGGTTGATGTTGGGGTTGTTTCAACACCTCGGTTAAACGCAGGCCTCGATTCAACAGTTTTTGCGTTGCAGGATCCAAATCAGATGCCAGTTGAGAAAATGATACGACCTCACGATATTGTGCCAAATCCAACTTAATAGAGGCCGCAATTTTTTTCATAACAGGTGTTTGGGCTGCTCCTCCCACACGACTGACAGACAGACCGACATTCAAAGCGGGCTTGATTCCTTGATGGAACAAAGAAGATTCTAAGAAAATTTGTCCATCCGTAATAGAAATCACATTCGTTGGAATATATGCTGACACATCACCTTCCTGTGTCTCCACCACAGGAATAGCCGTCAAAGACCCGCCACCGTGTTTCGCTGACATCTGTCCAGCTCTTTCCAATAACCGAGAATGCAAATAAAACACATCCCCAGGATAAGCTTCGCGACCAGCAGGCCGCTTCAATAACAAAGACATTTCACGATAAGCCACAGCATGTTTAGATAAGTCATCATAAAAAATAATAGCGTTCATGCCATTATCTCGAAAATACTCGGCTATGGCGCAACCAGAATATGGAGCCAAATACTGCATAGCCGCACCATCTGCCGCACTGGCTGTGACCACAACTGTATCATCCATAGCGCCATGTTTTTTCAATACATGAATCAACTCGCAAACACTAGATTGCTTTTGACCAATAGCCACATAAACACAAAACATTTTATCAGACAAGGAGCGTGCCCTTTTATTATGCTCATGCTGACTTAAAATCATATCCTCAAGTAAAGTTGTTTTTCCTGTTTGTCTATCACCAATAATAAGTTCTCTCTGCCCTTTTCCAATCGGAATCAAAGCGTCCACTCCCAGGATACCCGTATGCACTGGTTGAGATACTGGGGCACGAGATAACAAATCAGGTGCTGGCGCTTGCACAATACGATAGCCTGTATTTTCAATTGCACCTAAATCATCCACAGGTTTTCCCAAAGCATTCACAACACGCCCTAACAACTCCAAACCAACAGGCATCACTGCTTTGGTATGTGTTCCAATAACCGTTTCTCCCTCTTGAATATTTTCGGCACCATGCAACACAGCTACATCCAAATACCCAGCATTCAAGTTCAACACCATACCCTGCGCACCACAATTAAATACAACCAATTCACCGGCCATCAAATCAGGCAATCCTAAAACTCTCGCAATCCCATCGGCTACACTTTCCACATGGCCAATAGTATGTACTACCGGCTCATTTTGAAATTGGTTCAACTGCGTTTCTATATGCTTCATAATCCCACGAGCAGATAATACAGCAGGCAAAGATTCTTGGGCATGCGCAACGAATTCCTGCAATTTCGCCTGGATTGTATCATCAACAACCAAGGAATCAAAATCCAGACGAATACCGCCTAAAATTTCAGGATTCAACTTAAACAAGCATTCTATTTTTCTAGGAGCCAACAAAAACTGCAGGCGTCGATGAACCTCTGTCTGTTGTGTTTCAGTCAAAGGATGTACCGTCTCAACGATAACACGCATATATTGCTGTGCAACATCCTGCTTTTGCGACATGATCGCGCCCCCTTTTTTATTCAAGGTTTATGTTAGCATAGCCAAACCAGGAAAGCAAGTTTTTCTTAAAAAAAATCACTCACAAATGCTTTAGATGGTCCTAAGGTATGCCAGGTTTCTGAAGGCGGTAAAGAAATGACTGCGCAAGAGGCTGGTCTAAACTTAACCCGAGAGTCCTGTTTGGACTCAACAATATAATGCACAAAAGGCGTTAAAGCCGTATCTTCCGTCAGGATCATGACACGAAAAAGAATATCGTCTAATACTTTCACAACATCAAAAATACGATAATCCATTGTGCTATATAAACTATCCTTGAACACAACATCACAAGCCGAGCACGCTTCATATAACAAATCCAAACTTTGGCGTGCACATAAACCGGATGAACATAGAATTAAATCCGGGCAAACCAATTGCCGCTCCTTGATAGTTTCCAATAAATTCAGAACGCCACATACGCCCGAGGGGGATAAAGGACGCTTCATATCATTAAGAACAGGGGCAGACTTATCCGCCTGTCCTTGAGCTACTAAATATAATTGCCGATTATGCTTCCTTTTCTTCGCCATGTTTCAATCTCACCTATGTGAAACTAAATAGGCGCCAATCTGTCAAAATTCAACAGGAACAGATATTTTTATCGATAATTAATGTGTGGCTTAGCTTCATCCACCTGCTTTTGTGTGACAGGCACAGCCTCACCTGCTGGTGGTTGTTGTCCCGTCATAATTTTCCAACTTTCTGAAAAGAAATAGGCACTCTTTTCCACCACTGTCTGAGGCGTAATACCCCAAATGAAATATAATGCAATAACCAATACGGCAAAGATAAAAACAATATCAATTACGATATTGAACAATAAACCAAAAATTCTCAATATTTTTTGCATTGTATTTTCCTTTCAAACTTGATATATTACTGATAGCAAAATTAACAAATAAAGTCAAGCATGAATTATATAAAAATCAATGATATTCCCATTTTAATTCAAAAAAGTGTTCGAGCCAAGCGAATTGCTCTGAAACAACAAATATCCGGCACATTAGTTCTAGTTGTACCTAAATACTGCCCTGTGTGGATGGCCACAGCTTTTGCAAAAAGTCAAAAGGCCTGGATCATGGCACATGCAGCACACCCACCCAAACGCACAACTTTTAGCCCCGGCATGGTTATAGAAATTGTTGGACAGCCTTTGACCCTAGCTCAAGGCAAACCCTCCCATATTCAAGATGGCACTTTATATCTTTCCGGAGACCTTGAATTTTTTCACAGACGCACTTGTGACTACGCAAAAAAAATGCTTCTGCCCTTTATACAACAAGAGGTGACAAAATTAACACAAATTCTAGGTGTATCTGCTAAGCATATTACCCTACGCAATACTTCGTCGCGTTGGGGAAGTTGTTCAAATACACACAACCTGAGTTTTTGTTGGAAAATTGCATTTGCCCCACTTTATGTGATTCAATATCTTGTAGCACATGAGGTAGCACACCTAGTCCACATGAACCACAGTCCTGCTTTTTGGGCAGTCGTAGACGATCTCACACCGCATCGCAAGGTAGCAGAAAAATGGCTTAAAACCAATAGTAGAGATTTACAAGGAATTATTTAGTCACGCAACACATGCGCAATTTTATCCAAAACGGCGTTAACGATTTTAACCTCAGGGCCATCATAAAACGAACGCGTTAAATCTACATATTCATTGATAATAATTGGGGCATCTAAATCAGCATTGACATAAAATTCGGCCACACCGACTTTCAGAATTGCCTGTAAAACCAAATCCAAACCGTTGGCTCTGACATTATCAGACAACGCCGCGTTCACAGTTTCCATCACTGCCGTTTCATTATCACCCACATATTGCACTAAATGCGCAAATAATTCTTTATCGGCGGGCTCTAAAGTAATAACCTGTTCAGATTTGCCAACCTTATCCAGGACCTGGCCACCTACTTCCTCTAATAAAAAACGAGAGATCAAACTGTTCCAATCCTCACCAGATTGCGCCCTGGCATAAACGGCTTGGATTGCCAACAATCGTGCATTTGTATATTTCAAAGTATTACTTGCCATCTTTTTTACCTGTTAAATCTGCAACAAAATCTTCAAAATCATGAGTACTTGAAAAATTTTTATACACAGAAGCATACCGTATATAAGCAACTTTGTCAAGTTTTAACAGTGCATCCATAACATATGATCCTATTTCCGCCGACTGAATTTCTGGCTCACCCAATTGTTCTAATTCACGCACAATTGTATTTGCCAGAGAACTAATTTTCTCGGCAGGAACATCTCGTTTACGCGTAGCCAATTTAATGGAGTATTCCAATTTATCCCGCTCAAAAGGAACCCGAGTGCCATCTTTTTTGATCACTGTCAAATCCCGTAATTGCACATGTTCCACCGTCGAAAACCGAGCATGGCATTTTGGACACCCTCGACGGCGACGAATACTGGTACCATCCTCACTAGGCCGGGAATCTTTTACCTGCGTATCATTATAACCGCAAAACGGACATTTCATGTCAAAACTCCTTTAATAGATGGGGAAATCAGCACACAGTTTCTGTGCTTTTAAAGCCACTTCCGAAATCACAACTTCTTGTTTGTCCGTACCAACTGCATCAATAATATCCGCAATCATATTGGCAATCTGAGTAAACTCAACTTCTTTGAATCCCCGAGTTGTGCCCGCAGGCGTACCAACACGCAATCCAGAAGTGACACTAGGCTTTTGCGGATCATTTGGCACAGCGTTTTTATTGCAAATCAAATGTGCAGCCGCCAACGCATCACAAACATCACATCCTTTTAAGCCACGAGACCTTAAATCTAATAACAACAAGTGTGTATCTGTTCCACCCGACACCATGTCAACATGACGCTCCTTAAAGGCCACCTCCATTGCCTTGGCATTTTTAATAATTTGAGCAGCATAATCAGTAAATTCCGGTTGCAATGCCTCACCAAATGCTACAGCCTTTGCTGCTATAATATGCATTAGTGGCCCACCCTGTAATCCTGGGAAAATAGCAGAATTTATTTTTTTTGCTAGTTCCTCGTTATTAGTTAAAATCACACCACCACGAGGCCCCCGTAAAGTTTTGTGCGTCGTAGACGTCACGACATCTGCATAATCAAGTGGATTCGGAATTTGATGCCCCGCAACCAACCCAGCAAAATGTGCCATATCTACCATCAAGTAAGCGCCAACGCTGTCTGCAATTTCACGAAAACGCTTAAAATCAATCAAGCGTGCATAGGCCGAACCACCGGCAATAATCAACTTGGGTTGATGTTCTTTAGCCAGCGCTTGTACTGCATCATAATCGATCAATCCTTGATCATTGACACCATAAGAAACAGAATGATAGTACTTCCCAGATGAAGAAACGCGGGATCCATGAGTCAAATGTCCACCAGCATCCAAACTCATACCCATCAGCGTATCCCCCGGATACAACAGAGCTAAATACACTGCGGCATTTGCCCCAGAACCAGAATGAGGCTGTACATTAGCAAAAGCCGCACCAAATAATTTTTTCAACCGCTCTTGCGCCAAACTTTCCACCTGATCTACACACTCGCAACCGTGATAATAACGCTTACCCGGATACCCTTCTGCATATTTATTCGTCAGAATACTTCCCGCCGCACGCAACACATTGAATGATACAATGTTTTCAGATGCAATTAATTCAATATGATCTTGTTGTCTTTTTAATTCTCCAGCAATAATCATATCCACATCCATATCTGGTGGCATTGACTTGAAAAAATTATTCATCTTCTATCATCCTTTCTAATTGTGCGACACGACAGGTATGGCGCCCCCCGTCAAAGCCCGTTGTTAAAAACTCTTTTATACAAGCAACCGCTTCTGCTTCTTTGATAAACTTAGCACCAAAAATCAATACATTTGCATCATTATGTGCGCGGCATAGCTGTGCCATTTCTCGATTAAAAACCAACGCTCCCCGAATAAATGGATAACGATTAGCCGCGATACTCATACCCACCCCAGATGTACAAATCAAAATTCCTTTGTCCGCCTCACCAGCCTGAATAGCTCGCGCCACTTTGGCAGCATAGTCTGGATAATTCACGGAACACTCAGCATTATCAGTCCCTTTATCCAATACTTTATACCCTTCACGTGTCAGAACATCAACCAAACTTTTCTTGAGCTTAAAACCACCATGATCCGAAGCAATAACAATCTTTTTTTCTTGCATTTAATGCGTTTCCCTTGTACAATTATAACCGCAAACAGTGTACAAAAAATTATCTAAAATATCAAGGAATTTTATGCAAAAAAACTTTTTGGGGATTGATTATGGCGAAAAGCGTATTGGGCTAGCACTCGGCAACGATACGGAAAAAATTGCACACACATTCAAGATTATCCACAAAATCACGGAACTGGATGATATTGTCCAAGCAAAAAATATCCATGCATTTGTTATTGGCCTACCGTTACAACCAGATGGCTCAGAGGGTAAAACAGCCGAAATGGCTAGACAATTTGCCAGGCGTTTGCAAGAAAAATTTACCCTACCAATACATTGGATGGATGAAAGAAAATCTTCTGTTGCGGCCGAAAACTATCTAAAAAATACACTATACATGCGCCCCAATAAGCGCAAGAATATTTTGGATGCAGAAAGTGCCAGTATTATTTTACAACGCTTTTTTGATGCTCAATAATACCCCGAAACACCCTGGAAACGCTTGATTTTTTTGCTTGACGCACACAAAAAAATGCCTTATTCTAAGGCATAAATGGGGAGGATCAACGCGTGCGAACAAGCAATATAAAACATACAGGTATACATGATGCCTGGCATGACTTGTTAGCCTATTGGCACAAAGTTCAGCCTCTGATCCACCAAGGTTATCAAATTCTAAACAAACAAATGACGCTGGGCTTACCTGGCCCTTGCATGCCGGCTTCTGATCCAAACCATGATATAGGCATTGGTTCTCCCTATGGTTTAGGGGCCGAGAAAGTCTGGCAATTTTGGGATAAAACTGTTGACAATATTTTATTAGGCCCCCCAGGTAAAACTTTTGCAAAAACGCAACATTCGCCATATGTTTCTGATGACGAACAAGCCAATCCATTTTTTATTCCTCCTGAAAAATTGTTAGTAAAAGGATTGATTTCTAAGCAAGATTTAGACACTGTCTGTACCCCTTTGGCTAATGATAAAGATATAAATTTTCCACAAGTGACAAAGCACTTTCAATTTTTGTTGAACAAGATAGAACCAAACAAAAAGGCACAGGCGGATACAGTACAACATCTACTGTCCGAAATTCAGGCAACAAACAAGCATCCCTATATATCTGATTTACAAATCCAGGTACCCCAGTCTGTACGTAGGAAATATCCAAATTTATTTCTGAAAGATTTCACACTGGGAACACCAGCAGATGCCATATCTGACCAAGATAGAGATTGGGGGTTTCCGGTCTTTGATCCAGAAAAATTGTGGTCTGGCAAGGGATTAGGACCTGCCGGCAAATTATGGCAGCACCTGATTAGCCTAGCAATTCGCAATGCAAGATGTGGTTTGAGAATTGACCATTTTATTGGCTTTGTCAATCCTTATGTCATGTCACAAAAACCAAATATACCGCACGGGCGGTTGTATTCCTCGCCAAACCATCCAATCTTAAAAAAATATGCCTATTCTCGTCCAGAACAGTTTTATCAAATTGTAGAACGTATTGTTATGCCTGTTTTGAAAAAACATGGCCTATCTAACATGGATCTGTATCCCGAGGATATTGGTGCACGACCACCACAACTGGATGATGTTTTGCAGCATTTTGGTTTAGGTCGTTTAATTGTATCGCAATTCAAAGAGCCACATAATCCACAGCATATGTACCAACTGATGACCACACGCCCACATGATGTTGCTTCTATTGATACACATGATACCCCTTCTATTCAGATGTTTTTTGATCATTTGGACGATAGTGCTCGTTATATTCATGCACAAAGTTTGTGCCAATCTTTACGCTTTAATTATAACGATTGTTTGAAATCAACACAACAGTTAACACGTATGCAGTGGGGTGAATTACTGGCTTGTCCTGCCAAACGAATTCAAGCTTTTTTTACTAGTTGGATTGGGCAAATAGGTTATTATAGTCATCCAGACAATATCCACAGTTGGCGTCTAAGATGTGCCTCAGATTTTGATAAGTTTTATTTTGCAAATCTGTTAAAGGGCATCGCATACAACCCCTTGGACGCTATTGCTCTGGCGATCTATGCGCGCGGTGATGATTTTTACTATCAGCATGAAAAATTCGTTACCCAACTACGCTCGGCCGAGGACACCTTAAAACACCTGATTCAAGTCTGGCAAAAGCAGCCCAAATAAATTACTCAAAAGTATATCCATCAAAGGACAGTTTTGTCAGATACAATTGCCGACACAAACCAGCTTTGGTACCATTGACAATATATGGCGATTCCTCCCCTAAAGTTACCGCGGATTCAAACCGATAAGGGGCATATTTCCCTGTTCCTTGCCAAAAGACCAAATAGCCCTCCAAACGCGCAATATCTCCCACGCGCAAAATATCCAAACCTTTTTGAATATTGGGAGTAGCAGGAATCACATGGTTATTATTGACATCTTCATCTCGATAAGAACAGGTACCTCTCCAAAACAAAAACCGATATTCATGATCAAACTCAAAACAAGAAACCACTTCTGCAGTTTTACCACTAACCGTAGACACATCCAATGGCACCACATGATCGTATAACTTTGCCCCATCTCTGGAACGATACCAAGTTCCCAACCATGAATATCTGTCAACATACACAATCCGAGCCGTGGACACAAATTGTTTGCGCAACTGGATGTCTATATCAAAGCCATTGACCGTTGCCCGCCGAACAGGCTGCGCCGGCATATCAATAATCTTATCTGTCGTAATGGTCAAAGCTTCTGCTGTTGGCTTGCCATACAGCATTTGGTACACGGGGCGTTTCAGCACCCAAGTCCAAGCCAGGTACCCTATTACAATTGCGGCAATAAGCATCCGGCGTACAAACTTTTGGCACGCAGGATCATATTGCATTAAACTACGCGCACTATAGTAAACAGACCTTAACCCCATAGCCTATCCTTTCGGATACAGCATATCGTAGTCATCCGCATGTGTCAAGGATTGTTGTCAAATCACTCATGAACTATTCACACAAGGCTACAAAACCACCCATGGCACCCCATTGGGTGATAGACGTACCCCCATTAATAAGGGCGTATGATTTAGGCTCCATCCAAAAGTCAGCATGTCTCACCGACACGCTATATAAATTTGCACAACTCCCCCCTGAGGCTAACCCTCTAGGACATGCCGTTTCTACATTTGCTAACTGCCGCCCTATAGCCTTGCACCAAATCAAAGCACTAAACCAATTCATGCCCACCTGACTACGACAAAAATTATGTCCGTTGCAATGATTCGCATCACACCCCGAATCAGTAGCAGCATGAGCGGTAATCCATGTACCTTTTACGGACTCACAGCCTTCTTTTGTCCATGGAATGGCTGTGTCTGCGAATACAGAAGTTGATACAACTAAATTCAAAAATAACGCACCTAATAATTTTTTCATATTTCCTCCTTAAATGTTCAAAGTGTTACACAACCGCATGCGCCGAAATTGGCCAAAACAAGCGTCATTATTACGCCTTTGCCCAATGGACCACCCATGCTATTTTTGCAACTTTTCAAAACTAACTTTCCCCCATTTTATCGGGCCAACAGCCCTCTTTTTTCTATTTGATCAAAAACGGTCGTTTTTGTCAACCCCTTTT
>Ga0310786_10009264_pt1 | contig 12518 bp, 12 predicted proteins | sample AusTroGonzalo_MG_FD_203881 | JGI IMG/M metagenome (GOLD analysis project Ga0310786, IMG submission 203881) | Bovine rumen microbial communities from tropical cattle in Woodstock, Queensland, Australia - Gonzalo_03 (v2) (version 2) | ecosystem: Host-associated > Mammals > Digestive system >...
TGGAACGGAGTCGTCAGCATCTCGTGCCATTCTTTCGACGAGTTGGCCGATTGTCTCCGTCAGCCATATACCTATATGAGTCTTAGTCCCATCTTCGACAGCATCTCGAAGCAAGGCTACCATTCAGCTTTCACTCGCAATCAGATTGAAGAAGCCCGTCAGCAGGGCCTCATCAACAATCGCGTGATGGCCCTCGGCGGCGTCACGTTCAACAAGATAGAAGAAGTTAAACAAATGGGCTTCGGAGGAGCCATGATCCTCGGCGACGCATGGAAATAGTACTAACCATCGCTGGTAGCGACCCATCGGGTGGCGCTGGCATTCAACAAGACCTCAAAGTGATTACGGCCCACGGCTGCTATGGTGCCACCGTCATCACAGCTCTCACCTCGCAAAACACGCAGGGCGTGCAGTCATCCATGGCTGTACCTACTGAGGTTGTAGCCTCGCAACTGCAGTCCGTCATCAGCGACCTCCGCCTATCGGCCGTTAAGATAGGCATGATACCCAACGAAGACGTGGCCCAGGTTATTGTCGAGGCATTGAAAGACGTTCACGTCCCCATTATCTACGACCCCGTTATGATCTCCACCAGTGGCTATCAACTCATGTCGTCCGAAGCCATCGACATTGTCACGTCCTATCTCTTTCCCCTCTGCACACTCGTCACACCCAATCTGCCAGAGGCCGAGCGACTGCAGGCACAGTTGGCCTATCCCCAGACGGCCTTTCTTATCAAGGGCGGCCATGCCCACTCCACACTGATGACAGACAGGCTCTTCATGCCCGATGGCACCATCAGCGAGTTCACCACCGAGAAGATTGCCACCAGCAACCTCCATGGCACAGGCTGCACCCTCTCTTCCGCCATTGCATCAAATATGGCCCTGGGCGATAGTCTGCCCAAGGCCATATCCAAAGCAAAGGAATTCATCACCGCTGCCATTCGACGTTCCGTCTGCACCAACATTGGTCAAGGCAACGGTCCTTTGATTATTCCTTAATAATCCTCATCCTCGTCCCAATCAAAGTCACGAGAAAGATTGTTACCCGTATCAGTTGTTGTTTCATTGAAATCCTGCTGATCAAAGATTAAACCCTTGTGTCTAAGCAGTGAACCAGCCAGCAACTGAGGGGCACCAATCGTTACCACATTCATTTTGGGCGAATTATATGTCTTTTTCATTTTTCCTTGTTTTTTTTAGTTCAAATACTTCGTTTCTGCTCACTTATTTGACCACCACTTTACGGCCATCAACGATGTAGAGACCCTTAGCAGCCTTAGTCACCTTACGGCCCTGGAGGTCGAACATGCGCTTTGCATCTTCCTTCTGAGTATTCACCTCAGCGATACCAGTTGCCTCGCCATCGAAGCCGATGAAAGCACGAGCGCCAGCCACCTCTTCTGCAGGCAGATAAGCAGAATTAGCACGTACAGTGAAGTCATATGTATTCTTATAGAAGCCGATGCCTTTAGAACCATTCATCAGTACGAACACTGTTCCAGCATCCTTCACAGTAGCAGTAGTCACGCCAACTAGCAAGTTCGTTACAGCCTCAGCGCTTGCGCACACAGGCACATTCGTTGTCTCGCCGCTTACCAGCAGACCAGTGTTTGCAGGAACCTTACCCTCAACCTTATTGAATATAATTGCATTTGTATTGTTGTCCTTAGAAGCCGTGTAAGCCGTCAGGGTTGTAATGCCTGTGAAATCAAGAGCTGCAGAAGAACAATAGGTTGCATAACCAGCTTCAGAGATCTTAATCTCCTTTGTATTGGTAAGTTTGATATTTCCAAGACCAACATTACCATTTGACTTATTTGTATAAATCCACTTGATATAGCGAGCCGTAGCAGGGATATTATTAAACGTTTCTGTTTTCTTATCGCCTAAAGACGTATATTCTTCCATATCGATATAATCAGTTCCGTCTACAGAATATTGTACCTTAAATGTACCACCAGAGAAGCCATTTCCTTTAATGTCGAAAGACAATATGCCAGGACATGAATTAAACTTCAAAATAAGATTATCATCAGTGTGATCAAACTTTAGATATGGCTTTGAGCTATAATCAGAACCAAGTCCCTCCTGTGTAAGACCTATTGTGCTAGCGATATCATTCTTGCCACCATCGAAACTAAATGGCAAAGATGCAGGGATTACAACACGGTATTCTGCAGTGGACATATCACTATTTTCCCAACCATCCTTGATTGCAATGGCTCTAACTGTTTTTATATCTGAAATCGTGATTGCACCTGAATAAAGTGTACTGCTAGAAGAAGGAGTACCACTAAACGTGTAGTAGATTTTAGCATCATCAGTAGCACATGAAAGTTCTACGTTTTGCTCTTCGTCATAATCTCCTTCTGGAATAGAGAATGTTGGAGCAAGAACTTTGAGTGTATATGTGGCAGAAGCCACTTCACTATCGGTCAAGCCAGCCTTAATTGCAATAGCTTTTATTGTAGTAATTGCAGTTACATCAATAGCAGTAGAATAAACAGTACTACTAGATGTTGGCTCAGAACCGTCAATTGTATAATAAATAGTAGCACCATCAGTAGTAGTTCCTAGTGATACACTCTGAGTAGTATTGTAAGTACCTTCATCAACAGAGAATGTAGGAGCCGTTGCCTTTACTGAATATGTAGCAGAAACCACTTCACTTTCATCACCTCCATTAATAGCAATGGCCTTGATTGTGACGCCTTCATTCAATACTATTGGAGTTGTATATTTTGTACTTGCACTTGTAGGAGTATCGCCATTTGTCGTATAATAAATATCAGCACCATCAGTAGCACAAGAGATAGACACAGATTCACCATATAGAACTGTTGAGCCACTAGGAACTGTAAACAATGGATTAGCTATATTCTTATAGGTATAGGTAGCACTTGATACTTCACTTGATACGCCTGCCTTCACTGCAATAGCTTTAACAGTTACGTTTGCACCTGCACTAATGCTAATACCTGTGGCATCATTATAAAGTGTACTATTTGAAGTTGGAGTTGTACCATCAATCGTATAGTAGATTGACGATCCCTCTGTAGCACAGGCTAAGTGCAAAGTGAAATCATCACTAAAGTCACCCTCTGCAGGGTCAAATGTAGGAGCTAATGGAGCAGGGTTTTGATATAATGTGATTTTATCCACACAAACCACACCATTTGTTGTTGTTGTATTGACAAGGTTCCAACTTACTTTATAATAGTAACCCGCAGACCAAACCTTTCCTTCTGACGGCGTAAAATCAAACGTTCCTTCTGAGTTTGTAATTGTACCACCAGCAACGTAATCAACTTGAGTATTCATAGCCTTATCTGAATACACATAAACACCCCAAGATTTTACAGACATGCCTGACTTCGAGAGTGAACCAGAGGGAATATGAACCGTTACCTTGTCAACTCTTGAACCTGCAGCAGCAGTACTATATATATAACATGGATTAGCTGAGCTAAGTGTAGAAGACTTTCCACCCATCTTAAAATACGTCCATCCTTTGTTATTATTTGCTCCATTAACAATGGTCCAATCACCATAGGTCGTAGACGAATTGTAACTTGAAGTGCCATAACTTTTGGTTGTCATGTCACACTCCATAACTTTCGTGTAATCTGCCCAAGCACTACTTCCCCCTCCCACTACTAGGGCAAATAGTAGGAGAAACGTTTTGATTAAGTTGAAATGTTTCATTTTAATTATTATTATTGACTATTTAGTTAAATTTCAGGTTACCTTATGATTGATGCATAGTTTAGCTACACATGTTATCCGATAAAATGAATATTCGATGCAAAGATATAATATATTGGTGAATTGACAAAACAAATTGGACGACAAATTTTCAGAAACATCGCCTCATTGTTAAAAGAGTTAAAAATCAGGCGATTATTACAATTAAATTCTACAGATGTGTATAATATAATTGTTCATTTTGAGTATAAAAAACAAAAAGAAGACACCCTAAAAACCAAAAGAATGGAGAAAAAGACGAGAAATTGGCCAAAGCGTTTAAAAAACGTTCGAAATGGTTTAAACTGCGATAAAAAATGCTTTTTAAACCATAAATAACGGATTTTCGACCTGTATTTTGAATTTTAATCATATCTTTGCATCAGAAAAGAATTTTAATGGTTAAGGTTTATGGTTGATTAATTTAGTTAAGTGCGAGAAAGATTCGTTGTGAAACGAGTCTTTCTCTTTTTTTTGTTTCAATTCTAATTCTTTATTCCACCACCATTTTATCGATGTCAGGCATCCATGCAACGTCGTTGCTCAGGCAGATGCTATTGCGTCCTTTGCGAAGCTTAACGTTGTATGAGATAGTGGCCGCACGGTTCCAGTCGCGTGAGTGAGTCTGCAGCGTTGTCACCTTCTGACCATTCACAATAAGATCCATGTCGCGATCCTCTGCACAGAAATACGTGATGGTGACGCGATGCATGCCAGCCTTCTTCACATAAACATCGTTCCATTGCAACTGGTTATCACGACCACTGCCCAGCCAGCAGGCAGCATAGCCTCCTGAGCATTTCTCATTAGCGCTGTACATGCCAGTCTTCGCATTCTGATTGTTGCGAAGCTCCTGATAGGTAGGAATATATGCCGTCTCAGCCTCATACACCTTGCGCTCCAGTCGCTTCTGACCCTTCACACGGAAAATTCTGGTACCGTGGGCAGGAATCTTCACAGGAATGGGGTTCATATCATACAGGTAGTTGGCCTGAGCAAAACAGTCGTAGTACTGCACAGCGCCACCAAGTTCGAGCGTGAAGGGATCCAGTCTCACCGACTGAGCCTCATCGCTGGGGTTATAGATGGCCACGGCACGCTCCTTGCCCTGCAGTTTCTTGATATCCTTCACCAGGATATAGCACTCACCCTGCTTCTCGGCCACATAAGCCTGCAGGTGCAACTTATCCTGATTCAGTGCAATCAAGTCTTTGTTACACAGCAACTTCAGTGCCTCAGGACGAATATTTCTTGTGTCACAGCCAATGAGCAAGGGCGAAGCCATGATACACCACATGCCAAAGTGCGTCTCGTCCTCCACCTGCGTCATCGAGCGACCCACCTCCAGCATGTCCATATCGTTATAGTGGCCGTCGTGACAGTAAGCACTCAGGTAAAGATTCTCAGCCAGAATGCCCTTCACGCTCCTCCATGCATCATAGATGTCACCCGTTGTGCGCCATGAGTCGGCCACATCGGCACCCCATGTGCCAGGAAAAGCCCAGCGACACATATTATATACAATATCCTTCTTACCACAGTTCTTGATGGCATTCGAGATCTTCGTATACTGCTCACGCTCATCCAGTCGCATGTGCGCACCACCACAGTAGTCCACCTTGATGAAGTCGAAGTCCCAGTCCATGAAATAGAGTTTGCAGTCCTGCTCCTCGTGACCTGCAAAGCCCACGCCCAGGCCCCATGCATGCTGACCTCCACTGCCACATGTGTTGTCACCAGCATCACTATAGATACCAGCCTTCAGTCCCAGCATGTGAATATAATCCACCAGCGAGCGCATACCACTGGGAAACAGCTTGGTGTTCAGACGCAGATGACCGTCTTCGCCACGTCCATCCCAGTAGCCATCGTCGATGTTCACATACAGGTAGCCAGCCTCCTGCAATCCATTCTTGTGCATGGCATCAGCCTGACCCTTAATCAGATCCTCGTTGATGTTCAGTGCAAACGTGTTCCACGAACTCCATCCCATTGTTGGAGTCCTTTGGGCAAAAGCAACCACTGCCAAACAAGTCAGCATTGCCAAAATCATTGTTCTACGCATAGCGATAATCATTTAAAAGGTTATAATTTGTCGATTTATAGTTTTCGGACTTGCGCGCAAAGGTAAAGAGAAAAACCGAAAGAGCCAAATAATTCAGGAAAAATCCTGATTATCAATCGAAAAACTATTCTGCAAAACTATTCAGCCAATCCTTCAGTTTATCCAAAGCCGTGCGAACTTTTTCTTGTTTTAGCACTATAGAATCAGTCTCCACAACAGGTTCTGGCTTCGCAGGTTCTGGCTCAGGCGCTTGTTCCACCTCGAAATGCGGTTCCTGTTTAATCACATCGCCCACCGTTGTCTTTACCACAGGTTTATAGAGCAAAGAAATCAAGTCCTCATAAAACTCATCCTCGTTTCTATGAGCATCTTGTGCCACCTCACTGCGCAGTTCATCCTCCAAGCCTGTGGCTAAAATCGTCACCTTAGCATCCTCACCCAAGGAGTCATCCGTGGCCGTTCCCCAAATAACGTCAATATTAGGGTCCAGTTGGTCGAAGAAATCATCAATCTCCTGCAGTTCACGCACAAAGATAGGATGCTCATCGCTGGCATAGATATTAAAGAGGATACGCTTCGCCTTACCTATATCATTACCATAGAGCAAGGGCGAGTCGAGCGCATTCAGAATGGCCTTCTCCACACGATGATCCCCACTGGCACGCCCCATCGCCATGATAGCACCACCTCCGTTTTTCATCGTCGCTTCCACATCGCGGAAGTCACTCTTGATGCCACCATCACTGGGCAACACTATCAGTTCTGCGATACCCCTCACGGCATCCATCAAGATATTATCAGCACGCAGGAAGGCCTCCTTCACAGAGAGTTCTGAGTCAGCATAAACGTCACACAATCGTTCATTGTTCACGATGAGCAGCGCATCCACATTCTTTCGCATCTCCTCAACACCCTTCAGCGCCTTGATAATCTTGCGTTTCTTCTCGAAAAAGAAAGGAATGGTCACCACACCCACCGTCAGCAGTCCCATCCGCTTGGCAATGCCAGCCACCACAGGAGCAGCGCCAGTACCAGTGCCACCTCCCATGCCTGCCGTCACGAACACCATCTTCGTACCGTCTGAAAGCAGTTTTTCTATGTCGCCCACGTTCGTCTCGGCTTCCGATTTACCCATCTCAGGATTACCTCCAGCACCAAGGCCAGAAGCGCCAAGCATAATCTTTATGGGCACTGGCGAACGCGACAGCGACTGACTATCCGTGTTACACACGGCATACGTCACGCCTTCCACCTTGGCCTCGTACATATTGCGTACAGCGTTGCAACCACCTCCGCCAACGCCAACCACCTTGATTATGCCCTGCATCTTGTCCTCGATGGGCATCACAAACTGCTTCAGAATCTCATTCTCATCCATATCGAATCCTCAACTTTCAATTTTCAACTCCACTAACTCCCTTGGCAACGTTATTACCTTCAGTCTTTCAAACCAAACGCGGCCAGCTATATGCTTCTGCGTATGTCCACTAATAATATAATAACTGGCACGATACTCGTCCATTAAGTCCAGAAACACCTTTTTTATTCTCGAGCATTTCTCGTTGATGGCATTGTCCAGCGGATCCACCAGTTTATCCACGCTTTCCACTATCTTCTCCTTGTCCATCCAGCGAGCAGTCTTCATATAGAGACTTAGCAGTTCCTCTCGATATTCTGCCAGTCGCTTAAACTCGATACCCTCAGGATGATTCAGGAAAAGCAGATAAACCGCCTTATGCACAGGCTGCAGCTCCACCTCCGCATTGTTATAGTCAGCAAGAACAAACCGATAGTCCTCTGTGATAATCAACCTCGACAGTTTTCCACGTGCGGCCTCTATGCGCAGTTCTTCCAACAGCGGCACACCAATAGCCTTCAGCACCAGGTCTTTCCGTCCTGCTGCCATCAGTTGCTCCGTCAGTCGTCTCACCTCCAGAGCCACCTCTTCCACTGTCTGCCGCTGCTCCGCCATACAGTTTGCAAAGGTACAAAACTATTTTGAAACGAAGAAACCTTCGCAAGGCTTGCGAAAAGAGATTATGTCAACCATTGAACATTTCAATCCTAGGGCATCCTCCTACAAAAAAGCCGCAGGTACTCGACCAACGGCTTTGTTATATTAGAACGGTTGCGGAGCTTGATAAAATCGCGCCTATATGCAACTCTCATTCATGCTACAAAGATAGAAAGTTTTTCCTAACCACACAAACGAAAGTGGAAAAAAATTATAAAATGATTCCAAAAGCCTTTTTATTAATCTTATCTATAAGACAACAAAAAAACACTTTCAAAGTAACTAACAAATTATTATAGTAAGTTCCAATACAATTAAATCTAATGACTGATGAAAGTATCGTAAGGTCGAAAAACAAAAAAAGGAGGCGCTGCCTCCTTTTGTAAATCGTTTCTTTTAAGCGTAGAAAATTTGCTTTCCATGAAGAGAATCATATAAATGACAATCTCTAAACATTCCCTCAAAACTAAGGTCCTCATCTACCTGAGGCCAATGAATGCCAAAATAGGATAGACGGAAATCACGACGCTGCTCGTCTGTGGCATTAGCCAGACGGGGCCAGTCGGCAAAAGCATAACTTGCCTGTATGCCGTCGGATGTTTCGGCATACACATGGGTAGAATCAACCCACACTTTTGCAATTTTTACCTGCTCCATAACATCTTTTCTTAGCAAAGATAGAAACTTTTTCTGAACTTCCAAAATAAATCGAAAGAAATCTTAAAGTCACCACCCTGGCGGCAGGACGATGTTGTCGATGCCGTGAGCAGCCGTGAAGAGAGGAGAGATTTCTTCGTTGGTGAAACCGGCTATGCCACAGCCGATGCGGGTGACGAGGAAGGTTAGTTCTGGATGTTGTTTGGCAAAAGCGATGAACTCATCGACATACGGACGGATGGTGTCCACCCCACCCTGCATCGTGGGTATGCCGTAACTCTGACCTTGCAGTCCCACGCCCTGCCCCCAGATGGCGCCAAACTTGCGCCAAGCCAGCAGGGCGGCACCTCCACCATGCAAGCCCTCCAGATTACTACCAAACACAAAAATCTCATTCTCAGCCAGTTGCGTAATATACTCAGGCGTTGTTCTCTTCTGCTCCATAGTCGTGTTCAATTAAAAAACTGCCGACAAAGATACAAAACATTTTTGAAAGAAAGAAACAATCATATTATATATAATAAGGTATAGCAACCGTTGAAATGTTTCAAAGTGTTAAATATATCGTTTTTCGATAAACTTTTATTGTTTTTCCTTGCACGATATCGAAAAAAGATATACTTTTGCATATCGAAAAACGATAAATGTATAAATTAAAACAATAAAAACAATGAAAACAAAACTCAATTTTCTCTGTATCATGCTCCTGATACTGATGATTGTAAGCGCCGTGTTGGCAGTTATGGCAGGAGCTAGCGACTTCAGACAAGGTTGGGAAGATGGTGCTGAGACCCCAGAAACCACAGCTTTTGGTATTGTCAGAGCCTTGATTATTCTTGGTGGCGCAGTAGTGTATCTCTACGCTTTCGCCTGCTTCGTACGCTTCATCCTCTGCGTTAATCATGGCGAGGTGTTCACCTGGACCAATGTCGATTTGCTGCGAACGGTGGGCCGATGCATCGTTTTCACAACAATCGTAACGTTTTCTTCCATGTCGTTCGACCTGGGCAACCTGCTGGATATGTGGTCTGACGCCTTCGGAATCATTGCTGAAGGTATCTTTATTCTCATCATGGCCGAGGCTTTTTCTATTGGTCTGAAGTTGAAAGAAGAACAGGATTTAACCATTTAAGCGCCTATGGGAAAGATTGTAGTAAATCTGGACGTAGAGATGGCCAAGCGTAAGATGTCATTGAGCGAGTTGGCCGAGCGCGTGGGACTCACACTGGCCAACCTGTCGATCCTTAAGACGGGCAAAGCCAAGGCTATACGTTTCTCCACCCTTGAGGCCATCTGTCACGAGTTGGGCTGCCAACCTGGCGACATCCTGGAATATAGAGAAGAATAAACTGAGTATCAACAACTTAAAACCACAGATTATGATTACCGTTATTTGCGCTGTCTCAGTATTTTGTTTCGGAATGATGATGATTTCCGTATGTTGAAGAACAAGAAAGAATCTCTATCAATGAAGCATATTTGTGATTTCATAGCCCGATGGATGGGAGCGATGGTGGTGCTGGTGGCTGCATTGGCACTGGCGATGCCCACTTCGCTCTCGTGGATCGGCACCTGGGCCATCAATCCCATGCTGGGCGTCATCATGTTCGGCATGGGACTGACACTTTCGCCGCAGGACTTCAAGATTGTGCTGAGCAGACCTAAGGACATATTGATTGGCTGCCTCACGCAGTTCACCGTGATGCCCCTGCTGGCACTGGCACTGACGTGGGCCTTCGCCCTGCCCAAGGAACTGGCCATTGGCGTGATACTCGTTGGCTGTTGCCCTGGTGGCACAGCCTCGAACGTCATCACCTATCTGGCCAAGGGCGACCTGGCGCTGTCTGTTGGCATGACTGCCGCCTCCACCCTATTGGCTCCACTGCTCACGCCCTTGCTGGTGTGGATGCTGGCTGGCACCATGGTCGATGTGGATGCGCTGGGCATGCTGATGAGCATCGTCTATGTGGTCATCGCGCCCATCGTTTGCGGACTGCTCTGCCAGCGTTTCATGCCCAAGGTGACCAAACGCGTGACGCCCTATCTGCCTGCCTTCTCGTCGGTGGTGATAGCTCTGGTGGTGGGCATCATCGTAGCCCATAATGCCGACCGACTGCTGACAGCAGGACTATTGGTGATGCTTATCGTCGTGGTTCATAATCTCCTTGGATTACTCATCGGTTTCTCCGTGGGGCGCTTGCTCCATCTGCAGAAGCCCAAGTGCGTGGCACTCAGCATCGAGGTGGGCATGCAAAACAGTGGACTAGCCTCATCACTGGCCGTACTGCACTTCGCCGCCTACCCCCTAGCCACCATCCCTGGCGCCGTCTTCAGCGTTTGGCATAACATCAGCGGTGCCCTTGTGGCTAAGCTGTATTCGGCTAGGCAGTCCTAGGTTTTCCTAGAATCTCCTAGGACTTCCTAGGAAAGCCTAGGACTGCCTAGGATTGCCTAGAAAAAGCCTATTTCCTAGCTTCTCCCAAGAGCCCTTCCAGCTCTTTAATCCTTGCTTTCAATTGCAGGTTTTCAGCTTCCAAGGCACGAAGACGAGCATCCACCTCCTGGCGATAGCCAGTGCGAGCCGCATGCATACGCTCTTTGATGCCACCTTCCGTCACAAAACGATGTTCAAGCTTCTCAATATAGGCACACATCATCTTGTCAGTCTGGTGACAAAGAGTAAGCAATAAATTTGCCATCTCCTCATCGTTCATTTTAACAACTAAGGGTTCATAGTCACTAAAGTCATTATGAGAATGACAAAAATCACGAAGTCGTTGCTGACGTTCGTTGTCAGAAGACCATACTGCAAGATGATGAGTATTCAGATAATCCATATAATCAGATCGAAGTTCCTGAAGACTACCACGCGCCACGTTCAGCAACTTTATCTCCATCTCAGAACTCGTCTGTCCATCCTCACTACCTTCCACAATATTCTGCTTTCCACTACGGGCAGCCTGAACCATTTGGTCAACAGTCCTATCGCCATAAAGAGGCAGAAAGCGATGGCAGAAATCCACCGTCAACTGATAGATAGCATCACTCTTTCGATAGAAGTACAAATCCTTCCAAACAACAGCCTTCTTTAATACCTTACCTTTCGTATTGTATTCCATAGTGCAAAGTTACGACATTATTCTGAAAAAACTTGAATAATGTCAAAAATTCATATGCAAAAAGGAAACATAAAAAGAAAAAGGTGTCAAGCAACAATAGCTCGGCACCTTATTACCACCTTTGGATATTCTTGAAAAAATTTATTCCTTTTCTATAGAAAGAAGCTCAATTTTATATACCAATACAGAGAACGGCTTTATTTTACCTTGTTCATTTGCTCCATATGCAAGATTTTGAGGATTTTATTGTTCTAAACATTAGCAGCTATGCTACAATTCTATTATAGATTATCAACTTATTCATAATAAATAATTGTTCGTCGTTCAATACGTATTTCTTCAACTGGCTGAGTGCTTTCAATCTCATTGTTATCTTCATCATATTCAACACCTGTTAACGTACCAGTTTTGATTACAGTTCTTTCCGTCCAGTTATCATAATTATCAAAATGCTGATAATTGAATTTAATTAAATACGAGAAATCGCTACCGCCCTCAATTGTACCTGACAATGTTTCCGAATCAGGATTCATACCATTTTTATAATTTCGTTTCAAGGTCCAATTTCCAGACCAGCCACGCTGTTCAACTATTGCCAATCTTCCAACTTTATCATATTTAAAAACAATAGTCTTATTTGCTTCATTGTCACGATTAGGCTCTTCATCTTCATACTTCACGATTCTGCCATCTTTATCGCGATTAATGGACGTATACATGTGGTTGCCTCGATAAAACTTACCATCAGCATCATAGCCATATTCATTTCCCCATTCGTCATGTAGAATATGTCCAAACCTATCAAAGTCAATCGTTCCAACAAACAACACATTGCCCTCTTTCAATTCTGTCCCATCTTCATAGGTTGAAATGGTTAGCAGTTCTATACTCTTAACCTTCCCCTTCAGGCCAAA
>Ga0310786_10009265_pt1 | contig 12517 bp, 7 predicted proteins | sample AusTroGonzalo_MG_FD_203881 | JGI IMG/M metagenome (GOLD analysis project Ga0310786, IMG submission 203881) | Bovine rumen microbial communities from tropical cattle in Woodstock, Queensland, Australia - Gonzalo_03 (v2) (version 2) | ecosystem: Host-associated > Mammals > Digestive system >...
GTATCGCCATGGGCCTCATCTCCGAAAAGGGCTCCGTCAAGGAAGGCGGCAAGATCAAGATCTTGTCCGACATTACCGGTACGGAAGACCACCTCGGCGATATGGACTTCAAGGTGACGGGTACTGCTGAAGGTATCACGGCATTCCAGATGGACATCAAGATCCGCGGTATCACCCCGGAACTTATGCGCGAAGCTTTGGAACAGGCTCGTCAGGGCCGTATCCACATCCTCGGCAAGATGGCTGAACTCGGCCTCCCGGCTCCGCGCCCGAAGGTTTCCGATAAGGCTCCGACGATGCTCAAGATGCACATCCCGACCACGAAGATCCGTGACGTTATCGGTTCTGGTGGCTCTGTCATCAAGGGCATGCAGTCTCAGACGGGCTGCACCATCAACATTGATGACAACGGCAATATCGACATCGCCGCCCCGACGGGCAAGGCCGGTGAAGTTTGCCGCCGCATGATCGAAGAACTCACTGCAGAACCGGAACCGGGCCGCAAGTACAAGGGCAAGGTCAAGACGATTCAGCCGTTTGGCGCATTCGTCGAAATCCTCCCGGGTCGCGACGGTCTCGTTCACATCTCTGAACTTGCTGACCACCGTGTCGATAAGGTCGAAGATGTTGTTCACGTTGGTGACGAAGTCGAAGTGCTCTGCCTCGGTGTTGACCCGAAGGGCAAGGTGAAGCTTTCTATCAAGGCTTTGCTCCCTCCGAAGGCTGCTCCGGCACCTGCTGCCGCTCCGGCTCCAGAGGCTCCGGCTGCACCGGAAGCACCTGCTGCTGAAGCCCCGGCTGAAGCTTAATGGCTTAAAAGAGTCTAAATTGACATTCTCGGGAACGCATGGTTTAGCCGTGCGTTCCTTTTTTGTATATTTGCATATGATTTTTTTCCAAAAGGAACTTTTTTTGGAGGATTTTTTGTTCTTTTTGTAAAAAATAGATTAACTTTATAATTATAATATTCCTGAGCGGATATGGGTTACATCTATTTAACATTGATGTTTGTGTTGTCTGCCGTCAACTTGGCGGTGCTTTCGTTGCGTTTTCAGAATCAGCAGAACAAATACATCTATTATTCTTTCTATGCTATTCTTGTAACGAATTTTGGACATTGGCTATTAGGATTTTCAGAATCGGTTGAAGGTGCAATTATTGCTAACAAGGTGAATTACCTTGGTGCGTCTTTTTTACCGATGTTCATGTTCTTTGCGCTTTTGCAAATTTGCAAAATACGGATTCCCAGATGGCTTTACATTGTCCAAATTATCGTAAGCTTTGGTATTTGCGCCTTGGCCATGACTGTCGGCTATATCCCTGCCTATTACAAGACCGTAGAATACGTGGTGCAGGCGGGAGTCGGGAACTATGTCGCGACTTATGGTTGGGGACATTCCGTATTTAATGTATTCCTCGTGACATACGCTTTGCTGGATATTTGGATTATCTTCCGTGCGCTGTTATGCCAGAAGATGGTTTCTCTCAAGAATATCACGGCGATGATTGCAACTGAAATCGTGACGATTGCGTCGTTCTTCTTGGCTCGTTTTTTAGGCAACGATATGTTGGTCATGCCGTGTGTCTATGTGATAGACCAGATGATTTTGCTTTACATTTGTAACAATGTCAAATGGTACGATATTACGGCATGCGTGATTGAATCAATCGAAGCGGAAAGTTTGTGTGCCTATTTTTCGTTCTCGGTCGATGGGGCTTATCTGGGGGCAAATAAAATTGCGATGGAATTTTTCCCTGAGCTTGCCAATATGAGGGTCGATTCTCGTTTAAAAGATGCTACCGAACTTCAGAAGATTCTTATGGAGCGGATAGACCGGTTCAAGGATTCCAACATCTTGACGAATTACAGCCAAAGTACGGAATTTGATTATTCTGGACGTCATTACAAATGCGATGTGAAAGTGTTGAAACAGGTTCACGGAAAGGATGTCTTTTTGTTCAGGGTTGAAGACAATACGCAGGAACAGCGTTATATCGACGCTCTCGGACGGAGCAATTCCATATTGAAGAAAAATATGAAGATGTCTGAATCCGAAATGCTGTCGGTGCAGGAAAAGTGGATTGTCGGAATGGCCCAGATGGCTGAAAGCCGTGCGGGGAATATGGATGGCCATATCAAGCGTACGAGTGAAGTGGTAAAGATTTTTGTGACGGCGATGCGCAATAAAGGTGTCGATAATTTGTCGGACAAGTTCCTTGATGTGTTGATTGCGGCTGCTCCGATGTATGATTTGGGCAAGGTCGCGATTGATGATTCCGTGTTGCGCAAACCGGGACGCTTCAATAATAAAGATTTTGAATTGATGAAAACTCATGCGGAGAAGGGCGCGAATATTATTGAAAAGCTCCTCTCCGAAGTCAAGGATAATTATTTTGTCGGTGTCGCCAAAAATATGGCCCTTTATCACCATGAACGCTGGGATGGTTCCGGGTATCCTGAACACCGTTCTGGGGACAGCATCCCGATGGAAGCGCGTATCATGGCGCTTGCAGATGTTTATGACGCTTTGGTGAGTAAGCGCTGCTATAAGGAACGCATGTCGTTCAAGGAAGCTCGTGATGTGATTTTGGCTTCGATGGGAAAACAGTTTGACCCGCATTTGAAAGATTGCTTCTTGGAAAGCCAGGAACAGTTGGTGGATTATTATTGTTCTGTAGATCATTAATTTGTTGAACTTGTCGATGAGAATAGTATGTTTGTTATTTATTATTTGATAGCGATGTGCGTGTTTGCGGGCGTGAATGCCTGCCTGCTTTCGTGCCTGTATCGCAGACCCTTGAATTCGTATTTTACGGCTGTTTTCTTTTCGATTGTTCTTGCGGATTTTGGACACCTTTTTTTGGCTCTTTCAACGACAATCGAAGGGGCTATCGTCGCGAATAAGGCTTGCTATTTAGGCTCCTGTTTCTTGCCTCTATTGCTGTTCCTCTTGATTTGCCGCTTATGCACGTTCGAGGTTCCGAGATGGGTGAAGTTGTTCTTGTTTGCCTATAGCTCGCTTGTATTCGGGCTTTCGTGTACGGTTGGCTTTAGCGATATCTTTTACGAATCCGTTCGATATGTTGTTTTGAACGGTATAGGTAGTTATATTCCGACTTATGGACCTGCGCATGTTTTGTGGAATATATTGCTCTATTTTTATGTTATTGCAAATATAGTCGTGATTATCGTTGCTGCAAAAAGGAAGCGCAATGTCAGTTACAAAACGTTGATAGCCATTGCGACTTTGGCTTTTGTCTCCATAGGCTTGTTTATCGTGGCCCGCTATATGGAAAACGACACGTTGCTGATGCCGCTAGTCTATTTGCTGGATGAACTTGTCTTGCTCTACATTTGCGCTTTGGTGAAAATGCACGATGTGATGAACAGTGTTTTGGAATCCCTTGAAGCGGAAAATACGGCTGCCTATTTGGCTTTTTCTCCGAAGGGCGTTTATTTGGGATGTAACGATATTGCGACCAAGTTCTTCCCGGATTTGCTGGAGTGCCGCGTGGATCATGTTATGCCCAAAGATTTTGAAATTTCCAAGACTTTCAAGAAATGCATGAGCCAGTTGCAAGAGGCAGATAGCAACAAGGTTTACAGGTTTTCGTACAAGGAACGTTTCTACAAGGCTGTGTTGAGAAATGTCCTTCAAAATCAAAAGTCCCAGATATTCTTGTTCCGTATCGAAGATGAAACGAATATCCAGCGTTACATAGAACGGCTCGATGCGAATAATACGGAACTTGCAACGCTTATCAAGAATAACAAGGATCAAATTCGTGTGTTCCAGAACCAGATGCTGGTGGGAATGGCCGAAATGGTCAATAACAAGGATGGCTTTACGGGGGCTCACCTCAAGCGGACAAAAGAAGTGGTGAGCATCCTTGTCGGAAAAATGAAGCACGATTCGAGTTTGAACTATTCTAAAGAATTTTACGATGACATGATTGCGGCGGCTCCGATGCATGATATCGGAAAGATTGCCATTGATGATAAAGTGCTTTGCAAACCGGGCAAGTTTACGGATGAAGAATTTGCCGAGATGAAAACCCATGCAGAAAAAGGGGCTATCATCATTAAGAACTTGTTGTCGAATTTCCAGAGTGAGTTCTTTGTGGAAATCGCAAAGAACATGGCGGGGAGTCATCACGAACGCTGGGATGGTAGTGGCTATCCGTACGGGTTGAAGGGGGAGGCTATTCCGCTTGAAGCTCGTGTGATGGCGATTGCGGATGTCTATGACGCTCTTGTGAGTAAGCGTTGTTATAAGGAAGCGTTCTCTTTTGCCGATGCTTACGATATCATCGACAAGTCCATGGGAAAGCACTTTGACCCGAACTTGAAAAAGTATTTTGAACAAAGCCGCGGCGAGTTGGAAGCTTACTACAAGAAGGAATGTGAAGCGGAAAATGCTGAAGCGGAAAATTCGGTTAAGTGAAAAATTTAGTACAAAATTCAAAAAAAGTGCCTCTAAAAAAGGTTTTTTTGTTGCTTTTTTGCTATTTTGGGGAATATGAAAAAGTTAAAAATATTTATTCCCTTTATTTTCCTTGTAATACTTGCCTCTTGTGGGGAAGATAGTTCTGCGGCGCATGATTCTTTGGTCTCGCCGGTAGATGAACTGCCCGATTGTTCTAGTAAAAATGACGAGGAACAGTGTGTTGTTGAAAAATCCTCGTCTTCGAAAAAACAAGATTATTTGTCGAATACGGAAAAAAGTGGTTCTTCGTCAAGTGCTAAATCCTCTTCGGGTAAAACATCTTCTTCAAGCGATCGGTTGAGTTCGTCTAGTGCAAAGTTTTCTAGTGCAAAGTTGTCTTCGTGTTCGGGTACGAATTTTTCTGCGGTTGTGTCGTCGAGCGGGCCAGTTTCATCGTCATCTGCCGATACCGGAAGAAAGCTTGTAATAAAGAAAATTTTGAAGCAGCAAATAAATTTTACTGTAGCTTATGTTCAAATCTTAGATTCCGATTTGCAACCCAAAAATGATACCAAGTATTCCGTCGCGTTTGATTCGCTTTCCAGCAGTTTTGTCGTTAAAAATCTTCCCTTGGATTTGAACTATGCCGAAATAACGTTAGAAACAAAATCAGGATATAGCCAAAGCTTTTATGCCAGCCTTGCCGGTGTGGATACGTTTTACGTTTATCCGGGAGTATGGCCTTATTTAAGAAGAGCAGGAACGTTAGTCTCTGAGAAAAAAATCTCCTTTGAAAGTGCGAAGATCCAGGCGGAAAGCGAAATGCAACGCGCTATGCTCGGTGGCGTGAAATTCCATAATCTTGAACAAATTAATTTGGAGGCGGACAAGAGCGATAGCGCCTTGTGGGCAAAAGTCCTTGTTAATCTGGTTGCTTATGATTCTTCCTGTGGGTATGATTTCGGCCAATATAAGGACGCGGGAGTAATAACGCCCAATCCTCGTGGAGTCGCCGGTATTATAGATTTAAAGATTGAGTCTAGCGTAATTTTTTGCCCAATAGGAACGAATCGTGTTTTCTGTGATTCGGCCGTTTATGAAAGGCTTTACCCTGTATGCGATTCCTTGAGCGGGCGCGAAAAATGCACCGCACAACTTGATGGGAAAATCGATACGCTTGATTTTGGTTGCGCTGGAACAGGGCGGGTTATATGTGATAACCTTAGATGGAGACATCTGAATACCTATGAAGTTGATACTTACCAGTGGGAACGCCCTTGTACTACTCCGGGATACCAGTTGGGAAGTCGTGGCTTTGATATGTATTTCTGCGATAACAAGGGAGAATGGATCAACACTCAGGGCTGGAGCTGGGATATCGACAAGGATTATGTGGTGAATCCGAATCTCGAATACGGCACCATGACCGACCCGCGAGACGGGAAGGTTTATAAGACGCGTGCAACCCAAGGTATGGTCTGGATGGCGCAGAATCTGGATTTCCGGGGCTATGTCGATAAAAATATGGAAGATTCCAGCTTGGTCGAAAACATGAAGGGCAAGTATGCCTGTTACAAGGATAGCGCAGAATACTGCAATGTTTGCGGGACGCTCTACGATATTCACGCCGTCATGAACATCAACGGAAGCATCGACATAAGTAATCCCTACATTATTCGAGAGTATATTCAGCGGAACCACCAGGGAGTATGCCCCGATGGTTGGCATATCCCGACACAAGCGGAGATGAAGCCTTTCGTGGGCAATACTTATCCGGAGCATATCGCGGCGCGCTTCGGTTGGGAGTCCGACCTCTTTACTGGAAGGTTTGCCAATCAGCATGGCTTGTCGGTATTGCCCTGTGGTTATAAGGAAAAAGGCGTTTTTGAAGGAGTTGGCTACGAGACGTATATCGCGGTGCTTGATAGTCCTGACGTGCATTTTGAGTCAATCATGTTTACCGATAACGTCGAATGGAATCGCGACACTGATGCATACCTTCATGAAGACGCGCTCGTGTCTGTCCGGTGCGTCAAGAATAAATAACAAAAATGCGCTCGGCTTTGCTGGGTGTTTTTGTTTGGGGTCGGGAAAAATGCTATTTTTGCAATATGCTAGATTTTACTACACTTCCGTATGTTGATGACCGTTTTAAAGCGGTTCGCAGGGAAACTGTTCAAGTCCGCGTCGGTGACGCTTTGATAGGGGGCAACGCCCCCATTTTAGTTCAATCCATGACAACCACCAAGCCGAAGGATGTCGAAAAGACGGTGGCTGAAACTTTGGCGCTTGCTAAGGTGGGTTGCGGTTTGGTTCGCATTACGGCGCCGACATTTGCTGATGCACAGGGCCTTGAAGAGGTAATGAAGCGCGTGCGTGCTGCCGGTTGCACGGTTCCGGTTTCTGCTGACATTCACTTCCAGCCGAAGGCCGCTTTCGAAGCGCTCAAATGGGTGGAAAAGGTTCGCATCAACCCGGGTAACTTTGTAGATACGGGCATTTTGACGCTCGAAAATCAGACGGACAAGATGTTTGACGAAGGCAAGGAAAAAGTTGCCGAAGCATTCACTCCGTTTGTGCAAGAAGCTAAGCGCTTGGGCCGCGCCATCCGCATTGGCGTGAACCACGGCTCGCTTTCGGCACGTATGATTTACCGCTATGGCGACACTGTGGAAGGCATGGTGGAAAGTGCCATTGAATATTTGGCGGTTTGCGAAGCTGAACATTTTGATCAAGTTGTATTGAGCCTCAAGTCCAGCAATCCGCGTGTGGCGATTGCCGCTTACCGCATGCTTGCGGCTCGCTTGAAGCAGGAACACTTTAAGCCGTATCCGTTCCACGTAGGCGTGACGGAAGCGGGCGCTGGCGCTGACGGACGTTTGAAGTCTGCGGCGGGCATTGGCGCGCTTTTGCTCGATGGCCTTGCCGATACGATTCGCGTGTCGCTGACCGAAGATCCGGTGGCAGAAGTCCCGGTCGCTCAGGAACTCATCAAGGCTTGCCGCCTCAAGGTGGATGCGCCGAAGTTTGCCGTGCCGGTTTTGGAAAAGGATCCGTACCATTACGAACGCAGGGATACGGTTCCGGTGACGCTCGCTGGCGTGAAGATTGGCGGTTCTGAACCGGTGCGTGTTGGCATGAAGGCTGATGCGGTGAGCCTCACGGGCGAACGCCGCAATGCTGAATTTGCTTTGTCTGGTCTCTCGGCCCAGCCGGTCGTGGAATTCAAGGACGCGATGGATATTGCAGGCTTTGCCGCAAATCCGAGTGCAGTCCCGGAAGGTTCGCTCTTCTGCTATACGGGTCCTGAAATGGTGATGGGCGTGCGTGCTTTGGCTTCGGCTTTGTATGCCGCGAACCGCAAGGACCCGATTCTCCTTTATGCAAAGATTACGGATAACGAACGCGACATGCTCCGCGTGTCTGCCGATATCGGAAGCCTTGTGACGGATGGCCTTGGCGATGCCGTGGTCATCGAAGGCTACAAGAGCCCGAAGGATTCTGTGATTCTCGCGTTCGATATTTTGCAGGCTGCATACTGCCGCCGCAGCAAGACGAACTTTATCAGCTGCCCAAGCTGTGGACGTACGCTTTACGACATCCAGCAGGTGATGGGCAAAATCAAGGCTCGCTTTGGACACCTCTCGGACATCTCCATTGGCATTATGGGATGTATCGTGAACGGCCCTGGTGAAATGGCTGATGCTGACTTTGGCTACGTCGGTGGCGGCCCTGGCCGCATTACGCTTTTTGAAGGGAAAACCGCGGTGAAGAAAAACATCCCCGAAGAGGACGCGATTGAGGAACTCGTGAATTTGATCAAAGAACGAGGCCGCTGGCAGGAACCGTAGAGGTCTGAGCTATGAGGTTATGAGCGCGGGCCTAAAAGGCCCTTTGAGTAAAAAGTTTGGCGCCGAAGGCGCGATTATAAAAGCCCAAAGGCACGAAGTGCCGACCTCATACCTCAAAGCGAAGCGACCTCACAACTTTTTAACTTAAACAAAGGATAATACAATGGCTACTATTAAGACGATGAACAACATTTCCAAGAAGGGCTTGAGCCTGTTTGGCTCGTTCTATCAGGTTTCCGATTCTATCGAAAATCCGGATGCTATCTTGGTGCGTTCTGCTCAGGTCGATACAGACAATTTTGACGGCCTTTTGGCTGTTGCTCGCGCTGGTGCTGGCGTGAACAACATCACGATTGACAAGGCTTCTGCAAAGGGCATTTGCGTGTTCAACACTCCGGGTGCAAACGCAAACGCTGTTGCTGAACTCGTGATGACCGTGCTCGGCATGGCTGTCCGTAATGTCGATAAGGCCGCTAACTGGGTCAAGAATCTCGACGTGAACGATCCGGATCTCGCAAAGACGGTCGAAAGCGGCAAGAAGAAGTTCGCCGGCATGGAACTCGCCGGTAAGACTCTCGGCGTGATCGGCCTCGGCAAGATCGGTGTGCTCGTTGCCAACTACGCTCGTTGGAAGAACATGCGCGTTCTCGCTTACGAACCGTATCCGAATGCAAATAACATGCATGAACTTTCGAACAAGGTCGAAACTGCTGACCTCGACACCGTGATTGCAAATTCTGACTTCCTCACGGTTCACGTTCCGTTCATCAAGGGCGTTACCGAAAACCTCCTCAACCGCAAGAACCTCGCTCAGTTCAAGGGTAGCTACATCATGAACTTTGCTCGTGGTGGCATTGTGGAAATGGACCCGGTCAACGAAATGCTCGCTTCTGGCTCTCTCCAGGGCTACCTCTGCGACTTCCCGACTGCTGACCTCATCAAGAACGACAAGGTAACTTGCTTCCCGCACCTCGGCGCTTCTACCGAAGAAGCCGAAGAAAACTGCGCTGTGATGGCTGTTGAAGAATTGAAGGACTACATCGAATTCGGTTGCGTCCGCAATTCCGTGAACTTCCCGGCTCTCGTCGATCACCCGCATGCTGGCGTCAAGAGCCGCGTGGTCGTGATCAACCAGGACGTTCCGAACATGATTTCTGAAATCACGAAGGTCTTCGGTGCCGAAGGTGTGAACATTGCTTCTTTCAGCAACAAGAGCAACGGCAAGATTGGCTACAACCTCGTTGACGTGGAAACCAAGGTCGATGACTCCATCATTGAAAAACTCGGCAAACTCGACAAAGTCATCAAGGTCCGCGTGATTCATTTCTAGTAGGAAGTAGACAGTAGACGGTAGGAAGTTTTATTGTTTCTGGCGGCGAAGCCGCGTGTTTAAAACTTCTAACTTCCTACTTCCAACTTCCTACTGCTTATACATCGCTTCAATTTCTTCGGCGTATCGCTTTTCTGCAGCGGTGCGCCGAATTTTTAATGTGGGGGTTAAAAGCCCTGATTCGATGGTGAGTTCGTCACCGATTAGAGTCCATTTGCGAATTTGTTCCCAATGGTTCAGCTTCTCGTTGATGTGCTCGATATGGCGGTTGATGGAGGCTTGAACTGTGGGGGATTCCAGTGCGTTTTCGATGGAGTAATCTTCGTTTTGCGGCTTGAGCATGCGACGTGCGCCGACGGGGTTCAGCCAAATGAGTGCCGAAACAAATTTGTGGTCATTGGCGATGACGAGAGCTTGTTCCACTAGCGGATGGCGAATGATTTCCAGTTCGATGGGGTTCGGGCTCACATATTTTCCGGTGCTTGTCTTGAGGAGTTCCTTGATGCGGCCTGTAAAGTAAAGGTAGCCGTATTCGTCAAAATAGCCTTGGTCGCCGGAGCGATAGAATCCGTCTTCTGTGAAAACTTGTGCGTTCAAGTCCGGGCGGTTGTGGTAGCCTTTAAAGACGCTTTCGCCGCGAATTTGTATTTCGCTGTTTTCACCGATTCTGACTTCGAGATGGGGGAGCGGTTTGCCGATGGAACCGGGCTTTATCGCTTGTTTGCAATTCGCAGAAACGACGGGTGAACATTCCGTCATGCCGTAGCCTTCGAAAACGGGGAGTCCGATGTTCAAAAGAAATCGCAATATGGATTTGTTCAAGGCGCTGCTGCCTGAAATAATCATGCGGAAATTGCCTCCAACAGCTTCACGCATTTTCTTATAGACAAACAGGTTGAAAATGCGGTGCATGAGGCTCGGACATTTGTTCGGATCCTTGATTTTAGCGATTTTGATGGCATGCTTGATGAGGATGCGCTTGAATCCTTTGGCGCGGTCCGAGGCCGTCGTCATGCTTTCGTAGAGCCGTTCAAGAATGCGTGGCACGACAATCATGATGGTTGGGCGGACTTCACGCAATATGTGCGAAAGATTTTTCGGATTGTCTCCAAAGTAAACTCTAACGCCGCTCAAAGTGTAAAAATAGACGGCCATGCGTTCGAGAACATGTGCGACCGGGAGAATCGTAAGGCAAGAATCTTTTTGCGTGTCGAATTGGAACATGGGGGCAATGTTTTGAATTTGTACCAACATGTTCCTGTGCGTGAGTTCGACACCTTTGGGGCATCCCGTTGAGCCGCTTGTGTAGATAATGCTGAATATGTTATCTGGATTGATGGTGCTCAGCTGATTTTCTATCCATTTCGCATGCTCTTGACTGGCTAAAAGTTCGTCCCCTTTTTTGAGGAGGTCGTCCCAGTAAATGCCGTTGGCGGGGAGCGCTGGCCCTTTTTCAATGCAGACTACAGTCTTGAAAAAAGAGAGTCCTTCGAGGAGCGGGGCGTCCAGTTCTTCGATGGAATTGACGATGAGAATTTTTATGTTCGCGTCGTTGCTTTGGTATGTAAAGTTCTCAGATGAAATGTTCGGGAATAGCGGGACGACGCAGGCATGGTTCAACTGGATGGCGATGTCTGCAATCAGCCAATTGGGGGAGCTCGGGGCGATGATGCCGACGCTTTCGCTCTCGTTGAGTCCGAGGGTGTGTAAAGCGAGGGCGAGAGCCTTGGTGTTTTTTTTCAATAAATCTTTGGAATAGTGAAGCCACTCGCCGTCTCTACGGTGATACCATCCCTTGAAATCGGATCGTTCGCAGTTCATAAAGAACATTGACGGCAGAGATGAATATTGAAGTTGCTCCATGGTATTTAAAATAACATTCTATTTTGTAATGGCTCATTTTTTTTTGTTTTTTTTCATTATATTTAGAGTATGCTAAAAAAATTGAATGATTATGAGTCAAAACTTTGGGATATGGTTGATTCGGGGCAACCATTAACGGCGGAACAGCTTTTGTCGGTGCGGACGCATATCGGCTTTTTCCAGCATGAGCGCTTGGTTCATGAACTTGTGATGATTCTTTTTGCGCTGTTGACGGTGGGTGGGATTCTGTTTTTGATTGTTCGGGCCGAATTAGCTGTATTTGCGCTCGATGTGCTGTTCTTCGCGCTGTTGGTGCCGTATGTCAAGCATTATTTTGGACTTGAAAATGGCGTGCAACGGCTGTATGAATTGTACGAGAAGCTGGAAAAGCAAAAGTAAATGTGACTGGATCCCTCGTGAACTCGGGAGACTATGCAAAAAAATCCTGAAAGTGGAAAAATGGCAAAATTTACGTGAATAATCATCGAAAAACGGGATTAGTCACGTAAAAATGTGATGTTGTCCGTAACTTTTCTTGCAGTTTGGCTACTTTTTTCCCCCATTTGTGTTAAAAATAGGAGCAAATTTGGCTTTTTGAGTGTGTAAAATGGGGTAGAAAATCAGAAAAATTGAAATTTTTTGGATAATTCACTTTGTTTGTCTGAAATTTTACGTGAGTAAAGGGCTTTTTTTTGATTTACTCACGTAAAAAATGGCTAAAATCGGGATTTTGCTCCGAAAGAGTGCGTTTTGCATAAATTAAAAAAGCAAGTCCGCATGGGACTTGCTGAAATTTTTTGGGGAGATTGCCGCTCGAAGGCGGGAATGACATTTAGGCCGAGAGTCGCGGCGTTATGCAGCGATTACTTCTTCGGTTCGATGAATTCCATGCCACCCCGATGAGCGGGCAAGGTTTCTTGCGAAACCTCGCACTCGGATTTTTCTTGCGAAAAATCCTCACTACATGGTTAGGCTTTCGGTTTGATAAACTCAAGCCCACCCATGTACGGACGCAGCACTTCAGGAATCTTGAGCGAGCCGTCTTT
>Ga0310786_10009266_pt1 | contig 12517 bp, 8 predicted proteins | sample AusTroGonzalo_MG_FD_203881 | JGI IMG/M metagenome (GOLD analysis project Ga0310786, IMG submission 203881) | Bovine rumen microbial communities from tropical cattle in Woodstock, Queensland, Australia - Gonzalo_03 (v2) (version 2) | ecosystem: Host-associated > Mammals > Digestive system >...
GCAGAATGTGGAGACCGGTGCAACTGTTGAGATTGAGAAAGTGTTGTTGGCAGACAACGACGGTGTAGTAACAGTAGGAACTCCCACAGTGGAGGGCGCAAAGGTTGTGCTCGAGGTGCTGGTTCCACTCATCAAGGGTGACAAGGTGCTCGTGTTCCACAAGCGTCGTCGTAAGGGCTACCGCAAGCTGAGAGGCTATCGTGACCAGTTCACTCAGGTTCTCGTTAAGTCTGTTGTAGCATAACAAGCTCACACGCTTGACGTTTTCAAAAAACTCAAATCGTTTAACAATCTAAGACAGTTTATTCAACATGGCACATAAAAAAGGTGTAGGTAGTTCTAAGAACGGCCGTGAGTCACACTCAAAACGACTCGGTTTGAAGCACTTCGGTGGTGAGACAGTTAAGGCTGGCAACATTATCGTTCGTCAGCGTGGTACAAAGCATCACCCTGGTAAGAATGTAGGTATTGGCAAGGATGACACACTGTATGCACTGATTGACGGTGTAGTAGTGTTCAAGCGTGGCCGCGAAAACCGCAGCACAGTATCTATCGAGCCAGTAGCTGCTGAGGCTTAACTACTTTTGAACAAGAAAAGTGATGGGCAATGGTCAATAAGGCTGTTGCCCATCATTGGTTTGAATAAAACATATAAGACTTATAGGGCCAATAGGATTTATAAGACTTATAGGATTATAAAAGAGATGACGAAGAAAGAACGATATGCGCGATTCATGGCCTACTTCCAAGTGGCGATGCCAGAGGCGAATACGGAATTGCATTATAACAATCCATTTCAGTTGCTTTGTGCTGTGATGCTGTCAGCACAATGCACGGATAAGCGGGTGAACATGGTGACGCCAGCTTTGTTTGAGGCATTCCCTACCCCTGAAGTGATGGCAAAAGCCACGAAGGAGGAAGTGCTGCACTATGTGAAGTCCGTAAGCTATCCGAACAGCAAAGCAGAGCATCTGGTGGGAATGGCAAAGCTCTTGATGGAACGGCATGGGGGTGAAGTGCCTAACGACTTTGACGCCTTGGTGGCATTGCCTGGTGTGGGCAGAAAAACTGCGAATGTGATGCTGAGCGTGGCTTTTGATAAGGCAAGAATGGCTGTCGATACGCATGTGTTCAGAGTGAGTCATCGTATCGGATTGGTGTCAGACAAATGCACCACACCTTATTCAGTGGAGAAGGAACTGGTGAAGAACATTCCAGAGGAACTGATCCCGAGGGCACACCATTGGCTGATTCTGCACGGACGGTATGTGTGCAAGAGCCAAAGACCCCAATGCAAGGATTGCGGCATCAAGGATTTCTGCAAGGAAGGAATGAAGCACTAATAAGGCTTCATGGAAAGGCTACAACGCCAGAAGGATATATAATAACAATGTGCCGTTATACAGGAATCCCTTCAGCACATAAAGCACAGTGCCATCGTCGCCCAACAATGGAAGGATGCCCGTATAATCGAGACAATTGAGAAACTGACTTGCTATGAAAAGCATCACGAAATAGTTGGGAATGGCTGCAAAGAGGGACGCATGTGCCTGCATGAAGTCACGCATGGTGGTGAAACGCCCAGAAGTGTAGCCATAGACATTGCCGATGATGATGGCGAGGCAAGCCAACAAACCGAAGAGTCCCTTAGAGAACGCAGAGTTGTGGAGGGTGCCGAATGCGCTGAGGAGCACAGGGTCAGGCAACAGCAACAACAATGAGAACAAAATCAAGACAACCACGACAGACACTCCCGTGATTTGCAGCGCACGCCGCTGTTTCAGAGAGATGTGAGAACGGAATGCTCTCAGAATACCTGATTCCCGTAGTACACTGATTGCCATCAAGCCCAGCATCAATTTGGCGATATGGACAGATGCAAAATTAGGTACAATGTTGACACACATCCAACGAATGCCACGCGTGGTTAGCAACCCCTGCACACCATCCACATAGACACTCAGCACCCACGAGATGAAGAGCAGGAGCACAAGAGCAATGAGCATACCCCAGAAGAGGTATTTCAGGAGTCGTTGGATATGGTCTTTGTACGTCATTCGTCGTCAGGTTCGAGATTATCGATGTCGAGGATGCGCAGTTCGATAGCCTTCGTGGCAAGACGGGTGGCATTGACAGGCTCGTGGTCTTCGCCAAAGAGACGGTTTGTGAGGTCGTTCTGACGCTTCTCAATAGACTTCACACCAAATGGCATACCTTTCAAGCCAGCAATCATGTCCTTCGTATAGCCCAATGCCAGATGACGGAGGAAACGCTCATCGTACTCATCAATGTCATAGTCAAGAAAAGCCTCCTGACGCATCGCCTCATTGAGGACTGACCTGCGGAAGCGTTGCAGAATCTTCTCCAAGATAGGCTGATTAAACACCATGCGTTTGCCGTTCAGCACACTCTGCACATCGCCCTTCGTGAGCAGTTCACCACTCTTCAGAATGATGCCGTCAGTACCTGCATCGAGGGCATCCACCCAGAGCTTCTCATTCATGATTTCGCCCGTGAAGATGAGCACATGCACATCGGGATAGCGACGACGCAACTGTTTGCACACATCCACACCAGCCGTTGTAGAGCCACCCAGACCGAGGTCGAGCAGCACGAGGTCGGGCTGACTGTCGCGCATCAGTCGCCAGAGTTCGGTCTCATTCATGGCAGTGCCGACAATCTCTGCCTCAGGAATCTCCGAACGGAATATTTCCACTGTGCCCTTCATTTCGAGGGCGACATCTTCAACAATAATTACTTTAAATGGATCCATTATTTTTAGTATTTAAGTTATTTCTACACCATTGGAAGGGTAAAGACGAAGCTCGACCCGTCCCCATTGTTCTCCACATAGATGCGGCATCCCCGACGTGAGGAGTATGCATCGTGCTCCCTGACTATCTGGCGACAAATCATGTACTGCGCTCCAGAGAGCGTGTCACTCTTCGCGTCATACTTCACATTATCTATATAGAAGAGCTGCGGAATGTCCTCTTCTGCATATCGATACTTCGTGTCCGTGAATGCAAATTTAGCAAAACCGTCCGAAACATCAAAATCCAACAGCAAATCTCCACCAGATTCATGCTCAAAATAGAGGGAGATGATGTTGTCGAGAAGGGTTTGGATGAAAATCTTATCACCCTGTATCGCCTGTCCTGATGCCTCCGACACCTTCAGGGATGTCCTGCTCTGCGCCTTCTTCTGCTGCTTCTTGAACGAGCGCTTTGCCATCTCGCCAATATCATGGGCAGAAATCATCGTACGCTTGAACAGCACCTTCTCCACCTGCTTGCCAGCACAAGTGCTCAGGATGTTGAACACCTCTTTATAATACGAAAGCAATTCATCAACATCATTGATGGTGGCATCATCGACAGAAGCATCAACATCAGCCAGTGCCACATCCACAATCTGCTTGATACGGTTCGGATAGTACATCGTCTCATGCTTCAGGGTCGAGAGGCAGTTGTCCATAATCTGATTCCTCACATACACCTTCTGCTGCTCGTTGTCGATGCGCAGACGTTCATCCTGTTTCAGTTCCAGCAGCTCCTTCATCTCATCCACCTTGTAAGAGGAGAAATAGGCATGGATGCTCATGAACTGTGCCACCAGATTGATGATGAGCGACTCTTCGTCCTGCAACTTTCCATCAACGAAATGCACACCCATCACACCCGTCACCTGGTCGTCTGTACCTGGCACGAACATGGGATAAGCACGGAAACGTCCATTGTTGCTGATCACCTCCTTCTGCTGACGATAGGCCGATTCCATCATGCTCTCATACACATTCCGTTCAGCCACAACGCCTGTGAAGAAGTACTGGCTCTTGCCCGACGAGTCTTTCGGAGGCACCATCATGCCTACCGTGTCCGCCATCTTGATGTCGCTGAGGTTTTGATGCAGCACATCGGGCAACGTCTGTTCTGTTGCTGTGAAGACGTTGTTGTTCAGCTGAATGAACTGCCTCAGATTGAAGATGAACAGCTGCGTGTTGCGATAGTGCAGGAAGAAATAAGTAGCCAGCACCAGGAACAGCAGTACGCCCAACAGGATTGCCGTTGTCTTCTTGTTGCGGTTCGCCATCTTGATGTCGTTGCAATAATTCTCCAACGTTGGGTCTGTGCTCGTCAATTTATACAGCCTTGTGAACACCTCATTATTATAATGATAGAGGCTATTCCTGTTCAATGACAGGGCCGCAATCGCCACCTCGTTTCTGATGCCGATGATCAGTTCATAATCTGTGTCCATGCCTGACATCCACCACTCCACTTCCGCCATCTCAGGACCTTCCAGCGTCATCAGATGCTTACCCTTCGGCACCTGCTCCAGATAGTATCGGTTGAAGCACTCAATGGCAGAATCAGCATACAGTATCGCCTGTTCGTAATTGCCCATCACATTGGCTGTGAAGATGCTGTCGGCATACACTTCCGCATCAGGTAGATGCACTTCTGCTTTCATCACCAGACACTGCATCAGCAAAACCACACACATCGCCAGCTTCAGCACGCCCTTCGGCAATCGGAAGAAGAAACGGCTTCCTTTCCCTATCTCGCTCTCCACTCCAAACTCGCACACATGGAACACAGCGTTGGTCTTCTTATACTTTCCGATGATGCCTTTGCAGTTCATCAAACCGAATCCGAAGCCCTTGTTCTGCTGGATGTCCGACGCATTCGCACCCTCCGTTCCTATCTTACTAGAATCATACACCTTCGCATTGTTCAGCGTATCAACATCCTCTGCCGACATACCATGACCCGTGTCTGTCACCGACACCTCCACATAGTCATCCTTTTCCTCTGCCGACAATTTCACCTGTCCACCTGCTGGTGTATATTTTCGTGCATTGTCCAAGAGCGTGTTCATCATAAAGAGTGTCAGCGACTTGTCTGCCTTCACCACAGCCTCCGTCTCATCCACCTTCAAGGCAACGCCCTTGATGTCGAAACTCTTCGTGCCATGACGCAAGGTGTCGAACAACGGCTTCAGGGCAAAGTTCTCGATGTTCAGCGTCACCATACCCTGACGTATCTTCACCCAATGACCCAACACATCGTTATAGTCGTTGACTTTATCAATCAGTTCGCTGAGATATTGGAATCGCTCACGCACCATCTCTGGCGTGGCATTCTTGTCCGTCTTCAACTTGTTGATTTCGTGCAAGGCTCTATCAAGGAAAGGTGTGATGCCATTCACAATCGACATCGAGGTCAATTTCTCGATATACTGACGCTTGTTCTCCTCCAGACGCTTCTCAAACACAAAGGTCTCACTCTCCAACCGCTGTTCCTCTTCTGAGAACTGAATATACTGCAAGCCCTTCTGCTTCATCCAGTCGTAGAACACCAGCAGCACATGGAACAGTTCCTTGTCCAGCCCCTTCATCGTCTGGTAATCCACCTTCGTCCAGTCCTGACCCTTCACTTGTGGGAACAGACGTTCCACATCCGCATCAGCTATCCTATGCAGTGTCTCTTCCAAATCCTCCTCATCCTCTATCTCCTCCGACAAAGCAGACGACAGGTGTTTGCACACCTCTATCACCTTGCTCAGCATCCTCACCTTCTTCCGATACTCTTCACGGCTTCGCTTGTTATACACATACAACAACCAAGCCAGCACCACAATGGCGACACCAAACACCCACAACAAGAGGTTCAGCGTGTGCTCTTCCTGCTTCAGATGCCCTTCCTCTTGCACCACACGCAGATCCTGACGGGTGGCATCCAGAATATCAAAGTAAATGTTATGGTTGTAGTCAGATTCTGCCTTCAAACCCATTGCACCAAAGACCACGCTCAACTGCTCCCTCACCATCGACATCCATTCAGGCACAGCCACCACATCAGGATTCATAATCCAGCGCATCTCTGTCGATATCGTGTCTTCCGCATTGGTGGTATAAACATACAGTCTCTCCTGATCAGCACCTTCAGTTGATTGGCTATTTCGTGCCATCTTCTGATGATGCTTGTTGATCAGTTCCAGCGCATCTTCCATCTGCACAATCGCCAAACTGTCCTCCCCATTCCTCAAGTAATAATCGGAAAGCGTGACCTGCACTGTTGTCTGCACAAAGTCATTGCCATACATCTGTGCCAATCTCAACGCCCTGTTGGCTAACCTATATTCCAAAGGCAAAAAGCCGAACTCGCCAATCAGTTCCTCAATGAACACCCAACGTGAAGGTTTCAGTTCGCCACTCGTCATGATGGACTTCGCCAGACCGTTCAGCGCTGAAATCTCAAAATAGACATTTCCGTTCTGACGGCTCATCGACAGCAAACGTATCAGGTTGCGTTGCATCTCATCCGCAGCATCCGCCGATTTTTCGTCAGTGAAGTTATAGATGGACTTCAAAAACAGGTATGTCGATTGCTTGGTCGAGTCATTCGCAAACAAATCCTGATGCGTTTCAAGCCAGTCATACTCCTCTTTCACACCCTCGTCCTGACGCATCTTGATGAAATAATTCATCGACACGAAGTGATACTCCGTCTGCACCCCGTTCCACACCACCTTCTGGTGCTCTGTCATGTCCTCACATTCCTCTTCCACATTCGCCATGCGCTCCTGAGCATCACTTCGATAGTCATAGAACTCCTTGCTCATCGACAGCATCAGACAGACTGACATCATGTCCACATCCGCCATGCTGCATATCAGGTCGTTGTTCGACTCCTCCAGCACCTGTTGATAGCACACCTGTGCCGAATCATAGTCCATCCTCATGCCATACACATCGCCCTTGTTCAGCAATGCCTCATGCAGACCGTCACGATAGGTGGACGTGGCATGTCCATCCAGCACCTCATTCACATAGTCCGAAGCCTCGTCCAGCGAACGGTACTTCGCATAATACGCCAGCATATTCAGCGAATCCATCTCGCTCTGCTGCACATCAACAGTTGCCTCTCCACATGCCACAAGGCAGAGGAGAACAGCCTGTACGATGATGATGGATAATATGCGGGCTTTAAGTCGCATGGATGCAGGTTTTAGGTATCATGAGTCATATAATCAGTGCAAAGATACAAAAAACTCCCAACTCCTAACTCCAAACTCCCAACTTTTCTTTACCTTTGTAACAAATTATAACAAAAGCATGACATATCAAGAGACAATCAACTATCTGTTCACGTCGGCACCCCTGTTCCAAAATGTCGGAGGCGATGCCTACAAAGAGGGACTTTATAACACCCATCAGCTCGATGAACACTTCGGGCATCCCCATCAGCACTACAAGACCATCCATGTAGCTGGCACCAACGGAAAGGGCTCCTGCTCGCACACATTGGCAGCCATTCTGCAAGCATCAGGACTCAGGGTCGGACTCTTCACCTCGCCCCATCTGGTGGACTTTCGTGAGCGCATCCGAGTGAATGGCGAGATGGTCAGCGAACAATATGTCATCGGCTTTGTCGAGCAGCACCGTTCCTTCTTCGAACCCCTCCACCCTTCTTTCTTCGAACTCACCACAGCGATGGCATTCAAATACTTTGCCGAACAGCAGGTGGATGTGGCAGTCGTCGAAGTGGGTCTGGGCGGTCGTCTGGACTGCACCAACATCATCTCACCAGAGGTGTGCGTCATCACCAACATCAGCTTCGACCACATTATGTTCCTGGGCAACACCTTGGCTAAGATTGCCGGCGAAAAGGCGGGCATCATCAAGACTGGCATCCCTGTTGTGATTGGCGAGGTGGTCAAGGAAACACGTCCCGTTTTCGAGGCTAAAGCTCAGGAGATGAATGCCTCCATTTACTTGGCAGAAGAAGAGAAGGAGGTCATCAAGCATCGGTTTAGCACAAAAGGAGGAATCAACTACGACACAAGAAATTACGGAAGAGTCTATGGCGAACTTGGAGGCTATTGTCAACAGAAGAACGCCAGCACCATTCTCTGTGCCATCAGCCGACTGAAGGAACGTGGTTTCCGCATCTCCGACGAGGACATCAAGGAAGGCTTTGCCCATGTCTGTGAGATGACTGGACTGATGGGCAGATGGCAGACCTTGCAGCGAGCCCCACGGGTGGTTTGCGACACAGGTCACAACGTGGGCGGTTTCCGATGGATCACCAAACAACTAAAGAAGGTACACGCACCTATGCGCATCGTGTTCGGCATGGTCAACGACAAGGATATTAGTGGCGTACTCGCCATGATGCCCCAACATGCCACCTACTACTTCTGTCAAGCCAGCGTGAAACGTGCCCTGCCTCATGAGGAAATCCGAAAGAAAGCCAAAGCCTACGGACTCAAAGGCAAAAGCTACCCCACCGTCCTTCAGGCTTACCAAGCCGCCCTCGCCGATGCTCAACCCGACGACTTCATCTACGTAGGCGGCAGCAGCTTCGTGGTGGCTGACCTGCTGTCCTCACTCCCCCTCCATTAAATCTCGCTTGATTCGTGCAGACGTCGGTATTGACGCTGCAAAGTTACGGACTATATCATGTACACGCAAATCCGTTTCCAAACTATCTGCTTTTTTGGAAACCGTTTCCAATCTTTTTCATTTTCTGGAAACGGATAGGCTTCCGATGCCCACAAAGGCTCGCAAGGTCAGCAGACATCACCCCGCTCAGTCAGCAGACAAAGCCCCACTTATTGACTATAGTCAGGCGAACCTCCATTCCAAGCCAGTAAAAAGGTTATTTTGTTATTTGTTATTTTGTTATTTTTTGTTTTCGAGGGTAGAATTGTCTGGGCTTATTGAAAAAAATGGGGAAAAGTTTGGTGGTCTCACATTTATTCACTTACTTTGCCGTCGAGAAAAAGAGCATTTCCCATGAGTACCAAGACAATGACAAAGATGATAGCCGAATATTTCAAGACCCAACCAGTCTTGAAAGCTTGGTTGTTTGGTTCTTATTCGCGAGGTGAGGAGAGACCCGACAGCGATGTGGATTTGTTGGTGGAGTTTGATAAAAACGCACGTATCAGCTTAATGAAGCATGCAAGGATGATTGTCGATTTAGAGCGCAGGTTGAGTCGTCCTGTTGACTTGGTGGCTGATGGGACACTTCTGCCCTTTGCTGTGGAAAGTGCTAACCGCGATAAAATACTGATTTATGAGAGAGCCGATTAGAGATAGGGGGCGTTTGGAACACATGCAAAAGGCCATAGAGCACGTGTTGAACTTTACGGCAGGCAAGGATCTTAATCGTTTGTCGGAAAATGTTATTGAATATTATGGCATTGTCAAATGCATAGAAATTGTAGGTGAAGCAGCTTATAAACTGACACCATTGTTTAAAGAGTCTCACCCTGACACTCCATGGAATGTGATAGAGAAAATGCGCCATGTGTTGGTGCATGATTACTACCAGATTGAAGAGAGCGAGGTGAAGTATGTGATAGAAGATGACTTGCGCCCTCTTCATGAACAGATAACCCAATATTTGACCGATACCAATTGGAAAGAATGGGAACAAATAAAGTAAGTATTCATTAACTCCTCAAAGCCTATGGAATAAGGGAAGGTACTATATAAGACATATTAGAAAGAAGCGTATTCGTATTGGATATGCTTCTTTCTTTTTCTTGCCTTTTATGCTCCCTCGTGGGGGCGTATTTTTTCCTCGTAGGGTAACATTTTTTCCCTTAGGGGTTCAAAAAATCGTTCAGTGACTCAGAATTCAGGTGTCCGACACGTCTCCACAAAAGAGGCGGCGGCCCTCTTGCCTTTTGCCGGCGGCAAAGCAAGGGATTGCCGGCATCAATTTTAATCGGAGGTACATCGGAGGTAGTTCGGAGGTGCATCGGAGGTAGTTCGGAGGCACTCTGGAGGTAATTTGTGTTTAACATTGATTTTAGAGTGTACATAAACCTTGAGGTAACCTTGAGGCAGCCTTAGAGTAAGCCTAATGTACATTATCGGTATTTCTGTTTCGTTTATTCGTATTTTTATTCCTATAATGAAAAAAAGTTTGGGAAAAGTTTGGTGGTTTCACATTTATTTACTTAATTTGCAACCGAGATACCGCTTGATGCGACTTTTTGGAGTTGCTGATGACGGACGCAGCCTTCGGGTTGCAAGACATATTAAGGAAGCGCGTACGCAAATTTCCTAGTGGTGAATCTGGACAATTCGCAATCAGGAAAGGTGAATGCACGAGTGACTCGTGCGGACAGAAAGGACGATACTCGCTCCACTTCGATTGTATGATGCACAATGGTTTCGTACTGTAATGCCATACATCGGAGGTGTGAGCTGTTATTCAACCCATTCTTTCCGCACAGGTTAGTCCAGAACCTACCACTAGAGAATTAGGCAAAGGCTCACACCTTTCTTTTGTGCCTTATTCTCATAACAATCTATTGCTAATCTTTTGTTCCTTTGAGCCTTGGGAATGCTAAATGGCATGACTATTATGCATATATATTACAATAATCTAAAATATTTAAATCTATGAAAACAAACATTCTAACATTGATGCTGTGGGGCTTGTTAAGCCTGCACATGCAAGCTGCTGATGGCGACACCTTTACGGCAAATACTACAGAAGGTGTAGAAATGGCATTTATGGTCATCAGCGAGACAGACAAAACTGTACAAGTGGGAACTGGAACATCTGGTTATGGACAATGTGCTATTGATTATGAAACTTCTGGTTCTGTGACAATCCCAAGTGAAGTCACATATTCTAATGTGACGTATTCTGTGGTGGCAATTGGAAAAGGAGGGTTTGGTGGTTGTGAAAAATTAATATCAATTGATATCCCCAATAGCATCACATTAATTGATGATTGGGCTTTTTCTGGCTGTATTAAACTAGAAACGATCGACATTCCTAACAGCGTAACATCAATTGGTGCTCGTGTCTTTGAATGCTGTGAAATAATTACGTCAATCACTATTCCGAGTAGTGTGACTTCAATTGGTGTTAATCTTTTCAATGGCTGTATTTTGTTAACATCTATTACGGTTGATAGTGATAACCCCATATATGACTCTCGTAATCATTGCAATGCCATTATTGAAACTGCAACCAATAAATTAATTGCGGGTTGTCAGAATACCACTATTCCGAGCAGTGTTACGAGTATTGCTAATGTTGCTTTCCGTAACTGTATTAATTTAACCTCTATCGAAATTCCAAGTAGCGTAAGGGAAATCGGAATAGGGGCTTTTAAAGAAAGTGGCCTTACTTCTATAATTTTTCATGAGGGCTTGGAAACCATTGCTTCTGAGGCTTTTGCGCAAAGTTCACTCACATCAATAACAATACCAAACAGTGTGACATCCATAGGTGGTTATCACACTAGTGAAGAATATGTTACCCTCGCTAATGGGAAACAACAGAAAGTTACATTCACATATCGTGGTTGTTTCGACCAGTGTGAGAATCTGAAAACTGTTACATTAGGGACTGGGTTAACAGAAATTTCAAGAGGAACATTTGCTATTTCATCAGTGGAATCCGTTCACTTCAATACACCAACGAACATTAAAGAAATCGCTTTTGAAGCTTTTGCAGACTGTTGGAAACTGGATGATGTTGTTATACCTGAAGGTGTTGAAAGCATTGGTAGATCGGCATTTGTAAGAAACACTGCACTCACATCCATTAAAATACCAAGCACATTAACATATTTCGATGTTACAGCATTATCTGGAGCTACGAGTTTACAGAAAATCATTGTGCCGAGCATAAGCCAATGGTGTACGATGGATTATGGAAATAATTGCAATGTTGGTGAGTATAATTCGTATGCAGCTGAAGGGTTATTGTATGATGCTGATTTATATTTAGAAGAAGATACGAATACACCTGTTCGTGACATCGTATTTCCGAATGGTTCTACAACTATTCCTCAGTTTGCCTTTTATGGTGCTTCAAATCTCAGGTCTATAGAAATACCTGCAACAGTAACGAGTGTTCCTGAACTTTCATTCTACAAATGTACGAGTTTGGAAGCTGTCACATTGCATGAAGGGTTGGATTTTATTGGAAGAAATGCTTTTGCATATTGCGATAATCTGACCAATATAAACCTGCCCAATGGACTCCAAACAATTCAGGCAGCTGCTTTCGCATTTGGAAAGAAACTTAAAACGGTCATTATCCCTAATAGTGTAACAACAGCAGGAAATGGAGACAGTAGCTATGCTGGTATTTTCCAAGGTAGCACAGGCATTGAATCGGTGACAATAGGAAGTGGATTGACAGAGATTCCTCAATCAATGTTTGATGGTTGTACGAATCTGCAATCAGTTGAGTTCTCGGAAGGTTTAACATCAATAGGTTTAGGGGCATTTAGAGGTTGTACAAACCTGCAATCTGTTGTATTTCCTAATAGTCTCACACATATAAGTTCAGACGCTTTTTATTATTGTACCAGTCTGAATAGAATCATATTCCCTAATAATATTACAAGTGTAGATGGAGGATATACAACTTCTGGGGGAACGCACTATCCTGCTTTCGATGGTTGCGATAACTTAACTCAAGTGATTGTTCCTGATTTCAACATTGCTGATTGGTGTGGAAAAAACCTT
>Ga0310786_10009267_pt1 | contig 12517 bp, 11 predicted proteins | sample AusTroGonzalo_MG_FD_203881 | JGI IMG/M metagenome (GOLD analysis project Ga0310786, IMG submission 203881) | Bovine rumen microbial communities from tropical cattle in Woodstock, Queensland, Australia - Gonzalo_03 (v2) (version 2) | ecosystem: Host-associated > Mammals > Digestive system >...
TCCTGTTATGCAAAACGACCGCACAACGCTTAAATCAAGCGCATGTGCGGTCATATTTTTTCTATTTCTCAATGGAACCCTCTTTGATGCGTACTTCTCTGTTACAATATTTCAAAACACTTCTTCTGTGAGTGATCACAATACAGGTCGGACCTTGCTTTGCAGTATGAATTCCCTTCAGCACGGAAAGCTCGGTATCTTCATCCAGTGCCGAAGTCGCCTCATCCAAAATCAGCAACTGTCCCTTGCGGACAAGTGCTCTGGCAATGGCAATCCGCTGAGCCTGACCTTCCGACAGGCCATATCCCTTCTCTCCGATCTGCGTATCAATCCCCTGCGGAAGACTCTCCACAAAACTTAGACAGCATGCCTGTTCCAACGCTGCATGAATTTCTTCCTCTGTGGCATCATGCTTTCCCATTGCGATATTTTCTCTGATGGAACCGCTGATCAGGGTATTTCCCTGCGGTACATAGGACATAAACCGCCTGCTTCCGGCACTGGCAGTCTCACTCTTTCCGTCCGCATCATAAAAAACTACCTCTCCTTCATCTGCCTTTAGCATGGACAGGATCACCCGGATCAAGGTCGTCTTTCCGATACCCGACTCTCCGACAATAGCAATCGTCTCACCCGGTTTCACATCCAGATTCACCTTTTGTAAAACCGGATCATCCGCATAAGCAAAACTCACATTCTTCATTCTGACGCCAACCGGTCCGGTAAGTGCTGCTCCTTCCAGAACTGGTTCCTCCTCCAGCGTAAGGAGTTCATTCACACGTTCTGCGGATGCCAATACAGAAACAATCCTCGGAATTTGCTGTGCCAATTGCATAATGGGCGATTGTACACGATTGACCAGACCTATATACAATGTCATAATACTATAATCGATCACACCATCAGAGATCAAAAGTGCACCATAGGCAAATGCCACAATATATCCCAATTGAAACGACATCGATATGATCGTTGATGAAATGGTCCCATACTTCGTCTTCTTAAAAACCCAGAAAAACCGCTCTTCCCGCAGATCAGCAAGTTTATCAACAGCATAGTCCTCATTTGCAAAAGCCTTCATCACCACCAGATTTGCCATACTTTCCTGCAAAAAAGAGCGATATGCCGACTCTGATTGTTGTACTTTTATTTGAAGCCCCTTTAACTTCCTACCAAGCCACCAACTCACCAATAACGCCATCGGTCCGATAACCAGTGCAAACAACGCCAGCGGAGGGGACTGGAGAAACAGCGAAAAAAAGACCAGCACCAGCTCTACAACGAGTGTGATCATCTCCGGAATGGTTCCGACAACACCGTCTGCAATCATTCCGGCATCACTGGTCAGCCTTGTCATCAAATCTCCGGTATGATACTTTTGTGCCTCCTGCCAATGCGCGCGAAGCACCCGTTCATACAACTGTTTGCGGATGCTGAACGAAAACCTTTCTGTCAGCATCGTTCTCAGTAGTGAATAAATAACCTGAATGATCTGTACGAGAAGAATACTGCCGATGTAAATTTTAATATACAACAACAAAGATGCTTTCGCATGTGCCGTGGCAACACGAATGATCTTTGCCGAGGTAAATACCATAATAAGCCCCAAAACCGTCAGCGCAATATTGATTCCTGTCACCAATAAAATTCTGCCGATATATGGCTTGGTATATTGCAAAAGCCACTTGATATTTTGTTTCTGTACTTTCTTTCTATCATCGGATAATCCGACTTTCGTTAAAAAACTCATCCCTGACTTGCCTCTATGATCCCGAGCTTCATCAGATGCTGCAGGAAGCTCAGCACCTCCTCCTCGCATACTTCAGGCGTGATCTCATATTCGTCCTGGATCCTGTCCATAATCTCCGACACCGTCGGTTCACCGGAGGAGATCATATCCCAGATTTCATTACCAACACCCTTTATCATAAAATATTTGCCGGTCTCAAAATCCACCATAACCTTTTCGCCGGAAATCTCAGTCACATTTAATTTCTTGATCATTTTGATCCTTGATGTACGTTCCATATATTCTCCAACCTTCCTGCCCGGCACTTCGGCTCTTAAATATCCGGACCAAATATGTACTCTCAAGGATTATTGTACCTATTTTTCACAAAAAAGTAAAGCCCGCAAACAATTTCGATACGAGTATCCGCAACAGGTAATACTGCCTGTAGGTAATCTATTTCATATTGACGCCCAAAATCTCTTTCACACAATGAACAAGCTGATCCGTTGTATCTTCCTTGCCCGTCGGTCTGTATAATTTGTATACAGGCAATACCGAAAGAATCTCCAGGCATTTAAAAAACATGACCGGATCCATTCCGTCCCTGCTTAGCATCGCATGCAAAAATAAATTGTCCACAAAAAGTTCTATTTTATCCTGTCCGGTTACCTCTTGCGCGCGAATCCCGGCTCCGTCCTCGGGCGTCACAATAAACATCGCCCTTACCGCTGCACCATGCTCCGCAAATTGCGATCTTGCATCAACCGCGAACTTATCTTTATCCTCATCAATATATGTTAAATCCGTCAGATCATAGCCACCGCGCTCAGCCGCATCCCTGCACAGCTTCCGCACAGGAAAAGCCGGATAAGTAAATGCTTCTCTGTCCGTTTTTTGCAACATGGCGACATCATCCGCCATCAGCTTTGCTCCCCTGTCCAAAAAAGCTCCCGCGAGAGTGCTTTTTCCTGCCCCGCTCTTGCCCGCCAGAAGAATACAATCCTCTCCGACACAAACAGCACTGCAATGTACTGCCATTGCGCCCTTGCCATAAAAGAGAAGTGAAAGTCCGTATCCCAACAGATAAGTACGCATCCGTTCTATGCTTTCATTTTCATCTTCACCCTCCGGGGAGGCAATGATTGTATTTTCCTGCCAGATCGCGAAATGACCACCCGGCGTATTCAGCCAGTAGAACCCTTCCCCTTTTCCGGAAGGTCCGCCTTTCTGACGAATATCCGCTATTACGACATCCGGAAGCTGACCGACCGTTATATAATAATCCGGTTCTGCATCATCCTGCGCCTGTACAAGTTGCGGAAAATGAATGTCGGATTGAATTGTCGCATCGTATACTCTGTATTTCATATATCCTCCTTTTTAGTGACAATCACTTGACCATTCGGACTTCAATTGCAAATTCCATAGAAATGGAATAAGGGTACATACCGCAATTTGCGGTACGCGCCCTTATCATCCATCGACTGTCATGCAGTCATTTTCTCAATACTCGTTCACCTAATTAAGAAACATAGTTAGGCTCGCCAGATGCAGGATAGTACTCCTCAACAGCGATTGTATTTCCGTTAGCATCTACAGAATCATAGATTCTGCCGTCATGTCTAGCGCAAGTACGTCCACCTGCTGCTGTAGCCTTGATGCTCATTTCTTCAACTACGGGTTTTGAATACATCTTTTTCATTTTTTAGGTTCCCCTTTCTTTAGACTTGATTTACATCTGAAACCTATTAAAGCACCTTTTCCACAAAAGTACAAGCATTGTATCAAAAATGTTAGAAAAATTTTAGAAATAAATGGCAAATCTCGTATACATAAAACAGTGTCTCGTAGTCGCTTTGCTGCGCTAAATCAGGGGATTCACTGCCCAATAGTGCTTTGTTCTTATGCAGAAATTCAAGGGCCTTCTCCCGATCCACTATCGGATTTTCGCATTCAAATGCCTTTTTCATGGCATTGTATATTTCCTCCCCTCTGCCCTTTATCCGAAAGAAGGTATCGGCACTCTGAAGTCCTCTTGGCAATCGCTGATTAAGAATCAGAGGCGGCAGAACATCACTCAAATACTCATACACCAGTCTGCGGCTCGTACAATTCTTCTGAAACTGCTCCGTCGGAAGGGCCAGACACCATTCCAGAAAGTCCACATCGCGCGTGGGATCCTTACACATCAAACCTTCGTATAAAGAAAATCTTGTATCATTCTCTCCGATCTGTCGAAAGCGCACCGGATCGAGGATATAACTCATATATTGCCTTCTTGTGCGTGCTTCCCTCCGCGTCATCATCTTTTTGTATTGTTGCTCGGAGTACTCACGAACCAGCATCCCCTCGCGAAATTCTTTATACGGCGGAATCTTATCTCTCTGAAATACGGACCTGACCAGACCTATCAGTGTTTTTTTCCTGTTATATCGGAAAAAGGCAGAATGTGTACCCAATTCCTTCCATAGTTTGATCCAATGTCCCTTTGTGAGTAATTCATAACAATACGCCTCCCTGTCTCCATAAGAGATCGTATCATTTCCGAGTTGTCCGTCCAGCAGGATCTTGCATCCGTCATTATGTGCCATGCCTGCAAGTCCGAATAAAAGAGCCACATTCTGTATGGATTTGAAAGGACCCTCCTGGATTTCCATTTGTTCGGGTATACTGTCCCAGCAATTGATCTGCTCCTGGCTGCAGTAATGCTCCACCACATTCCCCAGATACTTTGCCGTATCCCGTACAACATCGCTTTCATCCGCAACCCTGTCCTTTTCCAAACCATCCTTAAAATCTTTCAAAGGAACCATGGTATATGCATAAAGTTTTTTTCCTTTTTCTGCGAGTTGCCTTGCCGCAATACATGCAACAGAAGTGGAATCCAGTCCTCCGCTCAGGCAGATCCCGATTTCCCCATCCGTCTGTATGGATCTGCTGACTGCACGGTCAAAATAGAAGCGCAATTCTTTGCGATATTCGTCATCCGTCTTTCCTTCATTCATGACAAGCTTCGAAACCGGATCCCAATAATGCAACTCTTTCACAGAATTTGCATCGAATTCCAGCACAGTACCGCACGTAACATGTTTGATCTCCTGATAAACCGTGACCTGCGTCCTTAAATAAACGCGTTTGTCAGGATTCGCAAGAAAATCTGTTAAAAACTCTCTGTTCTCATGAAGCTTATCACGATTGATGCTTATGATCGGTGTCATTAATGTGGAAAAAAACAAAATGCCATCGATCACTGCATAATAAACACATCTGTTGGACATATGATCCGTACCGACATATGCTTTCCCCTGCATTTTGTCATAAACCGCGAAAGTATATGATCCGTGCACGCGTTCAAGACCCGCTATCCCTTCCACCATAAAAATACGCCGAAGGATCTCTCCATCCGGCATCTTTTCCGTATTTTCAGCCTGAAAAGCAGCTTCCTTTAACAATTCATCGCGATTATCCAGATACACATCCGCAGTAAAGTAATAGTTCGCATCCGTCGAAGCATAGGGCAGCTTTTCCTCTTTTGACACAGGTTTGATGTACTGCAGTTCACATCCCAGAAGCACCGATCCGTCTCTCAAACTATCCTCTCGGTCGATCTTGCATTTATGATATGCCCTGCCGAAAGTCTCTCCATACTCCTTTGGGATCTCTCCCCCACTCAGATGTATCGCTCCCCAAATTGCAGACATTGCTCCCTCCTAAAGACCGTTTTCACGGTTGTACTTATTTCGCATATTTATCAACGATAGCATAGCCTTCGCCATCTCCGCCCGTCACATACATCCGACCGCATCTGAGCCATGCATGCGCAGACATCTGTCCTTCCTGTGTACCGCATCCCAAATAAAGCGTGGAACTGATTCCTTTTGCTTTCAGGAAATGCTGCGCGCATAGTGCACGAACAAGACATTTACTCTCCCACCGTGTCCTGCTGCATACCATATCCACTGCATAACCTACTTTTCCCGCATAGCGGTATGCATCCTCAGACTCTGTCTCGGGAGATTCCTCGCCTCTTTTGCCCCATGTTTTGTGAAGAGCGGCGGGCTTTAGCATCAAAATCCGCACCCTGTAATATGCCGACAAAAAAAGCGTTCTCAGGCAAAGACCTTTGCATTTTCCATACCGGATGAAATTCCAGATCATTTTGATCCGTCCGTTTTTCTTTTGGTTTTCTTCCACCCGCTCACCTCCCTGCGATTCACTTCAAAGATATCTTCTCACAAAATCCGACTTTTTGCAAAACTTTTTCTCATGTAGTATTTGTCAAGTACTCGTTGCCAACAAAAATCTGTATACTCTGGCCTCGTAAGGCAGAAACCATCCATTTCCCTGCTGTCGCAGAGTGTTTCTATCGTATTTTTCCCGTTCCTCCTGCGGATAATTGCAAAGCACCAACTTGCCTTTCTTTCCAACATATTCATGCGGAATCTTTACCCTGACAGCATTCCCGCTAAAAGAACAGATCATCAGATATCTGACCTTGCCATAACTTCTCTGATACATATAAATATCCGGATTTTTCGGATAAAACTCACGATATTCTCCGTAAAGAAGTGTTTTGCTTCGTTTGCGAAGTGCAAGGCATTTCTTGTAGAAATTCAATATACTGTGTGGATCGCGGCTTTCATCGGCAACGTTGATCCTGTGATAATTCGGATTGACCTGAAACCATGGCTCACAAGTCGAAAAACCGGCATGCGGAGAATCATTCCATTGCATGGCTGTTCTCGCCGAATCGCGACTGGAATGATAAATCCTCTCCATTCTCTTTTCCAGGGAATCTTTCAAATGATATCTGTGAAAATTCGCAACTGACGATACATCCATATATTGCTCAATAGATTTCAGGCGGATATTCGTCATTCCGATCTCCTGCCCCTGATAGATAAAAGGTGTTCCCTGTTGAAATAAATAACTCACGGCAAGCATTGTCCCGCTAGCGCGCCAATAGCGCTCGCTTCCATACCTGCTGATCACTCTGGGATGGTCATGATTTTCGAGATACAGCGCATTCCAAGCCTTACCGTTTAACGCATACTGCCATTTGCTGAATGCTCTTTTTAGCTTTACGAGTGAAAACGGCCGGTGTAAATATTCGGTGTAAAAGCAATCTGCCATCATATGATCAAAAGAAAACATCATATCAAGGGATTTCTCAGGTCCTGTCAAATATCGCAATGCCGATCTTACGGTTGTCAAAGGGCCTTCCCCCAATTGAAAACAATCATATTGATCGCAAACCTTACGAAACTCCGACATATATTCATAAATATGTGGGCCATCTTTATAATGGGGCAAACCATTGACCGCAGGCAGAAATGGCAGGCCGTTGGGTAATCCCTCTTTCTTGGAAATAAAATTGATCACATCTTCCCGGAAGCCATCCACACCCATATCAAGCCAAAACTTTAAGATTCTCTTTACTTCCTCACGAACTTTCGGATTGTCCATATTCAGATCCGGCTGTTTCTTGGCAAAAATATGCAAATAATACTGACCTCTGACCTCATCGTACTCCCATGCTTTGCCCTCAAAAAGGGAATCCCAATTATTCGGTTTGTCCCGCCAGATATAATAATCACTGTACGGATTATCTTTTCCCTTTCTGCTTTCCTGAAACCATGGATGCTCGTCGGATGTATGATTCACAACCAAGTCCATGATCACCTTCAAGCCCAACGAATGTGCTTTGTCCAGCACCTTGCGAAATTGCTCCAGATTGCCGTAATCCGGATGGATATTGCAATAATCAGATATATCATACCCAAAATCAGCATTCGGAGATGGATAGATCGGAGAAAACCAGATTCCATCCACCCCTAATGAACGAATATATTCCAACCGGTCATACACTCCGTACAGATCTCCGATTCCGTCTCCGTTTCCGTCTTGAAAACTTCTGATCCAGATTTGGTAAAACGCCATCCGCCTATACCAATTTCTGTCCATCATTCTCTCCTTCGAAGTCCTCTGTTTTTTTCTGTGGGGGCTCCTCACGCAGGATCTTTTCTATCTGTTCGCGCCTTTCAGCAGACTCCGGATCCAGCTTATCCTTTACCCATGAGACAACATTATTTCGTGTATCATGTAACTGAGCGGAAAAGTTTTTCATTCCGGCAGTCACCGTATCACTCATATCACGAACATTTTCCTGCATTCCTTCATAAAACCGCTTCGGTGCGTGTGTCACCTTCTCTGCGACTTCCGTCAGTCCGGTCGCAATATTCAGGAAATAATCCGATGTTTGATATTTTCTTCTCGTAAGGTAACCGCATTTTTTCAGATCGATCAACGACTCATATCTATCGTGGGCCTGCCACACGGCATCCTCCCAGGAGATATAAATCTCATCCATGGCATTTTTTCCTACTTGATGAATGTAATTCAGATCTTGACAGATCAGCCCGAGGCGTCTTGCCATATCCGTGGCATTTTCCTCGATCAGGAAACCGTTTCTTGCATCCGTGATCCCTTCTGCCGCGCAGGAATCCCTGACCAATACGCTGGCGAGCCCACAGGCGGCCGCTTCCCGCACCACAATTCCATTGGTATCATAAGTAGAGGGGAAAAGGAACAGATCCGCCCTTGTATTCCACGCCCGCAGGATCTCCCTGTCATAAATTGGGCCTGTGAAGATCACTTTGTCAAACAGACCGAAATCCCTTACATTTTGCTTCAATTCTTCCGCATCCGGTCCACCTCCGACAAATACCATCCGAAAGTTCATTCCGGTTGCATTCAGTTGTTTCATCGCATCAAGGATCAGCGGAAGACCCTTATAGTTGATCATCCGTCCAACATAGAGAAAGACGGGAACATCCGGCGGCAACAGATAGTCCTTCGTGGCCTTTTCAACGATATCATCCGCCACCCTTCCTTTTGGGAAATCCACTCCGTTATTCATTACACGGTATTCTCCCTCATAGCCGAGGGAAACAAGGTTTTGTCCGGCACCGCGGCTCACGACCCAGACTTCATCACAGGCTGCAATATTGTCAACAAGTGCTTTTATGCTTTCTTTTTGCAGAAATTTTGCTTTTACTGCCCTTGCGATATCAATATCGAATTTCGTATGATAGGTAAATATCACCGGTGCTTTCGTTTCATTTCGAAGAATGCGCGCCATAACCGTAGATGCAACCGGACAATGTGTGTGGATGACATCCGGTGCAAATAATGTCATTTCCTCCACTGCCTTGGCTGCAAAAGGATTTCCTGCCCGATATCCGCTCACAAGTGCGGTAGTGTCAAAACTTTTGTAAGGCACCACCCGATAGGGGTAACAGCTGTAATCTGCCTCCGGATAACGCGGCGTGCCAACCATTACCTCTGCCAAATTTTGCTCCGACATGATCTTTGCATAATTCATCACCACATTGACCACCCCATCAATCACAGGCGGAAACGAATCATTCAACAGACATACCCTCATAGAACCAGCTTCCTTTCTCTTTCTATTCGGTCCTGTAATCCTCCAATTCATAGAGTTCCTTCAGGTAATTCATGCTGCCGGTTTTGATCAGTTCATCATGCTGCATCCTCCCGACAACAATTCCCGGCGAAATCCCCTGTTTTTTGGCAAACACGCAGATGCTCTGCTCGGAAAAATCTCCCTGCTGTTTAAAACTGTCAAATTCCTTCCATGAGATCAGCATATTTCGCGCCCAGCTGTGCGCATCTTTCTCATCTTGCATAGATGTCCCGCGTAGCTGCCTCACATGTCCCAAACTGATGTGACCTAGTTCATGGAACAGCCAGAACCAAAACTCGTTATCATCTGTGTCACCTGTTGAAAAAACGATCACTGTTCGTTCCCCGTCCAGCAATGTAACTCCATGTTGAAGAACACCTTTCGGACAGGGGATGAAAACCAGTGCTATCCCACATTTTGCAAGGGATTTCTGCAGCTTTGAGCAAAACTTTTCCGGTTGCGCAGTCGCCATTTTCCGCAGCTCCGGTATCATATCGGCTAATCCACACGGATTTGTAGCGTTCACGGGAATTTTCCTTGCAGCCATCCTTCCCGCCTGTGCCCATGCGAGTGCCGCCAAATCCTCGCGGTTATGCAAATCCGGAGATTTGCTTGCACTTTTCAGCACTGCATGTTCCCGAAGACTCGTCAGTTTAGCCACCTCAAAAAAGCGTCTGAGCGCTGTCAATCTCTGTATGGCTGATTCTTCCGCACCGATCCAGCCGTACGATACCAGCTCATCGTATGCAAAAAGCTCCGCCACTTTCTGCTCATCATCGGCGCCCTCCAACAATTGCTCCCGCAGCAGGCTGTCACGATATTCTGCCTCCAAAGAATTCCAGACTTTCGCAGCAATACCAAGAACCATTTCCAATCTGAATGCCACATCCGGCGTCAGTTGCACCTCTGCATTGATAAGTCTGCTGATATGTTTTTCAGACAGATCCATCCTGAGCGCGAATTCCTTTTGGGAGATTCCTCTCTCTTTCAGGCAATCCCGTATCAACGCTCCGGGCGTTTTTTTCCCTCTCACTTCTTTTATTTCCATCATTTCCATCAGTTTCCTCAATCTTGTTTTCAGCGGAAATGGGACTGTCCGAAGCCACGCTTAGGATAGTCCCATTTAATTTATTCCTGACAGGAATTTTTATATTTCCATATCACTGCTTTCTCTTGATGTACTCGTCACGACGTTTCTTCTGATAGAATTCATCCACATAAGCACGGACGAAGAAGAAATCATCATTTGTAACATCTTGCATCGTTTCTACCGTCTTATAATGCTCGGTAGTGCGTTCCACGCGGACAAATAATACTCTTCCCTTTGCCAACTCAGTCTTCGGCATAAAATCGTCCGTTACATAATACAAATTGTCGGGATATGTGCTTGTTTCCGGATCTGCCACCAATAGCAAAAGGGTCTTTGTAACATTCAGTGATACGCTGATAACCTCCTCCGCCGTTGAGAAAAATTGTCTGATACAATCTGCTTTGGAAGCTCCTTCAAACTTATCAAATCTGATTGCTCCCTTAGGATCCTTCACAATTACTTTTACGGATGTAGGTTTTTCCTTTTCTTCTTCCTTCTCCGGCGCTTTCACACGGGCGTTCTTGATCTCAACCTTGACAGGTGCAGCGGAAACGCGCTCAGAAAAAGGAATCTCCACAACCGCTTTTTCCTTAACTGCTTCCTCCCCGGTCAATGGCATTTGGTCATCATAAACGATTTCATAATCCGCGATCTTTTTTGTTTTGGGCATAACGGGAGATTCAGCCCCGTTATCCTGCCTTTCCTTTGAATGATCACCCGCTTCGGAATCAACCTTCACAGCCTCGCCGGATTCTTCCTCTTTGCCAACCTTATCATCCTTACCGGACTTGTCCTCTTCCCCAGATTTATCCCCAAATTTATCATTAATGGTAGCACCCTTTCCGATACCCTCGGAGTTCTCTGCCTGACCTGATCCGCTCATTTCTCCGTTTTCTTCTGCAAAATCTTCAGTTTTTTCGGATTTCTTCTCTTCAGCAGTCGCTTCTTGTTTCTCAGCGTCTTTTTTGTCCTTTTCTGAGTCTTCTTTTTCAGTCCCTCTTACGTTCTCGACCGCTGCCTCATTCTGAGTTTCCACCTTCTCTACCGGAGATTCTTTTGCATCCGCTTGTTTGACTTGGATTTGCTCTGTCTCGGACTGTGCTGTTTGGGTTTCGTTTTTCTTTTCAGAATCAGAAACTTTATTGGAATCCTCTTTAGCTTCGGATATCAGATCTGCCTTATTCTCTTTTACGGGAGTTTCCATAATACTGTTATTATCGCCCGTTTCGTTCTTTTCCTTGGTTGGTTTTTTAAACATTTTTAAGAAGCTGTGTTTTGCCATATCAGCCACGACCTTTCGGCATACGCCATTCATTTAATACGCTTATCCACATTTATTAAACCACATTCCTGTTCAAATTTCAATCAATTTTGTTATCTGTAACAATTTCGATAGAATTTTCTCAATTCATTTTGACAATTCGGAAAACAACTCCAATATAAAAGTTTCCACATTCAAAGAACACATCCTTTTTGTAAGATCACATTCGCATACTGGCTGGTCTCGGAGGTCGCTATCACTGCATATGCCTTTCTTGCTTCCTCATAAAATTCGAACCTCTCCAGTTTGCGAATCGCCTCACATCCCCGATCATCCGCCTCATCCAACATCTTCTCATAGGTGTTCCAAATCGAGACATCTGCGAGATCCCCCGGCACGCGTTCCATCAGGCTAACCGGCTTATCTACATATTGATCAAGCGGAAATACTTGTAAAATTGCTTCTAGGATCTCAGGGACTCCATGACCATCCATTCTGATCACAATCCCATTCTTTCCCATCGTCTCCGCCGGAAAATTCCCATCAGCAATTACAATTGTATCACTGTGTCCCATCTCACAAAGCACCTTAAGAAGCATGGGGGACAGCATTGGTGAAATTCCTTTTAGCATCTTCTCTCCTCTCAATTCGCTGCTTCTTTCCATGTAAAAAGGTCTTAAAACCGGGATCGTATTCATCTAAGCACGTTCCCTCCATACACATAAGCACCTTTCCGCATCAAAGCATATTATCAATTTTGTCAAGCTTCGGTAGATTCCGGAAACCGTAGAATTCGCACGCGTTCCCTCCAAGGAATTCTCTTTTTTGTATATCGGACAGTTTTGTCGATTCCTTTATAAATCTTAATGCCGAAATATACGAAATGTCTGTCATGGTTCTCGGATAATCGCTTCCCCACATCAGTTTCCCCATACCGCAAATCTCCGA
>Ga0310786_10009269_pt1 | contig 12516 bp, 7 predicted proteins | sample AusTroGonzalo_MG_FD_203881 | JGI IMG/M metagenome (GOLD analysis project Ga0310786, IMG submission 203881) | Bovine rumen microbial communities from tropical cattle in Woodstock, Queensland, Australia - Gonzalo_03 (v2) (version 2) | ecosystem: Host-associated > Mammals > Digestive system >...
TTGCCTGAGTGGTATTCTTCTCCTTCTTCTCACCGTAGGCGAGCTGAAGAGCAGCATAGCCGTCCTTCTCGACGGTCTTCACCTGAGTAACAACACAAGGACCACATTCGATAACAGTGCACGGTACATTCTTACCGTCGGCACTGAAAACGGAAGTCATTCCGATTTTTCTTCCAATTAATCCTGGCATTTCAGTTTAAAAATTTAATAATAATGTTATTTAATAATGTAATTCTCTCATTTTGCATCAGTGTCATTTTGCCACTCTAATTTTTAGAGCACACACATAAAGAAACGAACTACATCTTCCTTTTCGAAGACTAAGTCGCTCTTTTTCAGTGCTTTGATAGCTATTCAGCCAGCGCAATGGGCACTTTTGCGGGTGCAAAGGTACATATTTTAAATGGAATACCCAATAGTAAAAAGCTACTTTATAACATTATTTAATGTTTTTTAGCTTTCAATGTTGAGTAAAGTAGGTAGACTACCAATACGATAGCCATAGTAAGAAGGTACCACCGCAAGTCGTACCACGCTGCGATAGCACCTTCTTTGATTCCTGCGAACAGGGTTTTAAAGAATAATACCATTTCCGTTATCTTCTGGGGTTATTACCGGGGGTATTACCGGGGGTTGGTCTGGCGCCGCCGGGGAAACCGCCGAAGCCGAAGCCGCCCTGAGCCTGAGGAGCAATCTCGGGCTCACCATATACAGAAGCCTCAGCATCCTTGTTGTTCAGTTTGAACACCATGAACTTAGGATTCTTCTCAGTACAGGGCTTCCATACGCCACCCTTAGGACCGTTGGGGTCGCTATACTTGGCGAAGTTGGTCCATGCAGTCAGCATTTTTTCGCTCAGGTCCCAGTCGCCCTTGGTCCAAGGACGCCAGCAGTGCTTCAGGCTCTTGAACACGAACCAGAGGTCGCTGGAGTGGAAAGCACCCTTCAATCGCTGCGTCACCTCGGGATGACTGCCGTCGTCGGGCAACGGACGGGCAAACTCGTAAGCCCAGGCTTTGCCGCCCTTCTGGTCGCGAACCTTACAGAACTCGGCAATGTTGGGCGACATGTTGCCCATATCGTTCAGGGTAAAGCCAATCATATAAGGCACGTCGGCCAGGGTTCCCTCACGCGTTGCATCGTCGAAGCTCTTCTTGCTGACGTAGCCGTCAATCATCGGCATGAAGCCCATACCCATGCGCATCATACCTCCAAAGCCACCACCCTGTGGGGCGGGGTTGTTCACCTGCTGATAGAGTGTCGGCAGTGCGAAGACGGTCTCGGTAGAGGCCTGACGCATTTTTTGCAAGTCGGTCATGCCGGCCCAGTCAAACATCTTCTTGGCGTTGTTGGCAGCATCCTCGATAGAACCACCGCTATAGCGGCCACCCATCATACCACCACCGTTGGGGTTAGGGATGCTCAGTCCCTGGGCACTCATAATGACGGCCTTGTGGAACAGACCGCGAGCCAACGGACTCTCGCAGAGGGTACGAACGCTACCGCCACCGGCACTCTGTCCGAAGATGGTCACGTTGTTGGGATCGCCACCAAACTGTTCGATATTCTTCTTAATCCACTTCAGGGCCTCAATCTGGTCCAGGATACCATAGTTGCCGGAAACCTTGTTGGGACTCTCCTCAGCCAGTGCCGGGTGACAGAGGAATCCGAAGATGCCCAGGCGGTAGTTGATCGAGACCAACACCACATCCTTGGCACCCCACTCCTGTCCGTCGAACTCGGGCTCAGAGCCGAAGCCCTCACGATAGCCACCACCGTGAATCCACAGTGCTACGGGCAGCTTCTTGCCAACTTTGCCAGGAGCCTTGGTCCATACGTTCAGATACAGGCAGTCCTCACTGAAGGCAGCCTCCTTACCATAGCCCCACTCCGTATAGTAGCCACCAGTGTACTGGATGGCCTGATAGCTCGGGCGACCAAAGGTGTCGCAAATCTTCACACCCTTCCAGGGCACTACGGGCTGCGGCGCCTTCCAACGGTTCTCACGGATGGGAGGTGCAGCATAGGGGATGCCACGATAGACAAACACGTCAGGATGGTCGTCGGCCAAGACGCCCTGAACCTTACCACCTTCGATAGTTAACACGGGATTTTCTGCTGCATGAGCAGACACTGCTACCAAGAGCAGAAGCGGCAAAAATAGTTTTTTCATAAGTTGTTTTAAAACAATTGTACAGTTGTTTAAGTTCTATAGCATTTTCTTAGACTAAAAAAACGTCCGAAGGTTTAATCTATTTATAAAAAAAATAGTACCTTTGCAGCACACAAGAAAAAAAGAAGACAGATATGACAACAGAGAATCCATACGTCAAGCAGTTCCCCGACCTCATGGCCGGCAAGACACTGCTCTACTGCCACGGTTTCGGATCCAGTGGCCAGTCAGGCACCGTCACACGTCTGCGCACAGTCATGCCGCAGGCCCGTGTCATTGCTCCCGACCTGCCCGTCGACCCGCACGAGGCCATCGCCCTACTCCACCGCATCTGCGACGAGGAGCATCCCGACCTCATCATCGGCACGTCCATGGGCGGCATGTATGCCGAGCAGTTACGTGGCTTCGACCGCATCTGCGTCAATCCTGCCCTTGAGATTGCCGAAACCATGAAGGCCCACGGCATGACGGGCACGCAGCAGTTCCAGAATCCGCGTCTGGACGGTGTTCAGGAATTCTATGTCGACAAAGCTCTGGTAAAGGCCTATCGCGAGGTGTCCGAACAGCGTTTCGAGGGACTGACCGACGACGACTGCCAGCACGTGTGGGGACTCTTTGGCGACCGCGACGACCTGGTGGACACCTTCGACATGTTCTGCCAGCACTACCCGCAGGCCACCCACTTCCACGGCGAGCACCGCATGGACGACCAAAGCTACATGCACAGCGTGATGCCCGTCATTCGTTGGATAGACGACCAGCAGCGCCATCGTCAGCGTCCTATAATATATATAGGTATAGAGACCATGTTCCATTGTCCATCCTTAATTGTCAATTCTCAATTGTCAATTGTCAATTGTCAAAAGCCGGCCTCATCAGTACAGAAGGCCGTACGCCTGTTGATAGAACACTACGACGTCTATTTCGTGACCGATGCCCCACAGCCAGAGACGGCCTCATGGCTCGAAGAGTACATCAACGTACCTGCCTGGCGCCACACCATCTACACCTACCGTCGCGACCTGCTGTATGGCGACTACCTGATCAGTCAGAGGAAGGAGGGTGACACCATGGCCACGCTCCTTGAGTATGGGTCCGATACGTTTAAGACGTGGGATGACATCATCGACTACTTCTCGCATCTCGGAGGCCAATAGAGAGTTGAAAGCGCAGGAGATATTAAAGAAAACCAAGAAAACCTCGCTATCGCTAAAAAACCGGCTGCGCTTTACGGTAAGCTGCGCGATACAAGATACTACACGTATAAATGGTTTTTATTGTTTTTCTGAATTGTGCTGCATAGCCGTAGGCTGTTATAAGTTTTCGGGCAAGGACTGCCAAGCTTGCTTGAGCAGAACTTGCACGATGGCTTATAACAAATGCTTATAAAGCATTGCAGCACAACTCAGGGTTTTAATGGTTTTCTTTTAATTCGCTTTTATCTACCATCTACCACCAATCTACCACCACTCAACAAACGCCCTGTACATAAGGGTTTGAGGCCTGCGACGGGAAAAAGTGACGAATGTCATAGAGCAAACCATTGATTTACCAATAGCAAAGCAAAGAGTTGCTGGCAGTAAAGCAAAGAGTTGCTTGCAGTAAATCAATGATTTACTAAATCAACGACCTTTTTGGAGATTTTTGTGAAAAAGGTCGTGGGCCTCGGTTATGACGAATTCCAGCTTTCTGGGGCCGAAATAGTTCTTCACCCATTGGGCGATGGCCTCCCCAGGCCAGTTCTCAATGCCCACACGACAGGCCATGTGCCTTGTCAGGTGATTGACGAGATAACAGGCCAGCACCTCCTCTGCCCGTATCTCTCCGACATGATACTTACGCTGGTAGTGGTAGAGGAACTCACCAAAGTAGATTTTGCGTAGTTCTGGCGTGCCGAACATCTTATTGAATCCGTTTTTCATGCGGTTAATGGCCTCTTCATTGGGCATTGTGTGAAACTTGGGGACGTTGCCAGCCAACAGCATCTTCATGTTGATACTGTTCTTATGGACATGCAGGTTCTCGGCAATCTTGTCACGGTCATTGCCGTTTGCCAGTGCATTAGCCTTACAGTAGAACACCTCGCTGTCAGTCTTCGGCTCCACAATCTCCTGATTGGCAGTTGCCACAAACCTGTCGGGAACCATAGGCGTCATGAAGGCTACCATCTCGCCTGTGTCCTTATTGCGTACAATACGGAATGCGTCTGCTGATTCAACAAGTTCAACAAGTTCGGAGTCCTGCTTGAATCCCAGGGCAGTACGCAACTTGTTATACTTCTCCTGCGGATAGCAGAGTGTCACCTCGTCCATATACTCGAAGGCACCGTAGAGCAGGTACCATAGCTTGCCAATAGCGTTCCACGACAGTTTCTTTGCGCGCCAGCGGCGCTCGTAGCTTCTGGCACCTGTAGCGCCCAGTGCTATATCTTCCTTCTGCATCTTCATTAAAATTCTTTTCGCGGTGTGCCCCCTCATTAGGGGCACCACCGCAAGTCATTTTACTAAGCCGTTAGGCTTATACCATACAATTATTTTTATAGCTCCTATTTATAGGATAGGAGCTATGTAATAGCTCTTATATAAAGTAATCATCGGTATTTCCCGAATCCCCGTTTGCAGATACAAAGGTACAAAAAAAAGAGCAAACAACGTTATAATTTCCCTTATTTTTATAAAAAAATACCAATAATATCCGCAACTGCAAGTATTAATACTTACAATTGCAACTATTAATAGTAGCAATTGTAAGTATTAAGGGTAGCAAAAAAAAAGATGCACGACGTTGCGGACATGCATCTCTCTAGATATTGGGAACTCTGAATTCTAACATCAGACTTAAGCCTTCATCCATCATTCAGTTTCCAAGTCCCAGCCACCGAATTCGTAGGCTTTGTCGACCCAGTCGAAGCCGGGAGCCTGTGGGTCTGCGTTTCCGCCACCTCCGTATCCAGGGTCGCTAAGTGTCAGCAGTTGCTGGTTGATCTTGATTGTTACCACCTCCATCGAGGGTTTGATATATTGCTTTTTCATATTCTTTCTTTTTTATTTCTGTCTAAGGAGTTTGGGAGTTGGGGAGTTTTTTCTTTGCGTTAGCAACTCCTTTACTCCTTAACTCCTTAGAATATATTTGTCCTTAGCGGATTACATGTTTCTTACCTCCATGGATATATACGCCCTTCTGGGTCGGCTTGCTGCTAAGCTTGCGACCATCCAGAGTATACCATAACTCATTATTCACTATTCTCTCTTCACTATTCACTAGCGAAGCGCTAACTCCTGTTGTTTCGTCTCCGAAGTCCAGTATGAACTCGCGAGCCTGAACATCGTTATCCAGCACAAAGTATGCACGGCAGGCTCTTACGGTCACGTCAGCCGTTGGGTACCAGAGCTTATTGTTAGCCAAGAACAGCCTCTTCTTGTCGTTGGCTGTCAGTACTGTGGGGCCGTAGGTACCCTTGAACGTAGCGCCAGTCACTGCCACATCGCGCATCGTATTATCGATGACGACGTTGCTGAATACGGGGTTCGCTACGGTATTTACAGGCATGATGATGTAGGGCTTGCCAGCCACTATCTCATCAGCACTTGCAAAGGTGATGGTCACCGTCGTGCCGTCGTTTGCGTAGCCGCTCAACGTCTTCACCAATGTTCCTGCTCCAAAGATGTTTTCTATCTGAGCGCTACTGAGGTTGAACGGTACGCATAGCGTATTCCACTGATCCTTAGTCAGGGTGCGACCATAGAGCAGGGTTGGAAGTGTATTACCACTTTGGGCATCAATGCTTGTCGCATTACCTTCTGCCTTGGCACCATTGTCGTACAAGGCTAAAGCCATCACTGCTCCGTCGTTGTCGGTGATGTCTACACCGTTACAGCCGATGCCGGTGGTGGCGGTGCCTACGGTGCAGCCATTGTAATAGTTTTGGCCGAGAGAGGTGTTCGTCGAATTAGAGCCCACAATGGCACCGACATAATCGTCGGCGGTGACATTGACACCGAGGGCGAGACAGTTCTTGACGGTGCCGCAATAATTATAGCCCACAATGCCGCCGACGCAAGAGTAGCCTGTGATAAGCGCATCACTGACGGTGACGTTCTGCACAGTACCGTCTTCTAAATTGCCGAATAGCCCCAGATATTTGTCAACGTCCTCGTCGCCGTTCCGGTAGATGCGGATGCCGCTGACGGTCTTGTTCTTGCCGTCGAAGTTGCCGTTGAACTCCTTATCCACGTTGCCGATGGGCGCGTAGTTGCTCTCGGTTTCGCCGATACCAACGGTGCTGTAGGTAATGTTATCGCCCAACTCGAAGTACTTGCCGTTGTATCCCGTCTCGGCATTGGGGTCGCCGGTGCCGTTATTGACGCGTCTTGCCAGTTCGTCGAGTTCCCAGGTGGTACTGATGATGAAGGGCTTCTCGGCACTTCCGTCTGCCTCATGATCGGTATTCCAGATGGTGACGACGTTGACGGCGGCGGTGGCGTCGGCGTCGGGCATGGTGAAGGTGTTGCCCCTCAGCGGCGTGCCGTCAAGGCTATAGGTGGCCAGCTGGTAGGTGGTTACCATACCATTGTAGCCCAGGGTGACTTCGGTGCCGGGAATGACGCTGTAAGTGCCGTTGGCGTTCGGGATGACGCTGCCGGCAGCGTATATGCCCGTGCCTACAGTGAGGGTGCGCAGCGTGGCGGCGGGCACGGCGCAATTGGTGTAAGTGATGCTATTGTCTTCGAAACTCGTGACGTCGTGGCGGGTGTAAGTGTTGTTGTTATCGTAACCCACTCCGATGCCGCTCGCGGTCGGTGTGCCGCCTAGATAGCATCCACTGTAATAATTGTCTGTAATGGCATGGCTCTGATACATGGTGCCGGCGATGGCGCCAGAGGCATCATTGTTGTTGTTATCGTCGTGGTAATGGATACCGGGCAGCTTGACTCCCTCGGCGAGGCAGTTGCGCATGTCACCGTCGCATTCGCCCACGATGCCGCCGAAGGCCTGGCACAGGGTCGGACTACCGGTGACGGTGAGGGTGACGGCACTGGAGCAGCCGCTGATGAAACCACCACTATTATTCTGATAATGACATCCCACAATGCCGCCAAAGTTATAGGCGCCATCACGGAGGGCGTGGAGGGTGACGGTGGCAATGGCGTGGCAGTTCACAATCTTGCCACCGCCATAATTCTCGCCCGCGATGCCGCCGACATAAGAATAGCCGGTGATGCGCATGTCGCTGACGGTAACATTCTTCACGGTGCCGTCATCGACCGAGCCGAAGAGGCCCAGATATTCGTCAACGTACTCGTTGCCGGCCCGGTAAATGCGGATGCCGCTGATGGTGTGGCCCTGGCCATCGAAGGTGCCGCGGAAGGAACGACTACTGTTGTTATAGGAGCCGCCAATGGGCGTATAGTTGTTCTCGGTACTGGTGGCATCGTCCCAGTCGGTGGTGTGCGTGTAGGTGATGTCGTTAGCCAAAACGAAATATATGCCGTCATAGCTCTCGCCACCATTCACGTTCGTGGCTAGCAGGTCGAGCTGGCTGGGATATTGAATCACGTAGGGATCGTCCTCCGTACCGCTGCCCGCCCAAGGTATAGTCGTAAAGTTGGCCGTGACGGTGACGTCGCTGGCAGGCATGGTGAAAGAATAGACATCGTTGGTCTCGGTCACGTTGACGGGGGTAGAGCCAGCATCGGTGACGGTGTAACTGCCTTCATTGAATGTGTAGCCCTCGCGGTCGCCATGACCTAATGTCACTGTCGCGCCAGGCAGAGCGAAGGTGCCGTCGGTTTGTGTGAAGACATTGGTGCCAGTGGCGGTGATGCCTGTGTCGAGGGTCAGCTTCACGGCGGGCTGCAGGGTCTTGCCATTCACTTTTGTGAGGTCGGTGACGGTGCCGCTGACAACCTCCGTTCCGGTGTAGAGATACTGGCCGGTGGCGATATTTAGGCTGCAATTGTTATATTTTTTACCAAAAGAACTGGCGATGATACGGTCGGTGGGAGAAGTCCATCCGAGTGTAATGGAACTAGCATTGATGCCAAAGTCATCATTGTCTGTTGAATGGCTTGTAGCAGTGACGCTGCCACCATTAATCGTTACAGAGTTAGCATATATTCCGTCATTACTATTGCCCGTGGCAGTGACGCTACCCCGATTGACAGTAAAAAAAGAAAAACAATAGATGCCATTATTAATGCCGGTGGCAGTGACGCTGCCTCCATTAATGGTAAATCCGCTAGCAGTCCTGATTCCATACCCAAAATTGCTGCTGGTGCTTTGGGTGCTAATACTGCCGGTTCCGCCACTCTGCCCGTAGATGGTAAGAGTGCCGTCATTGGCGTATATGGCTTCAAATGTGGACACATCAACAGTGAGGCTGGCGCCGTCCATCAGGATGAGGTTGGTATTGGCATTAAGGAATTTTAGCTGACCGTTAATTGTTACCTCGCCGTAAACGACGTACCATTTGGTTTCGTTCTTTGCGCCGTAGTTATTGTACTGCTCGTCGCTGCTCGTAATGAAAGTAAAGTCGGTGCAGGTTTGTGCAACACCCTGCTCGTCGATATATTTTACGCCGTAGTCATGTGTGGTGACATCCCAAAGAGTGGTCTGGCTGTTACCCTCCGAGTCCAAGAAATACTTACCGCAGCGCGAGCACATCCAGTACTCCACGTTGCCGAAGGCATCCGCCGTAGCTGCCATAGCTTCGTGGTGCGTCATGTCGTGTCCTAAGGCAGGGATGACGGGATTGATTTCGTTGGTGCATGCCTGGTCGCTATAGTAATGGCCACCCATCAGCCAACAGTCCTGCGAGATGCCAATCTCGGTGCAGGTGGGTGCTTTAGCCTTGACTTCCTCGACAGTGGCTACCCTTACCTCGTTGGCGTATATTTCCAGCACGGAGTTGTCGCTGGTGAAGTTGGTCAAAATACCTTTGCCGCTGAGACCGTTGGTGACGGTCTGACCTGCATCGGCAGTAACACCGATGCGCGTCGAAGCGTCGAGCGCGGCGGTAAGATTGATAACTGTGCTGGAAGAGACATAGACGTTGTTCACCGATTCGATGTCTTGGTTATTGACCGTGTTGCTGCTGATGGTGCAATTGCCGGAGAGGTTGAATTTTCCTACAGTCGATCTATTGTCAATATATACGCCACCACCCTGCACTGAGGATCCGTTACCCGTAACGTTATTGCCGCTGATGGTTCCACCGTTCATATTGAATGTGCCGTATTTACTATTATAGCTATTGATATATACGCCACCACCATTTGCTGTTGAAGATGACGTGCTTACCGAGTTGCCGGTAATAGAGCCGCCGTTCATGGTGAAGGTGGCATTATTTCCGACAAAGACGCCGCCGCCCTTGGCCTCGCCGCTGGTTCTATCCACCTTGTTGCCACTGATGGTGCCGGCATTCAGCGTGAGCGAGCCGCCGCCGCTGATGTTTACGCCGCCACCATAGCCGCTGCTGTTCCAGCCGCCAGTGATGGTGCCAGTGCTGGGACTGCTGCTGTCGTTGATGGTCAACGTACCGACAAGGTTGATGACGTAGCCATAACTCGTTGCGGAAGTCAGCCCGCGGTCGATAGTGTGGCCTGCGAGGTCGAGCGTCACAGTCACGCCCGAAGGAACACTCAGGTAACTGCTGCTCGACTTATCTGGGTCTGTGACGTTGGCGCCCAGCCGGATGTAGCCGCCCTCCGCCATCTTTTCTTTCAGTTGAGTCCACGAATAAACCACGTAGGGATCATTCTCTGCGCCAGTACCTGTAACGTCCTGCGCCCATGCACTCTGTCCCACTGCCAGTGCTACTATCGTCAGCACGAGGGTGAGGACTTGGCTTTTGAATTTGGTTAATGTTTTTGTTCTCATATCGTTTATTGCGTTTTAAATTGATTAGCTTTTATACAACTTGTATAATACATGAATGAATATACCCCAGAGGACTATATAAGCCGCAGCGAGGGTGGAGGCGAGCACGGGGGCCGCATGGAAGAATTCTGTAATGGACATATTTAGACTTTATTGATTTCGGCGGCAAATATAAGAATAATTATTTATATAAGGTGTATCTATTCGCACAATGGTGTATCTATTCGACGAATTGATACACATTTGTTACAAATAACAAAAAGAAATGTTACAAACAAAAAAAAGCCCCCGTCATAACGACGAGGGCAAGGTGTTGTGAAAGAGTGGCATTATTGTCCGAAAGGTAGCTTCATACTGGTGCTGACATCCCTACCTTCGGCAGCTTTTTGCTCATTTTCGACGGCATTCTTCTCTGCCTGCTTAGAGAGATAGCGCTGATAGGCCTCCTCTATCTCCTTCTTTTTCTTGTCGGTAGCAGCCTGGGCCATCTTCATATTGTCGTCAGACATCTTGTTGAAGCGATCCTTGGCTTCGTTGGTGTCCCGTTCGGACGAACCTTGCATCTTGTCGGTTAATTCGAAGAGGTATTTCTGCTTGGCAGCTTCGCACTTGGCCTTGCAATCGTTGAAATTGAGGTCGACACCATCCATCAACAGGTCACGACGGTTCTTGTCCACTTCAGGCATGGTGAGCTGCAGGTAGCGAATATCCTTGTCCGTGGATTTGCTGTGCAGCGTCTCAAGGCTCTGCTTGAATTCAGGATGTACCTCGGCAATGGCCTTGCCTATCATGGGCAACAGGTCTTCGTGAAAAGGATAGACATCCATCTTCTCGTCGGAGAGAACGCCCACCTTCGACACATCCTCGATATTATTCTGCTTTCCGAACACGTCGACACTGACAACCAGCAGGGAAGCAGGATCGGACTTCACACAGAGGTTAGCCAGACGGAATGTCAACAGTCCCGTGTAACCACCAAGTACATTCTCGTATTCATTCAATTTAATCTCGGCTTCTAAATTAACCATAATATTTACTGTTTTTTTGTTTTATGACGTTTCATCTTGATATACAGGTCGGTCAGTTCATTACCCTTGGGCTGGACGTTGCGACGGACTTGCTTATAGCCTTGCTTCTCTAACCGTACCTCATAGGTCTGACCTGCCTGCAGATGCTCGGCAATGAATGGGGTCTGACCAGCCAAGCGGTTGTTGATGAATATCTGAGCACCAACCACATTGCTATGGATATTAAGCATGGCCTGACTGGTTTGCGGTACGGTAAGCTGCTGCTCCTGCGGAAGCTCGCTATCAATCCAGAGGTCTGAGGGTGCCGACTCCACACTGTCCTGACGGGTGGTTAGCTGGTGGTAGCCCTTGGTGAGCTGTCCGCTCCACTCTCCCCTACCCACAACGACACGGTCGACGAGAATCTCGGTATCGGCAGTAGCAGCTTTGAGTGTGACGGGAGCCGTGGGTTCGAGAACAATCTGCTGCGCGACCTGCAGAGAATCGGCTGACGCCTGGGGTTGGATAACAGTCACCTTTGGCATCCAGCGAGGGTTGAAGTCGTTCTGAGTCAGCGTGACGACTCGTTTCTCGGCACGTCCTATCTGGACAGGTGAGTCGTAATAGCTCAGTCCACCCTTGCGCACAGACAACTGATGAGTGCCTGCCATGAGTCGGCTGCTGGTGGACTCTGTGGGGTCCAGCTTCTGACCATCGACATAGATATCGGCATCGGGCCAAGGGGTGACCACCTTCAGGTAGGAGTAAGCGGGTTGCAACGTGACATTGAGCACGTACTTGGCTGTATCGCTGAGACAGAACGAGTCGGTGACAGCTTCGTAGAACGGCGACTCTACCTGATAGGTATGCATGCCCAAGGGCAAGTTGACGGCCAGACTACCGTCGCGCAACAGGTGGACGACAGAATCCATGCGGACAATGGCATTGGCCGGTTCGACCTGCACTACCACCCACTGGTGGTCGAGCTTATACTCCTTGGTAGGATCGGAGGTCAGCAAGGTGGCATGGTAATGCTTCTTACGCTTCAGATACTTGACGGGTACACGCCACGTCAGTTGTCCGTAGGTGGGGTGAGCGATGGTGAGGAAGCGCGTCTTATGAGGCACCTTAACGGTGACGAGACCGTCGGCCTCCTGAGCTTCTGCCTCCTGCGTGCCGTCGGCCTTAAAGGTGAATCCCTTCTCGGTGGTCTGCAGGTCGATGAGCGCCTGACGCTTCTCGACGGTGACCTTCGAACGGTTCCACAAAGGACGCTTCAAACGGGAGAAATCTTTCACCTCCATCGTCTGAGCATGAGCAGTGAAAAGTGTAGAGTGAAAAGTGAAAAGTACCAGCAGTACCATCACTATACACCTTTCTATTATGTTCGTATTCCTTCTCACTTTCTCACCTTCTCACTTCGCATCCGTTGTCGGCGAAATAGCACCCGGCATAGTG
>Ga0310786_10009270_pt1 | contig 12514 bp, 11 predicted proteins | sample AusTroGonzalo_MG_FD_203881 | JGI IMG/M metagenome (GOLD analysis project Ga0310786, IMG submission 203881) | Bovine rumen microbial communities from tropical cattle in Woodstock, Queensland, Australia - Gonzalo_03 (v2) (version 2) | ecosystem: Host-associated > Mammals > Digestive system >...
ATAGCGTAGATTATGACAAGAAAGTGAGATAACGTGTAAGAATATCTTACAACCAATGTGATAATCCGATAGGCTTCCTACCACCCTCCCACAACCCCACCCCCACCCCTCCTTGCCATAGGGGGGGGATAGGTAACAATGAAGAACACGAAGAAGAAGACCGAGAGGAAGAAGAAGGAACTGCGACTCACTCTTGACTACAACGAAGAAACAAAGACTGTCTCTCTCTGGATATTCGTTGCTTGGTATCCGTAGGTCACCATCGACGCACCGCTCCACCCCACCGGGGGTCGGCCGTGCCATAGGGGATGCCTCCTCCATAGACACACACCGCCTCGCATACGCGCATAGACCTTGACCAGGAACGCACACAAACACCACGAAAGCGGTAGGGTAGGGGAGAGTATAACACGCTGATATGTAGGCGGTTGGCTATCCTCATCCCCTTGTTTGACTGCATAATAAATCCTTGTCTTTGCCTCGCCCTTGACACCTGCAATTTAACATAATACATGTTATTTTCAAAGGTAAGTGCTAACTCGTTGTCAATCATTGGATTGCATTTTTCGTTGGCAAAAAGTGGTCGGTAGGTTGTAATACTTGTTTTGCGCTAACTTGCGGAGTTTCAATGCGTTACTTGTTCCCACCTATTACAACCTCTTACCCTTTTTTCTCTCGTTGCCTTCATCTTGTTGTGAGTCAGCGACTTGGGATCGTCCGTTGATTTGGTCATTATGGGTTGTTGCGAGGCTTTTTGATGCGAAATTGGGTGCGAACCGGGTCGGGCGCGGGTGTGCGGAATGAGGTGGTTGATGGCGAGCGGCTTTGATGGTGTCCTTTATGCGTATAAAGAGGAACACACGCGCTTTACCTTAATGCGGCCGTGGATTCAAAAATGCTATGATTTTTTTCTTTGTGATTATCAGCGAGTTATCCCACTTGATGAAAGATTTTGAAAAAAAATACTTGACAAAATTTTTAAATCCCTTATATTGTGGGTGTTCGTTACGGCGGACAACGGTTCTTTGACATGACGGATGAAACGGCAGGCTGATGGTTCAGCGGAGTGCTATAAAGGTATAGCGAGGATGCCACTTGAGAAAGCCGCACATAAGGTGCAAGTCCTGACGAAGCAAAGGTTCGATTCCTTTCCCTGCCACACACTAACCCCTAAACACTTACAACAATGAGACACCTTACAATCCTTGCCGCCATCGTGGTGGCGTTCATGTGCGGCCAAGCCTTCGAGAGCCGCAACACCAACCAACCTGGTGCATTCTACTGCGCTGACAACACCCTCCCCGAAGGGTACGATTTCAGCGGCATTGACTTGATGGAGAACTTCGTGTTGGACATCGTGGATGAAACGGACTTCTGGTACGAGTGCGACTCCACGGCATTCAGCGAGTATGCGGAGAACTCCCCCGAATGGTACTTTGCCGTTTGCATTGAGTACACCAAATGGAACGAGAGAGGAGGTGCGAGATGAATGAAATAGAGGTTGCTTCGACAAATCAAACAATAAAAGGAAAAGAGATTATAAGAATTTGGAAGGAAACCAAAAAATTCGTTGAAAACTCATTACCACAAAAATATTATGTTGGCGACATATTATCAAGGTACGGATTTACAGTGACTAATTCAATATTTGGCAGTTGTTGGTTTAGAAAGTCTAATATTGTTATGCACACTCACATAGATTTAGACACCAAGAAATGGGAGTTGACTGAATATATTGGTTTGCGTGGACGGGCAACACTAGTTAGTTTTATCCAACCAGATGAAGATTATGAGTTGGATATTAACCGTTAAGCAGCACACTTTACAACCTTAACCTCCTCGAATGTAACAACATTCAGGGCGTGTTCCAAATAAAACAAGGGGTAACGACTAATCGCTACCCTATTTTTGTGCCATCAAGTATATAGTTCCCATTAATTTTAGTGTCAACTGGTATATAGTTCCCAAAGACATTGACCTTTGGATAAGGTCGGTGTGGACTCTCAAGAGAGAGGACGAGACCGAGGAGAACATCGGCTACCTTGTGGACGATTTCCTCGATTCCTGATTAACGGCCGGGTGAGAGGTTAAAAGCCTCCTCCGTGGTGCGATGCCACGGCACCCACAACTTAACCCCTAAAAACACAACATTATGCATTACTACGGCATTCTTTTCGCTTTCGCAGATGAAAGCATTGAAGACATCCTCGCCCCCTACGACGAGCAGACCACGAACCCCGACTACCTCACCTTTGAAGACCACACCGATGAGGTCAAAGAGGAATGGGAGAAACTACCGCAGACCGCCCCATACGAGCCTTTCAGGAACTACCCCAAGGCCGACAAGGACGAGTACCCCACCCCATACGAATACGCGATAGACTGGTACGGATACCTGTCCGACGAGGTGGAGAACGATGAGGGTACGGACAACGAACTTCGCTTCGGCCGACTCCTGAACGAGAATGCCCACTACGACTGGTTCGTGGTCGGTGGAAGATGGTCTTGCCACCTCATCGACAAGGACGGAGAGAGGCACGACAAACTCCACTTCGACAAGGTTGATTGGGATGCGGTTGACAAGCCATACTTTATGGTTGACCTCGGCCGCAACTGGATCGACCAAGTAGACGAGGAGCGGTGGAGAGAAGAGTTGGCGAAGATTGAGGATGCTCCGCTCCGTGAAGGCATTGTGGCCTATGTCATCGATGCCCACATCTAATTCCCAACGGATGGTCGCAAGGGGAGTCCGACTCTCCCCTCGTTGGCAAACTAACCCCTTAAAATCAAATGCTATGCTAAACGTATCGTTTTCCAACCCGATGGGTTATGTCATCGTCACCCAAAAGCACGATGGTAAGGTGCAACGCTTCCGCAACGACCTCTGCTTCGCCAACATCAAGTTGTTCGCGGAAATCGAACACTATCAGGACGAATACCGCCTGCATATGTTCTTCTCCGACAACGACCACCTGAAGCGAATCATCAAGGCATATGGAGAGAACGCGAAGTATTTCCTTGCCGACCGCCACTACCACTTCAACTCGTTCTACCGAGCCGTTAACCAAACGACGATTGAGTACCTCAACCAACTTGGTGCGAAGGTGTCCTTCTTCTACAAGAAGCCAACTCCAAAGCACTAATCCGTCCGATGGTCGAAGGGTGGGTTCGACTCCCACCCGGATGGCAACTTAACTCAAACACTTTACCACTATGATGAAATTCGATTTCTTCAAGGCGGCAGCAGAAGACTGCGGCTTTGCGGTGGGAGAACCCACCACCCAGGGAGGCGAGACCTCCGTGACCCTCAACCAGACCACCCCAGAGGGCAAGGACTGGTGGATTACCCTCACCTACACCGACCCCGACGATCTCTCCGACATCATCCTTGAGATGGTGGACACCTACGACCTTGACGATGCCGAGGAGTGGTACAACGAGGAGACTGGCGAGTTCGAGACCTTCGACTCCCTCGTTGATGACGAGAGGTGGAAGGAGGAAATCCTCTCCCGGCTCTACGACTCCCTAATTTAGACCGATTCTTAATTCACAAACAACTATTTTTGCAAACGAAAGGAGATGCAACATGAGATACTACAAGAAGCACCCATTCGGCAACACGACCGAGATAAGCAAGACAACATTCTACAGACTCGCCAAGCGCAGCGATTCCCTCGTTGACTCCTACTTCGAGGGTGGCAAGAAGGCTGCAAAGGTGGTCACAATCAAGGAGGGCTGACCCATGCCGAAGAAGAAACCGCTATCCCTCCGCGCCACCTTCCTCAAGGCGATGGAGAAGAACGGAATGAGGCAGAGCGACCTCGCGGAACTCCTCGGAGTCAGCCGCCAATACATCAACGGCTACTTCGCTGGCCGCTACAACATCTCCCACGACTACATAGAGAGGCTGCTCGACTACTTCGGCCTCGTCCGTGAGCCGCAGGCCGTAGAACCCACGCTCCTCTCCGCTACCGACATCAGGGCGGTCGGCAAGGCCATCGTGGTCACCGACTCAAACGGCAGCAAGCGGAAGATTGACACCAGCGAGGATGCTGGCGAGTACACAAGAGGCGAGTGGGAAGAGACCCTCTCCGACCTCGACGAGGAGAGCCGGGAGGCAGTCCTCAATGCGATAGCGGAGACCAACCCAAGGTTCTTCGCAGAGTAACGACCGGGCGGTGTCCTTCGGGATGCCGCCTTTTTTTATGCCCTTTCCGTTGTTTAGAATCGTTCTAAATAAGGCTCACTTGTTGTGCAACTTTGCGTGGCAATCCTCGCACAATGTAATCAGGTCGGAGTCTTTGTATTCCCACGGCATATAGCCCTTGTGGTACACATGGTGGTGTACATTCAACGGAACACCATCGTATAGGCCGTTGCCACACATTTGGCAAGTCCAGTTGTCCCTTTGGTATATCTCGCACCTTCTCTTCTGCCAACGAGGGTCTTTGAGAAGTTCGGAATAACTCTTCTTGCTCAACGGCTTCCGCTTCTGTTTCTCGCTTGCCGCCTGCGATTTTCTCATCGCTTTCTTGAACTTCTCAACCCCTTTGTTCTTCTTTTTCCGTTTCTCACGAACCACGATTTGATTCTCAATGTTGAAAGACTTTCTGCTGGCGAGGTATGCGTCCAACGACCTTGCCTTTGTACCTTGCTTCGTTCTCCATCCCGCTTGTTCGCACTCGATGAACAATTGGATGGGGTCAACTGCAACATTGTGCTTTTGGCAAAAATCCCTGACCAATTCAATGGTGGGTTGCCCTATTTCCTTGCCTCTGTATTTCATATTCAACGACCTTTCACTTTCCGACCTCTAATTTGTACCAGTTGGGGCGGGGAGGATGTAGGTGTTAGGGAAGCAGAGATAGTACGACCCTTTGTAGAAGTAGTGGTTCACGATGTGGTGGTACTTTTGTTTGAGGTAGTCGAAGAGGTAGCCAGTCCTCTCCATCTCCCTGAACATTGCCGTTTCCCTCTCGCTGACGAGCCTTTCGTTGCGGTGGCGGTAGATGATGTTGTTCCGTTCCGCAAAGCGCAGCAGACCCTTCAGTTTCGTCCTCCTTATGCCCGTGTTCATCACAAGGCAGCGGTATGATATTCCGTAGTCGGCAAAGTGGTCTTGCCTTGGGTATCTCTCTCTTGCAGTCCGCTTCGCCCATTTCAATTCCTCATTGTCCTTGGGGTTCTTCAGCCTGCCGAAGATATCCTTGGCGCACTCCTTCGCCTCTTGTATGTTGACGATAATGTGCGCCAGCAGCCAGTTCTGCAACTCCGTTATCCTCCCGAAGCCTTTGTGGTATGTGTAGTTGTTCCTTTGGTGCGATGATCTCAATGCCTTTGAGTCGAACACAAGGTCGTTGCCCTGCCTCCTCGCCCATCCGTTGCGCTCCAATGTGCGGAGTCTCGTCCTGATGGTGTTGATGTGCAGCCCGGTCAGCAGATGCAGCTTGTTGTAGGAGAAATTGCGTATTCGCCAGTAGTACAAGCCTCTCTCGTTGCACCTATGCTCGTCCTCAATCACCCTCTGCTGGTAGAAAAGGACAAGCGACAATGCCTTCGTCAGCACCGCCTTGTCGTTGCATCCTCGCACCTCGCTTATTATCCTTTTCCGTATCTTCATCGCATAAAAAACGCAATTGAGGTCGGCGGCTCGATTGCGTGATTTATGATAGTGTCTTGCGACAAGTATCCAAAAGTATGTCTTGCAAACAACCGCCGACTATTGTTTGACGAGGCAAATTTCCATCATTCCCTCCCCATCGGAGCGGAATATGGTTACACTTTCCCCCACTCCCCTATTATTTTCCTTTCCACCTGCCTATCATCAACCAAATTCCGCTTGTCATTCCTTTCCGTTGCCCATCTTTGCGCATCTAAATTAGGATTACTATGGGAACAGCATCTATAATCGCACTCTTGGCAAGCCTTGGGATGGGCATATACAACTCCTACCAGAGCAGCCAACGGATGAACGACTACCGCAGCGCACTCCAAAGCAGGATGGCGCAGAACGAGGCGAAGCAGGCGCAGGCTCAAAGCACCTCCCTCTCCCCGGTCGGCCAGTCCTACCTGACCGCAGCGGAGCAGAAACTCAAAGACCAGACCGACTCCCTCAAGGGCATCTCCGCAGTCAGCGGCAACGGACTTGACGCAGCCAAGGCGAAGAGCGTCTACTCCTCCACCCTCGGCGGCTTGGTCAGCGACCTCTACGGCAAGGACTACGCATTGAAGCAGCAACGCCTCAACGCATTGGAAGGCTACGGCAACCAGCTCTACAACTCATACATCAACACCATCGCCAACCAAGCGCAGCAGAACGCGCAAGCCGCCTCGCAGAACTACGCTGGCGCCGTCAGCGCGGCCACCTCGTTCCTCTCACCCGACACCACGGCAAGTGGAGGAAGCAAGATTGACTACTCGTTTGACCCGACCAAGTTGAACATCAACGGCAACACAAGCCTATCATAAGGAGGACTGACGATGGCACGAACCAACCCACCCTACTACGAAGACGAGGACGAGACCCTGGCCGAAGAGGTCGATGAGACCAACGCTCTCGGAGGCTTCGGCAGCAAGATAAACGGACTGAACCCCGACACCGAAGAGGATGACAACTCCATCCTCGGAGGCGGCAACCCATTCGCCACAACCGAACCCGACTACACCTACGATGCCACCAACCCCAAGGCTTGGAGCGCGGGCGATGACTTCGACTCCGCTTTGGACTATCTCCTCAACCCCACCAAGGAAGAGGAGCAGCAGACCATCGCTCCAACCACCATCGCCATGCCGGGGCGTGCAGAGGAACTGAAGGGCAAGGTTGACGATGCAACGGCAAAGGCAAACACGGCATTCCAAACAATGCAGGACATCACAAAGTGGTCGATGGAGCAGGACGAGGCAAGGGCTGCTGAACTGAAGCCTCGCTTCACGCAGGAGGAACTCGACTCCCGCAGGGCGAAAAGCACCAACCTCTCAATGCTCACCTCTGCCCTCGCCAACATAGCCAACGGAATAGCGGTCGGCAAGGGAGCAATCAATGCCACCATCCCAGACGGATATCAGGCAGCATACCAGCATTGGGATGATGTGCAGAAGAAACACTCGGCAAGGAGAGCGGAGTACGACAAGCTCGTTGACTCCATCTATTCCAAGAAGTACGGAATGAGCAAGGCAGAATATGACAAGGCTTTGAAGGAGCAGGGTGTTGCAACATCCGCATACGAGAAGGAGTTGGATAGGCAAACGAGATTGGAGCAGACGAGGATGACAAACGAAAGGATTGCATCCACCGAAGCAGCCAAACTTGCAGAGGATGCACGGCAGTTTGATGAGAAGAACAAGGCCGGGTATTTCAAGAAGCAACCACGAAGCGGTGGTGGAGGTGGTGGAAGAAAGTCCACGGCAACAAGCAAAGGGCTTGACGGATACAGAACCATCTCAAGGTCGGAAGGCAAGGTGTCGATCCCATCCTCTATGTCCATTGAGGACGGATACCTCAAGATGGCAGACGCTGCATTGGAATGGCTTGACGGAGAAGGCAAGAACAAGTTCGCACCATCGGAGAGGAACGCGATAAAGGCTGCAATCACTGGCAACAATAGTTTCACGGACGATGTTGCGGTGAACAAGAAGGCGGTCGAGGCATTGAGGAAAGCCTTCGGAAACATTCCGACAAGCGTATTGCAGAACGCACTACCACAAGAAACAAGAACGACTACAACAACCACAACCAATAGAAACAACAGCGGCAATGGAGGAACAAGAAGCAACGATTCAGGACTATTCTGACAACATCGGCAAACTCTATCAGGATGCAAAGTCAAGAGGTGTCAAGGCAAGCGAGGAAGAGTTCCGCTCATACATAGAAGGTGGTGAAGAGAACCGCCACAAACTATACACCGACTTGTCATCACGCGGTATGAAGGCAGACGAGAACCAGTTCCTCGACTACATAGGTTATGGCACAATCCAGCCGCAGACTGAGGAGCAACCCAAGCAGCAGCAGCCGAAGGTGGCAACGCAGTCGGCAGCGCAGCCAACGCAACCCATGCAGCAGCAGCGCACAGACACACCCTACATCGCAATGGACGAGCCGATGGAGGTGAACGATGTGCCTGAACAATACCGAGCCAAGTACGCCACCCTATCCCCCGCAGAGCAGAGAGCATTCTCAAAGGCGATGAGAAGTAAGGAGCAGATGTCCACCCCAGAGGGCAGACAAAAGGCGGCTCAAGACAAGAGAGCCGTTGCCTCCAACCTCGACCGAAAGAACCCGAAGAGAAAGCAACTCCTTGAGGAAGCAGCCGCATTGGAGCAGGCAGACAAGCCCCTGCTCAACGCAGACGAGATGACCAAGGTCAACGAGAGTCTTGCAAAGAACGAGGAGAACAAGAAACTTGAGCAAGCAACCGATGAAACCTTCGACTATAGCGATGACTACTACAAGACGAAGAAGCAGGCGCAGAAGGCTTTGGACGAGCAGTACCTCTCCATAGACGGCAAGGTGCTTGAGATGGGCGGCAAGACGAGCGGCTACACCAAAGGCAGCGACATCGTAGGCACGGCAACAAAGGTGTATGACAACACCGACGACGGAAAGATTATGACCGCCAAGATTGAGAACGCCATCCAACTCGACCAACAAGACTTTATGGGAATGGCTTCCAAGTCCGATGACAAGGACATCGCAGCCGTGGCGCAGTTCTACCAGAAGTATTCCGCTCTTGAGAAGGAGGGCAAGGCTATAGAGGCATTGTCGCAAACCATCCAGGATCGTTCAAAGAAACTCGACACCACAAACGAGGATGCGGTCAACGCATACAATGCCGAGGTCGGCAAGTTGCAGAAGAGATACGATGCCTACACCAAGGAGTTCGAGGAGTACAAGAGACTCCAGGATAGCGGTGCCGTTGACAAGTACAACGAGGCATTCAACGAATACATCTACGAAGGAGAGTCGGCAACGAGACCTCTGCTTCAGGAGAAGAACGATGCCATCAACGCTATGTTCGGCGATTGGATTGACCGCAAGTCCATCCCGCTGAAGAAGAAGGTGGCAAAGGATTTCACGGACAAACTTGTGTCCGAGTACATGGCAAAGAGGAAAGAACTTGAAGAGGGCGGCAACTACATCCCTGGTTATATGCTCAACAGCCCAATGGGTTCTCCTCTTGGGATGTCTGGAAGAACCACCGATTCAAGTGCATCCGCTACCGCAGAACAATACATCAAGAAAGCACAAGACCTAATCAACAACGATAGACAAAGCATCTATGCCAACTCTCTCGTAAAGGGTGCTGCCGATGTCGTTACGGATATGGACTTCTGGACTTTCGGAATGAACGAAGCAGTCCGTGGGTACATCTCCCTTGACATCATGAAGAAGGTGCAGAGGGGAGCGGATCAACTGAACGAAGAGGAACGCAGAGCCTACGATGCAGCCGTGGAGAAGGAAAGAAACAAGCAGCCGCTGACTCCCGAAGAGGAAGCCGCTATGGAGAAGGCTGCTGAACTCGGAGAGAAGAGCCTGACCGCAGACGAGCGACTCGCATACAAGGCTATGCAGAACTATTGGCAGGTGCAGCAACTCTTCACCACATCGAATTGGTATATGGCAGGCCAGACAACGGCAGAAGCCATTCCATTCATCGTGGCTATGTGGGGTTCGGGCGGCATCCTCGATGCAGTAAAGGGCGGTGCCAAGGGTGCAGAGAAAGTTGCGCTGCGACAATTGGGCAGACAAGCAGAGAAACTCACATTCAAGAAAGCGGCAAGCGGAGTCGGCAAAGCGGTCGGCAACATGGCTGCTGAAGGTGCTGTGTATGCCACGACCACTGGCGCACCGCACACCGTTGCAGGAACGATTGAGTACCTTATGCCAGAGAGCAAGGCATACTACGACACCGAAGAGAGAACGCTAAAGGTGGAAGGACTTACGAAGAGCGAGGAGTCGGTGGCGTCTGCCATCGGCAAGGCTTGGTACGACCAGTTCGTCGAGGGTATGTCCGAGGCTTTCTCAACCTACGGACTTGAACCTCTGCAAGCAGCAGCATATGCAAGACTCGCTGGCAGCACGGCAACCAAACTTGGCAAGGAAGGCAACCGCGCCTACAAGGACATCGTCCGTGCGGCATTCAATAGAGACTCAACGGGTGACGCTATGTTCCGCAACATCTCATCGTTCCCGAACGAATACATCGAGGAACTCTTCGGCGGCTTCATGCGCTGCATCGGTGGAACATCCGAGTGGGACAAGGAGTTCAGCGGAGAAACCCTCGCCCAAACCGCATACGGACTGCTGCCTATGCAGGTGGTGTTCGGTGGAATGGGCATGGCGAATATGCGCAAGCACAAACAGAGGATGAAGGAGGCGCAGAACTTTATGAATGAGTACGCGCCCGACAAGAAAGACCTCTACGACCGCCTCTCAAGGATGAGTACCTACGAGGGTCAGGACTTGCTCGACCGCGAGATACTCTCCATCCAACAAGAGATTGACGCGCTCAAGGCTGCTGACAAGTTCGATGCCAACGCGCAGAAGAAGGTCGCGGCAGAGATGAACATGGCTCTCGTTATGAAGGAGCAACTCTACATGGATGAGTATGCAGCCACCATCAAGGACGAGCGGAAGCGCAACGCATTCGAGGTGGCAACGAGCAACCTCAACGAAGACACCGGCGACCTAATCACGGTGGAGTACACCGACAACGATGGCAACACCAAGCAAGGCTACCTCATCTCGCAAGACGGAGAGGAGATGGTGGTCAGCGACGGAAAGAAGAACTACAAGACCAAGGCTTCCAATGTCACGATGACCGGGCAGTACACCCAAGAGGAAATCGAGGACACGATGTTCGGTGGCGAGGTGGAGAGCGAGGTAGAAGGAATCGCACCAGGCGCACCCAATGCCATCGCTGGCGAGGACTACACCGATGTGGACGGAAACACCCTTGTATTAGAGGGAGGCGGCACACTCCATGTGGACAATGTGGATGAGAACGGAGATGTCACATTCACCATCAATGGTCAGCAGACCACCGTGTCGCGCAGACAATTCAAGGAGATGGTTCAGCAGAGCCGCGACAACATGGACTACGCGAGAGCCGATGTCAAGTCAAGCACAGAGGTGGGCAGCGGTGTCGAGAGGGTTGCAGCCAATGTGGACGATCCCGCAGTCAGCAGCCAACTCGGAAGAGCAGGGCGCGATGCCAGGGCAGACCTTGCAGAAGCAGTCGGTGAGGAGAGAACGCAGCAGTTCGAGAATATGGACGAGGAGGAACTCGCAAGGGCATATGCCCAAGCCGATGCAGACACCAAGCTGCTGATGCAGGACTGGATGAAACTCGGTGGCAGAAACAACCACGCCGCATACCACGAACAAATCAACGAGCGCATCAACAATGCAGCCAACGAGCAGCACAAGATGATGGCGAAGTTCGTCCGCGACACGGCAAGCAACCGAGCCAAGAAGGACTTCAGCAGACAAGACACCATCACGATGGGAACATTGGATGACGGAACGCAGGTTGTGGTCGGTGCCAACCAAGGCGGTCAGGCAACCGTGATGGATATGGCAGGCAACCGCCAACTCATCCCATCCAATAGGCTCACCGAAACACATCCTATGTCTGCTATGAGCGTGGCAAGGACGGCTACACAAGGCTTCGCCAACCAGATGAGGGCATTGGAAACCGCATTCAATGGAACGGCATTCCAAGCAGACACCGAACACACAATCGGTGTGGACGAGAACGGCAAGGAAGACAAGGCGGTCATCGTAGGGTTCGGCAACAACGGCTCGGTAGCCTATGCCACAGAGTACGCGCCAAACAAGGAAGGCGGCTTCAACATCGCCAACCGCTCGGTCAACGAGGTGAGCGCGGAAGAGTTCCGTGACATGGTGGAAGGAGCGCAGCGCAAGCAGAGAGGCCAACAAGACCAGCAGCAGGCGCAAGCCGAAGCCGATGCCAACCAAGGCAGACTCACCGAAGGGCAAGAGGTGGCCGTGATGGTCAACGGCAAGCCGATGGTCGGTCAGTATGTCAACAATGTAGGACACCATCTCGTTGTGGACAGCGAGGGCAAGACCCATGAGTTCAAGTCCATTGACGAACTGAAGGAGTCGATGCAGCAGGCGAAGGTTGCGATGGCATCGGTGCAAGACCAACAACGCAAGGCAGATGTCGCGGAGCAGAACGAACTTGAGAAGGAATACCAAGCGAGATTCGAGCAAGCGCAGACCGAAGAGGAGAAGGCGCAAGTCATCCAAGAATACCTTGACCAGATCAAGACCGATGACTTCGTTGTCTTGACAAACAAGAATCTTGAGAAGGCATTAAACGACAACGGGGCAACCGTTGGAGAAATCCAAGATGTACGCAGAGCATACAATGCAACAAGAATAAGCGGACATAGATTGGGTGGTTTCAATATCAGAGGAAATATTTTTATCTTTGCCGATGATATAAGCAGCATAGACCACGCTCGTTCAACCTATGTACACGAAAGACAA
>Ga0310786_10009272_pt1 | contig 12513 bp, 6 predicted proteins | sample AusTroGonzalo_MG_FD_203881 | JGI IMG/M metagenome (GOLD analysis project Ga0310786, IMG submission 203881) | Bovine rumen microbial communities from tropical cattle in Woodstock, Queensland, Australia - Gonzalo_03 (v2) (version 2) | ecosystem: Host-associated > Mammals > Digestive system >...
AAGCAGGATGTTGTCAACTTCTCGTTGGCCGCCCTTTCCAAGACCGATCATTTTGCTGACGTCAGCAAAATGATAATTGATATTTTCTCCTGCATTTTCACAAGCGATTTTGGCCTTTTCAACTATGGTAAGGAAATTGCGCCATTGTACGTAGCCGAGGAGCTTATACAACTCTCTAGCACTCCAACATTCCACACCATTGTAGTCACACACGATACTTTCAAACTTGTTGAATAGATCCTTGATTTCTTCTGTCTTCATAATGTTATTTTTAAGTTTATAAAAGATTCTTGGTGCAAAGGTAAGGATAATTCTTGAAAGCGCCAAATATTTATAGTATTTTATTATCAGGCGACACATTTTGAGGCGGTTTGGGCGGTTTGTCGCCTGATGGGAAAGTTCTTGCGTCCCGTTGGTAGCAAGCGACCATAGGTCGAGCGGTCGCTACAAGTAGGAGAGAAAAATGCGATATTATTTGGAATGAGACGAAAACCGCCGTAACTTTGCCTTCGATAAGCGAGAACAGGCTGCACCTCAGCAAAGAGCGAGCTCTCTGCATTCGGTTTGCACTGTCCTTGCATCAGATTTAAGATTCATACATAAATCAGAGTCATCCTAATTGTTTATCATTTTATCATCACATCAAGAGTAATAGTGAGGATATGCTGCTTGCCGTGGACAATCGTCTTGACAGGATAGTCAATGTGCTGCAGGCCCTTAGGTGTGGAGGCTTCGACAGAAAACACGATGGGGATGCGCTCCTGGCGGTTCCCTTCGTCTTTATGGAGGACGATAACGTTGCGTTCCTTGGTCTCACCCACCTTCATAATGCCCAAATCGAAACGGTTGGCAGAGAGACGGATATCATTGCTGATACGGACGGGGAACTGTTTCAAGAGCGTTTCCTCTGAAGTGATGCAAGTGCCGACCATTGACATCTGGACACGCTTGCGATGAGGACCATAGACGATCGTACCTGTCTCTTCAAACTCGCCGCCCTTGCCACGAGGATTGAAATGCAAGGTGACGGCTGTGGAGTCACCAGCGGCAATAGGCTGGTCTTTGGCAAAGTCGATGGTGGTACAACCGCAGGAGGTGTAGCCTTGTACTAAGGCTACAGCCTTTGTGCCGTCATTACGAAGCCAGAAGGTGCGCTCTTGCACACCGTCAGCCTCTTGGATAGTTCCAAGAGAGACGGTAGCAAGACCTATAACGACAAGTGTATCAACGAGCAACATACTTTTTACCTTCTTTGATGTAAAAGCCTTTACGGGGAGCGCTGTCTAGTCTGCAACCCCTAAGGTCAAAACAATTGTTATTTACAGATTGACGATTGACGATTTGGGCTATGTCTGTCCCACCAGACTGACTGGCATTGAGTGTCCAGGCCTTGACATCAGCCTGCATCTCCGCTGTGGCAAAGGCTTCAGCTTCAACGGCATTGGCATCGTTGGGGAAGATGCGCACACTATAGGCCCAAGTATCATTGACGAAGATGTCGGCTATCGACCCGTCAAGGAAAACGTGAAGCGTCAGCTTCTCGCCTGCTGCGGGTTTCTTGGGCAGAGTGGCGGTGTAGATACCCCCGTAGACACCATCGTTGACAGTACGGTCCAGCGAGGTCAGATCGAGCGTGAGCTGTCCCTTGTCAGTATCGTAGGTCAGAGAGGCTTGCTGACCACCAGACTTCAGGAAGTTGAAACCACAGGTGCCAGAGGCTACCGTAAACTCACCAAACAATTCTATCTGTCGGCCACTAACGGGAGCCAGCGACTGGATGCCATTGAGGGCGAGACTTTGGGCAAAGGTGGTCTCAGAGCGCATCGCTTCAAGTCCGCTATAGGGTTTCTGAACCAGACTGCCGTCGGCGGCAAGACTCAGTTCACGAGGCAGGGAGTAGTTGTGTGCCCAGCCCATCTTGAAGTTCTCCTCCGTGGCGAGTTTGTCAGGAACAATGCCCAATAGGAGCGTCTTACCGTCCTTCTGGTAAATGGTAGGTGAGAGCAGACCATAGCCATCGCGGCTGATACCACCCATCTCAAGATACTGTACTTCACCTTCGGGGGTAAAAGTGCCATCGGTGCCGATGGTGCCTACCCAGCAGAGAGTGCGAACACCAATGCCTGTGTTCAGTGGGGTACAGGTGAAGAGGTACTTGCCGTCGCCCATCGGGGTGACATTCGGCATTTCCCAGAAGGTGCCGTGCTGATTGGCATTGCCGCCCTGGAAGAAGATAGCGCCATCGTTGGTCCAAGTACCATTCTCGTATTTGTGGAGTGTGCAGGCTCCGATATTGTTCTTACTTGTACCTACTATGATGTATTTCTGACCGTTAGCAGTGAAGAAGAAGGGATCGCGGAAGTCGTCGGAGAGTCCAGAGGGTCTGCCGTCGATGATCACACCCGTCTTTTCCCATTCGATGAGGCTTGCATCTTTGGCCTTGGCCTGAGCAATGCGGGCTTTGGCATTATCTACAGCCGTATATAATATATAGGTGTCGCCGCCGTCCTCATAGACACAGCCGCTCCAGCAGCCCTTGATATCGTAACTTTCACCAGGATAGATGGCGATAGGCTCTTCTGTCCAGTCGTAGAGGTTCTCGCTGGAGATATGCCCCCAGTGCAGGCGTGACATATAGGGGCCGTTGGCATTCTTCTGGAAGAACACATGATACTTGCCGTCGCTATAGATCATGCCGTGGGTCTCGTTCGTCCAAGAACCTGATGGCATTCCGTGGAACTGCGGGCGCCAGAGGCTCCCCTCGTATCGCTCTGCGGGATAATTGAAATCGACTCCCTGCTGGGTAAATGATGCCGGAGCCGCCACCTCATTATAGATCACTAAATCGTCGATAGCGCCACAGAAGGTGTTAATCAGGAAGGGGCCGAACATGGAATCTGTGGCATCCTTGCCAATCATAAAGTCAGTAGTGCTGTGTATCAGGCCACACTGGTTCGACTTTTTCGAACCAATCTGTTCACCATTCAGATAGAGGCTGATGGCATTTCCATTCTTATCGAAGGTCATCGTCAGCATGTTCCATTGTCCACGTGGAAGTTTCTTGGAACCATCGACCGTAACGGCATATCCGCCACTATAGTTTACGTACAGACGCACACGCAAATCTCCCTGCGATGACAGTTCAAGTGCGAATCCTTTCTTGTTTGCCTCGTCGAGATTGCCACAGATGGTCGCATAGGTCGGTACGTCTTCTGCCACATCAACCTTCATCATAGGGTAGGTTTCGGCAGCAAGGGTAACAGTGACTGTCAGTGCATCGTCGCTCAGCGAACTGACGGGCAGCCCCGCACGTACATAATTAGAATAACCGTCGAAGCGCAATGCCTCACCGTCGATACCTGCCACCGTACAAGCTGGCAGTTGGGAAGCGACAGCATAGGATGTCTGAGAGACGGACTCGGTAATCTTACCATCGTTGGTGAGTGACATGTCGAAGTGGGCTACTGGCTGAGCCTCTGCTATGATTCCCAGCGATGCCATAAATACTGTTGTGAGTAAAGTCTTTAGTTTCATTTTCTTATTATTTGTTTGATTTCTGGTGCAAAGTTACGACTATTTAGCGTTTATCCCTTTAAATATTGTTTCAAATGATGCAAAATATCGTTCATTGTAACATTCTTACAAGAAAAAAGGGGAGCCGTTGCCCCCCTATCAAGAAAAATACTACTACTAACTATATCTGTTTTATTTCAGATATCCAATACAGTTGGCTGTGAAGCGCTCCAGCTGATCCTGCTTGTCGTTGGCACCACCTCCGAGGTTCCACTCATAAGCAGCCAGACCCACGGCGAGGATACGGCCTGCGAAAGTAGTGGTGGGTGCGAAGTCGACGATACCAGCACAGCAGTAGTCAACCACGTGGTTCCATGTACCAAGGACAGTAGAGTTGGTCAAGTCTTCCCAAGCCTTCACCACATTAGGATTGGCAGCGAGACCGTAGGCATTGAGATCCCACATGCAGTTGTGATCACCCTTGACACCTGCACCCTCAAAGCAGTAGATGCTACGCTCATAGAGACCGCTGACGAAGTCCATGCCCCAGTAGATGTCGTGGCCGGAGTGGTCGTAGATCTGTCCCTCAGCATTGCCGATGATGGGCTGTGAACCCCAGATGTCGTTATTCTGTCCACCTTCACCATTACCGAAGAGGCCAGGAGCGTATGACTCATCGATACGGCCTACAGCTGCGGTGAGCTGTGTGGCATGATTGGTGAGCAGCAGGTTACCACCGTCAGCGGTGAAAGCCTTCAGGGCATTGACAACCTCGTTGGAAACCAAGTTACCTGGCAGGTTCTGCCAACCTTTTTCTATACCAATGCGGTCGCACATCACCCAGCACATCGGGTTGTTCTCGATGTCGAGATTGTCAACTTCAGATGCAGTCAGAATAACGCCCTTGCCTGTATCTACATAATTCTTCTTGAACCAAGCCACTGCATCTTTCTCATCGTCGCTGGCGGTGTAGTCGTCTGCCACGAGCATGGCCACCTTCTGGTCAACGGGAGTGCCTACATAAGCCAGACAGTTGGCAGTGAACTTCTCAAGCTGATCCTGATAGTCGTTGGTGCCGCCGATGTTCCACTCGTAAGCTGCAAGACCAACAGCGAGGATGCGGCCAGGATAAGTCGTCGTCGGATCGAAGTCGACGATACCAGCACAGCAGTAGTCCACCACATGGTTCCAAGTACCCAGCACGTGGCTATTGGTCAGATCCTCCCAGGTCTTGACGACATTGGGATTCGCAGCAAGGCCATAGGCGTTGAGGTCCCACATACAGTTGTGGTCTCCCTTGAAACCTGCACCCTCGAAGGTATAGATACTGCGCTCGTAGAGTCCGCTGACAAATTTCATACCACGATAGATTTCGTGACCAGAGTGGTCGTAGATCTGTCCCTCGGCATTGCCGATGATAGGCTGTGAGCCCCAGACATCGTTATTCTGTCCACCCTCGCCACTACCAAAGAGCCCAGGAGCGTATGCCTCATCAATACGACCGACGGCTGCGGTGAGCTGTGTGGCATGGTTGGTGAGCAAGAGATTACCGCCATCGGCAGCAAAGGCCTTCAGGGCATTGACCACTTCATTGGAAGCTAAGTTGCCAGGCAGATTCTGCCAACCCTTCTCAATGCCGATACGGTCGCACATCACCCAGCATGCTGTCTGCTGTTCGATATCGAGGTCATCGACAGTAGCAGGGGTGAGAAGCACACCCTTGTTGGTATTGACGTAGTTCTTCTGGAACCAAGCCACAGCGTCTTTCTCATCATCGCTGGCGGTATAGTCGTCAGGCACGAGCATGGCTATCATATTGCCGCCTTTCTGGGCTTCGTAGGCGATGTTGAAACGAACGGTCTGGCCTTCAGACACACGACCATCGCTGTAACGGGCTTTAACGGTATAGGACACGTCAACATTCGTTGGAGCCTTCTTAATGAAGTAGCTGTTGACAACCTGATCGATGTTGGTGACATCCTTGTCGTTCTGGATAATCTGGATACCAGACTGTCCCTGCATGGTGGGGTTAGTCCATCGGAGTGTTACCTCACGACTTCCCTGAGTATAGTCAGCAACAAGGTCTGTTACTGCCTCGCTATATCTTGTGGCCTCGTACTCTACGTCGGAGCAAGACACAGACAGAAGAACAGATAAAGACATAATAACAGACATACATATTTTATTCTTAGACATAAGAACAAAAGAACATATTTTATTCGTATTCATAACTCTTTCTCTTTTTATTATTATACTATTTCACTTCTTCACCTTTACATATTATTGCGTGTAAAGACCGTTAGAATTCTCAATCTGTGAGATAGGAATGGGCAGGTAAATCTCATCCTCAGTCAGACTGGCACCAACATAATAGGGACGCAGGGCTGATTCCTCCTCCATATACTTATTGATAGTCTCAATAGCAGTACCCCAGCGTACGAGGTCGAACCAACGGTGACCCTCCATCGCGAGTTCCAGACGACGCTCGAACCTGACAGCCATACGGGCACGCTCACGAGTCCAGTACAGATTGCCGTCCCCGCTTGTGGGATAGAGACCTACGTTGTAATTAGCAGTAAAGGGATCGAGATCTACTGGTGTATAGTTGCCGTCGATGCTGTTGGCAGCCTTCTGACGAATCTGGTTCACAAGGTTACGTGCCTCTACGAGTTTCTCATCCTCGGCTGCATTGCTGCCTGTAGCCAGTTCGATAAGTGCCTCAGCCTTCAGGAGCAGGATATCTGCATAGCGGATCAGGCAGAAGTTCAGACCAGAAGCACCCCAGGGGAATCCCTGTACCATGTCTGGGCTGGACGGGTCAATTAGTCCCTTCTTACCAGAATGCTCACCGTATGTACTATAGTCGCGGCACCATCCTTCTGTATAGAGATGACCACGGAAAGGCATTCCGATTCGTCCTACGGTCAGGTCGAGACGCGGGTCAACGTTGCCGGCATAGTCAGTGGTTACATTTACTTTGTTGAAGGTGCCGTCGAGATATGGCAGGCCATTGTCGTCAGTACGGAAGGCATTTACCAGATTCTGCGAGCCAAGGAAGAAATCGTCACCAGAACCGAAGACATTGCCATCACTACGGGTGGTATTCAGCAGATTGCAGAAATTAATGTGGATATTGTCATTGGCCGTAGAGAACTGTATGGCCATGATACTCTCCTTCTTGTTATTGAATTCAAGTTTCGACATGTCGGCGAAGTTGTCATAGAGACTGTATTTGCCACTATTGATGACGATATCAGCCCACTTCTGCACCTCTGCCCATGTGGATGTCTGGGCATTAACCTTTGTCAACAATGCTGCTGCAACGTACTTATTGAAGCGGCCAGGCTGATCCTGCGACTCCTTCATCACAGCATATGCCTCTTCGAGGTCGGCCTTGATGGCGGCATAGATCTCCTCGCGGCTCTTATTGCCGTTGGGAACGGTCTTGGGATCATCGTCCTCCGTAAAATATGGAATACTCTTGAAGATGCGGTTCAAGTCGAAATAGTACCATGCACGGAGCGTCTTCAGCTCACCAAGCAGTGCTTCCTTTTCGTTAACGTTGCTGGCATCGTTGATAGCCTGCATGGCCTTGTGGACACGGGCAATGCCGAGATAGTTGTTTTCCCACTTGTTAAGACAGGTAGCATTGTCACTGGCGATGTTCTGGATTTCCAGCTGGTGGATATTTGCCTCCATCGAGACACCCTCACCGCCTTTGTAGGCATCATCAGAACGTACGTCGAACACCCAGTTTGTGATGGGGCCAGCGAAAGCAGCGTTGTTATCATCGAAGAAGTGAGCCTCCAACCCCTGATAGGCAGATGACATAAGACCCTCGATACTCTCATCGTTGAGCTGCTCGGCAGTAAACTCACCCTGCGGTTTTAGATCCAATTGGTCGGAGCAGGATGCAGACAGAAGAACAAAAATAGACACAATAACAGACAAACATGCATATTTCTTAGACATAAGAACATAAGAACACAATTTATTCATAAGGCTGCTCCTTTCTATATTTTTGGTAATCATAATTTTCAAATCTCAATTTTCAATTAAAATGTGACGTTAAGACCGAGTGTGAAAGTGCGGGCACGGGGATAAAGTCCGCTATCAACACGAGCACCATAACCACCGAGGATAACCTCTGGGTCGAGTCCCTTGTACTTGGTAATCGTAAAGATGTTCTCAACCTGACCAAATACATTGATGTTTGAGGCGAAGATTGCCTTGGCAATGTTCGTAGGCAACTGATAATTCAGCTTCAGATACTTCAGCTTCAGGTAAGAGCCGTCTTCTACGAAGTAGTTCGACATACGAGTCTCGTTGTTGTTATCCACCATTGTGAGGGCGGGTATTGTTGCATCTGTGTTTGTGGGGCTCCAGGCATTGAGAATGTCTACACCATGGTTCGTGGATGATCCACCTCCGTAGTGCATGAATTCCAGCTGACGGCGAGTCGTGTTATAGATATCGAAACCAAATTCACCACTGAAGAAAGCTGAGAGGGTGAAACCTTTGTAGTTGAAATCAAGGTTCAGACCAAGTGCGAAATCAGGATTGGGATCACCAATGATGCAACGGTCATTATCATCTACGACACCATTGCCATCGATATCGCGGAAGATGAGTCGACCAACGCCCTTACCCTGCTGAATGGCGTGGTTAGACACCTGATCCTCGTTCTGGAAGATGCCATCGGTGACATAACCGTAGTAAACACCCATCGGCTGTCCTACCATCAGACGATAGTCACCACCCTGAGAAGTCACCACGTCGTTGAACTTCACCAGTTCGTTCTTATACTGCGAGATGTTAAACGTGCCGTTCCATGAGAAATCACCGTACTGGGGTGAGCGATAGGTCATTGTCAGCTCCCAACCGTTGTTCTTCATCTCACCGGTGTTCATCCACATGGCAGCGCCTTCACCCTCAACAGAAAGTGTTGGAGGAATGGTCAGCATGTCCTTGGTGTTCTTCCAGTAGTAGTCGAACGAGAGTGAGAGTTTTCCTTCGAACATCTGTGCATCAAAACCGATGTTGGTCTGTGTGGTGGTCTCCCACTTCAGGTCCTTATTACCCGACGATGTAGCCACGATACCAGGAACCACACTGTTGTTAGTGCCATTCAGGTCGTATGAACCATGACGGAGGTTGTAGGCATAACGTGTATAGTAAGCGTAGTTGTCGCTGATGGCAGAGTTACCATTCTGACCCCATGCTGCACGAACCTTCAGGTCGCTGACAACATTGTTCTTCGGCCAGAACTTTTCCTCAGAGGCACGCCAGGCTGCAGAGAAAGCAGGGAACACACCAGAGTTGTTGTCCTTGTACAGACGTGAGGTCTGGTCACGACGGAGCGTGGCACTGACGAGGTAGCGGTCGGCAAAGTTGTAGTCAATCTTTCCGAAGAGAGAGAAGAGTGCCCACTCGGCCTTTCCACCACCAATGGTCTGCTCACCGCCACCTGAACCGATCTGCATGTAGTCTGCGTCTTCAAAGGCATAGTCACGGTTGGCACCGCTCAGATCCTCAAAACCATATTTGATGTACTCTGTACCTAAGAGTGCGTTAATATGATGCACACCAGCAAAGGTCTTCAGATAGTTGGCCGTATTGGTCCATGTAAAGGTATTGCCCTGTCCGTAGGCACGGCTTACACTGTTCATATCACTGGCCTGGATACGGCGTCCCAGAGTCTTACTGAAATACTGGGTGTGCTCTATACCGAGGTTGCTCTTCAGCGTCAGGCCGTCGATGGGTTTGATATCGATATAGGCATTGCCAAAGATACGCCAAGAGTCGTTAGTATTGTCACGACCGTTGTAAAGTTCATGCATGGGGTTTGCAATATCAGAGCCGCAAAGCGCCATCGGGTTGGTGAATGTACCATCACTATCAGTGACAGGGATAGCCGGCAGTTGACGCATGGCTGTATAGGGAATACCACGGTCGTCGCCAGTGCCATAACCACGGTCAGTCCACTGGGCAATCATCAGGTTCTCGCCCACGCTGAACACCTTACTTATATTATAGGTCGTATTGATACGGGCTGTATAACGACGATAGAAGGTGTGTTCCATCAGACCATTCTGATTGATGTAGTTACCTGAGAGCATGAATGAACCCTTCTCTGAACTGTTGGATACTGATGCCGAGACATTGTTGGTCCAAGCTGAAGAGAAAACCTCATCCTGCCAGTTTGTATTGGAAGACTTTACCTTACCCTCTGCATCCAGATACGCAGCAAGCTGAGGAGTATCACCACTGCCATAGAAGGGATGTGATGGTTTCAGACCTGCATTGATGTTGGCAGCCCAGTAAGCCTCTCCCCACTGCTGTGCGTCGAGCACCTCATACTGCTTGGCAATCACATTCAGGGAAGCAGAGTAGTTCACGTTAACGGTTATCTTATCTCCTTTACCCTTCTTCGTCGTGATGATGATCACACCATTAGCAGCACGGCTACCATAGATAGAAGCCGAAGAGGCATCTTTCAATACCTGAATCGACTCGATGTCGGCAGAGTTCAACGAGTTGAGATTCTCAGTTGTTGCCACACCGTCGATCACGTAGAGCGGAGCAGCACCGTTCACCGTACTCATACCACGTACACGGATTGAAGCATTACCGCCGCCAGGAGCAGCATCTGTCACGATGTTAACACCAGGCAGCTTACCCTGCATGGAGTTCAGCATATTAGGATCACCCTCACTCTTGGCGCCTTTCATATCCATCACGGCGACGGCACCCGTCAGGTCGGCCTTACGCTGGGTGGTGTAACCTGTCACCACAACCTCAGCCAGTTCCTTGGCGTTGTCTTTCATCACCACCTGCATACCATCCTTAGCAGGCAACTCCTGAGTGAGGTAGCCGATGTACGAGAAGACGAGGACTGTACCCTCGTTGACCTTAAGCTTGAAGTTACCGTCGAAATCGGTGACAGTACCGTTCGAGGTTCCCTTCTCCATCACCGTGGCACCGATGACTGTCTCGCCAGAGGCGTCAACCACCGTTCCACTGATCTCACTCTGCGCGTACATTATTGTACTTACCAGCAGAAGTGCTAAACTCAGAAACATTTTCTTTAGTTGTTCCATTAGTTGAATTTTTAATTGATTAGTACTTTAGTGAATTAAATCTGCTGCAAAAGTACTATCTATTATAGGAATGGGCGTTAAAATATCGTTCATCTCGTGCAAAATTTGTTTCAATGAAACATATTTGCTATGAAATGAACGATTTTTATTAGAAGAGAGGTGAGTGGTGAGAGGTAAGAGGTGAGAGAAATGTTATTTCGCCTGCAGGTCGGAGGGACTGACACCAAATTCGTCCTTAAAACACTTGGTGAAATAAGAGGGCGCCGTGAAGCCGACATCGTAGGCGACTTCGGACACATTCTTGCCCGTAGTGAGCAGAAGCTGATAGCCACGATTGAGGCGGGCTGTACGGAGCAGTTCGACGGGAGAAGAACCTGAGATGGCCTTCACCTTACGATAGAGCTGCACACGGCTGAGGTTCATGGCGGCAGCCAAGTCATCGACACTGAGGTCGCTATCCCCTAACCGCGCCTCGACCACATCCTTGAAGTGAACGATGAAGAGGGGCTCCTTTTCGTCTTCCAAAGATACTGCCCCCCCTTCTTCCTGAGGGGCAGATTCCTCTGCTTCACCTTTCACTTCTTCACCTTTCACTTCTTCTGGCACCTCCAGATTCCACAGATTGTTAATCACACGTTCGTGCTGGGCGGAGACCTTACTGCGATGATAAAGCCAGAAGAGCACCATCGCCAACACTAACAACGCGATGAGTATAAGGGCCATCAGGGTGATGGTGCGCTGGGTGGAGAGTTGTTGGAGATAGCCGCTGGCCTGCTTCTGAAGTTTCTCCAGATTCTGGGCTTGGCGCATCACCTCGTCGCTTTCGAGGAAAAGCACTTCGGCATTCTCCGGCGTGACGAGGGCAGAGGTGAGCATCGTCTCCTTATCATAGGGCTTGCCGTCGAGAATATTCAATGCCAACTGCAGCAACTGGTCACCACGGGTAGGGTAGATGTAAGAGGCATCGAGCAGTGAATCACGCACCTGCCGGATGCCGCCATTCTCGCCTGGCAGACCGTCGATGCCGCAGAACAAGGGAAGGGCAGAAGTCTTCATTCTTTCCTGGAAAGCCTTACGGGCTCCAAGGGCAGAACGGTCGTTATGGCCAAACACCAAGTCGATGGCTGTGAAATCCCCTTTAAAATTCCTCACAGCCTCGTATGCCTTTGTCTCTGTCCAGTCTCCCTGGATCGAGGCCACAATCTCTACATCCGTATTTTTCAGGGCATCAACGAATCCTTTGTGACGTTCCTCTGCCGGCGACGAACCTTCCAGTCCCAAAACTTCCATCACACGCCCTTCCCCTTCAAGGCGGTTGACGACATATCTGCCCATCTGACGGCCCATCTCGTAGTTGTCGGCACTGACGAAGGCCGTGTATTTCTGGGAGTCGGTCTTCCGTTCAAACACAATGACGGGAACACCTTTGTCGTAGGCACGGTCGATGGCTGGCGATACAGACGATCGTTGGTTGGGGGCCACGATCAGCAAGTCGATGCCGCTCTCAACAAGGTCGCCAATCTGTTGGCTTTGCAGTTTGGAATCGTCATGGGCCGTGGCAAAGCGCAGCTCCACACCTTCGTGGAAGTTGGCCTCCATCCGCATCTCGGAGTTCTGCCAATTGCGCCAGATATCCTCAGAGCACTGGGATACACCTATAATATATTTGGCTCTTTCCCCAGAACATGAGACCAATAGGACACATATTCCAAGAAGCATCAATCTGGTTAAGCGTTTCTTTGTCATTGGCTTGTCAGTTATTTGTTCGCCACAAAGATACGCAAATTATTTGGAATATGCTCACTTTTTAGGAAAAAAATAGACCTGAGCCGAAAAATTAACCCAGGTCCTTATGCTTTATGACAAAATTGCCCCTGATTACTGACAGAATTCATCAATC
>Ga0310786_10009274_pt1 | contig 12511 bp, 10 predicted proteins | sample AusTroGonzalo_MG_FD_203881 | JGI IMG/M metagenome (GOLD analysis project Ga0310786, IMG submission 203881) | Bovine rumen microbial communities from tropical cattle in Woodstock, Queensland, Australia - Gonzalo_03 (v2) (version 2) | ecosystem: Host-associated > Mammals > Digestive system >...
CTGCGAAATAGACAGATCGGTGCTGTCCACCGGTGCATCCGAAAGCGATCTGGAGATGCCCGCGGCCATCGCGTATGTATTCCCCGATTGACTGGCGAGCAAGGCACTCTGCCGCGTCGAGAAAACGTTTTACCTCGCCAGGGAATCGAGCAAAGAAGTCGACAACCGGCTTGTCCCTCCCGGAATAACCGCGCAAGCTATCCTCCCAAAATGGATTGGGCATCGCACGGCAATCGAACACAAAGCCTCCACCATTGCCAGTCTTGTCCTCCGGCAACCCGCGCTTATAAGAGAAGGAAATAATCGCGACCTTCATTTTATCCGCGCACCGCCCTTCCCAGCTTTCTCCGGAATGGAACGGAACGCGCCTTTCATCGGCGGTTTCATCGCTGACTTTGCACGTTGTTGTTTGTGCATCGCCGCCAATCTTCTAGTCTTTACAAGCCCCATGTTTCCTCCTGCCGCGTATTATACCAAACTGCCGCGTGAGCTGCCTCAAGCAGCAATCTGCCGCTAAAATCAAGGCATCGCAAAGACACGCCCCAAAAAACTCAAGTCGCCGAATGGCGTTTCCTGAGGTTGGGGACATGGTTGGCCCTGCGCTCTTCGCTAACACTCCCATCGCACTCCCTGATTGCCTCCGCAATCTTCGGAACTTGCTTTGGATCAATCAGTACCCGATGGAACGACTTGATGTAGTCCACAAGCCTAGCAGTATACACCACGCAATCCGGCCTTGGCGTCTTGAAGGTGCATTTTTCGGTGAACGCCACCACGCCATGCAGATTATTCTTCGATATGCCAAGACATTCGGCTATAGCACAGATATGGCCGTTGTTTTGACGAATCGGATTCTTCTCAAACGGACGCTTCGGACCGCGCAACCACTGCGCCCATTCGGCACCACGAGCATCTGTGAATATCCAGCCAGAATAGTTTTTGGTTTCAATCACAAAAATACCATATTGCGACACCACGATGTGGTCGATCTGCGCAGTGGTGCCATCAGACAACGGTAGATAGATGTCATTTAGGATAATATAACCATCCGGCAGGCCCTGCGTAAGGATATTTGATACACGCTTCTCTCCGCGTTTCCCCTTCTGTCTTGCGCTGCCCAACCACAACGCCACCAGTATGAACACGCCAAGCAGCAAAATCGGCACATACGGCAGCACCGACAGCTTCCCAATGACCTGCTTCAACATTTCCACAACATCCACAACAAACCTCCTCCCCATTATTGCCTACCACGATTTCTTCTTTCGCGCTTTACGAACGCCATCATCGATATCTGCCGCGAACAAGCTTTTCGCCCACCGCCCTTCATCGGCGGCTTCATCGCGACCTTGGCCCGCTGCTGCTTCCTTGTCCTCCGACTCGTCCACCGTAGCCTCGGCGAAGGTGGAAGCTTTAGCGAAGGAGGATGCATCGCCGCAAGTCTTCTCGTCTTCACAAGTCCCATTCTTTCCTCCGCTACGCATTATACCGTATCACCGCAAAAACTGCCTCAACCCACAATCCGCCGCGCATCTCAAACACAAACCACACTCCTGTATCAATGATATTGTATCAATAAACTGCGCCCCTTCGCCTCCTCACTGCCATGTCAGCATATCTCTTTTTGCCTGTATTAAATGCAATATTGGGAATTGATCAAATGTTTTCTTATCCTCGCCATTCAATCGTTCGTATTGTAATTGATACCCAGCTCTATCATCCAACAAGATGTAGGCGCCTGCTCTTATCATTGCCGACTTTCTTTCACTAACCGATATTTCTCGAAGCCTCAAAATCTCTTGCTCAGATAATTTCTTTTGCCGATAGTGAATTTGACAAAGATTCAAGAAAGCGAAATCTTCAAATCCACAAGGAGCCAAACAAACCCATTTAAATAGTTCCTCTGCGAAAGAAAGCAATCTTCCATCCGGAAACCTTCCTTCGTCTACTACTGGCAGTATGGTGTTAACCAGCCACTTGTGTAATTGATCTACATACAGTTTTGTGCGTTTAGCTTTTACAATCTCTGACAAAATGTAGTCAAGATCAATTTGGGTAACCACCCGCAATATGTCAGCCGTTAGCGCCAAAAAGAATGATGCCTCAAATTCCTCTTCCCCAGATTTCAAATCTAGCACACTATCAACCCACTTTGGTGAACATATAACCATATTTCCATTTGAAACACCACGCAGCATTAGAAATGTTTCTCCACCTAAAGTTAGAAGTTCAAAAAACACTTCGCCGCTCACAAATCTCAGTTCTTTTCTCCTAAGCAGTTTTCTATTCAAGTAATTTACCACGTCCCAATCTTTTTGGGTAAAAGTGTCAATATTAAAATCAAACTTCAAATCAGCTAGATCCAACAAGGTTGCCAGCGCAAGCACATCTTCTATACTGCGATTCTCTAATATAGCATCTTTTGCGATTGTAAAATTCGTGAGGTGACACTGTGGAGCAAAAGAAAAAGTTCGGTGTTTTTTAATTGCGGCAAAGAACTTGGCATCCTCCAACCGCTCCGACAATCTCCCCCTAGATTTAATGTTCAAAGAAGCATGTTGGCCCCGATCCAAAACAAGAGTCACATTGTTTCCAACTGCAACAATTGTTCGTCCCTTAAAGATTTTAACACAAGTTGAATCGTAGAACGTCTCTCCCCCACAAGTGACACCTGCTGTATATATTTGCGTAATGCTTTCAAAGCCCTTCTCGGCAACGCCAATAGCAACCTTAAGGCCAGGAACTCCGACTCCAGCATAACAATACCTCTTGATGCCAATGGCATTATACACAGGAATGCCATTTGGAATTGTAACATCTACTTGAATACGACTAGTTTTCGTCACTTGCGCACACAGTTCCATAAAAGATTTATCATCAATTGTTGGCAACTGAGCTTGATTCCGCTTATCCGACAAAACATTCACCAAGAGCGTCAACATCTCATCCTTGTCTCTTGGGAAAACAGAGAAATTAAAACTTATGCTTTTTTGATCCTCGGAAGCAGCACTAAGAGCTGTTCTGATATCATATGGCAAAAGAGATGCATAATACACACGAGGACACACATCTTTCGTCACTATGAAATACAACACTCCGCCATCCCGATAGTAAATTTCTAGATCATTCCGTTTGATCGCAAACTTAATGGTTTCCTCTTTCGCATCGCATTCACGGAATTTTATCTGCACTGGCAGTCGTCCGATTAAATGCTCATTTGAATTTGTGTGATCTTTGTTATAAATCAGAATGTAGCCGTCATAGCAAGGGGTTCGGTCATTCGAATTAAACGCTGCAGAAAGACGCGGAGAAGAGTCGATCAACTCCATAACAGCATTGATTGCATACCGCTCTTTTTTTGACGAATCACCCATATCGCTTGTTTGTCATTGTATCAACACGCCCCCTTGCTCGCGTTGCATTTGGAACACAGGACCCGACCGTTCTCAATTGTTGTCGCAGCACCTGAATCCAAGTGCTTTAATGATTTAGTATTCGACACCTCAACCCCTTTGAACATAGTCACTCCTCCATTGTCGCCGCCACTTGAGTTCCAGTAATATACAAGGGAGCGTACTGATGCAGTGGATCACGAAGATGTTTGTACATCTTGCGAATCTTTGGAACATCAAGGTCGCCCAGGCTGACTTCCTCGTCAAGAAAGTAACAGAAATAATCACCACTTGGATGTGGATACTCCATTCGTTCCATTCGCTCTTTCTTCACTAGCATGGCATGGTGCACTCGGAATACGCGGAACGACTTATCATCCGCTTCTTCATACATGACAACAAACTTCGGCGTTCTTACCTTCTCGGAGCCTCGAATTACGGCTCCTGGACGATCACCCAGCCTAACATTGTAAACCGCCCAATGTTTTGATTTATTTCTCGCCTTGAATACCCAATCGCGATGAATGCCGCCGTCATTCTTGATGCACCCGAACAAGATGTAGTCGTTAAGGCAATTGCTAATATAGTGTCGAGTAAGGGATGACGCCGGAACCACGGTATAAGGCGCTGCTTCGTGTGTCTTAACCTTGGAACTAGGATCTACACCAAGCGGACAAGGAGCAATTTCAAAAGCGTCTTCCAAACATTTGAGAACATTGTCGTTCTCTTCAATCATGGCCTTCTTGAACGCCTTTTCTCTTGGCGATCCATCTGGCAGTTTATCTGTAGCCACTAGAGCGAGAGAATAAAAAGTCGTCTTTTCACTCACATCATTATATGGAGTGAAGACCTTGCCCAGCAACTGTTGGAAATGCTCCCTAAAGAACGAATCCGGATCTGTCTCCGCGAGAGGAGTCATCGCATAGAAATCGAACTTCTTCTGAAGCATTTCCTGGATGTCGGCCCGAAACTTCTCGCGCATTTCATTCTTCCAGTGGAGCTTCTGAGAATAACTGTTACGGGCATACAGCGCAATTATGAAGAGGAAGTTGATGTCATAGTGCGCGACCAACAGTGTATCCCTGTCAAAAAGACGATTGTCAAAATGCCGCGACTCAAACTTAGTTCCCTCTCGACGCTTTATGTCGCCCTTTTGATAATCAAGCTTTTCATTGACTGTAGAACTAATGAAGAAATTCGGAACGATGTTGTATCCCTCTGTAACATCGTCACGCAGTTTTGGAAACTTTTTCTGCCAGGAAGTTTTCCCGCCATCAAGGAACAAATTCATGTTCCATTGAATTACGTTTCTGGCATAAGTGAACTGCTTCGCCTCTGACTCTCCGCCAATCTTGTTGCCCTTTTTGTAGTACTTGCTATCGCCGATGTAGTAAACGGTGTGCTCAGGTTCGTCGTTGTTAGTCAGACCCTGCGCCGAGAACATATGGTCGACGAGCTTACCGTCTGGCTGATTCTTCAGCTTATAAACGATGTCGTCATCCTCGTCGCCGATCAACTCATCTATAATCGCCTCGAAGACGATGTTGAAGTCCTTCGCAAGCAGATATTCCTTGTGCTCAGTAGCAAGAGCAATTCGATGCGAATGGTTAAAGAACACATAGCATAGATCCCAGAGCTCAAGCATCTTATCCGAATAATACTTGTACTTAATCTGGCGAAGTCGTGCCGCCCCATAGCCACGCAGATAACGCTCAAACTTGGGACCGGTTATAACATCATAGTTCAGATTCGGATTAACTTCAAATCCGAATTTGTCGTGAATATAGTTGATGATTGAATGAAAGATTACAAGCAGCTCCTCATCTTTATCAATTTCTTTCTTCCGATTGACGACCTCGGCATAGATCGGGACATTCATCCTCCCAAGAATCGGTCTCTTGTGCGCGACTGTCTTGGTCCAGTTTACCTTGTTATAACCACTATGACGTAATTTCGTAATATAGGTAATAAAATCTTGATTGTGCTTTAGAAAATCCACAAGAGAAAGAATCACATCAAGGATTGTATTGCTGAGCCGCTTTCTGCCACGCCCCACCTGAGCAACAAACCTATGAAGTATAATCGAACTTTGCCGATGCGACTGCTTATAGACAACAAGCGCGCGATAAATCCAGACAGCGAAACCATATATGAAGTCCCGCTCGTCTTTTGTTATCGCCGATTTGTCTATGTCAATGATATCTTCGGGCGCGTATCCACCATCAGGATTGGTTTCAGGTGCAAAAATTCGGTCTTTGTCATTCAAAAGCACCTTCGGCAGCATAAACACTGCCTCTCGAAGTTTCTCGTTCCAATAATAGCCGACATACCCTATCGACACCTTCCCTTCAACCGATTGGAAAGCGCCCTCCCAGAGTACCTTGTCGACTTTCTCGGCTGGGTACTGATAATCCTCAATGATTATCTGCATCCAGCATCACTCCGCAGCCGTCTCTTTCTCGACCCCTAGCCCGTCAAGTATGTCCTTAACTACCTTCTCATTAAGGGTACTCGAATTCGGCTCAAAGAAATCAGTGAACTTGATTGGATCGCCAGCCTTGCCGCTTTCATCTTTCAGCTTGAGCGCATCTTCCCGAATCTCGCAATCCTTGAACACATCGTTCCAAAGATAAAACGCCACCTTGTTAACGAACTTCTCAAGATCGATCTCCTTCTGTCCTTTAGGCAGTTTCACGAAGAAGTACCCAAGTTGCTTGTCTGCTGATTGTGTTTCCGTGAATACAATCGCATTGATTTTTTCAAGGAACGACCACCACTTGTACTTTTCTTCTCCGACCTTGACATACCACCCCTTACCCTCGTCCTTTATCGGCATATACTCCCAATCCCAACGGCGCTTGAATGCGCTATCGATTGGGAATAGCGATTGATCAGATGTATTCATCGTCGCCCAGATGCAAAGGTTGGGCGGAAGGACAAGCTTTTTACCAGCCTTGATATCTGCAGCGGTTGCAATTATCTTCTCTCCGGTTTCGGTCAACTTTTTAATGTCCTCGGACAGCGAAATATCAGCAAGCTTGTAGTCCTTATCCGCTTCAAGAAACTTCTGAATATCATTGTCTGGAGTAATCGCATATGCGGAGAATCCGTTATCTGCACGATCCAGCAGTTGGAACAAGTCGCCAAAGATTTGTGCACAATTGCCACGATTGATTTCTTCAATGACAAGGTAGTAGGTTTTCGCGTCACCTTGCAGACCGGCGTTCGTATATCGCCTCCAAGCTTCCACGTATGCCTTCATAAAGGCCTGAGGGACAAAAGAATAAACAATTTGTTTTCCGCCATTCTCAATTCGCGCGAGGTATTCGCCTACGGCAACACCTTTCATAACCTCCGCATACATTGAGTCATTTTCCAAAATCGTCTTCACTTCAGCCGGAGTCAATTTTTCAAACGACCGCCAAAACTCTGCCCCCAGTTTTTGCTCAGGCCGCGTTTCACCTCTGTCTTTAAGGCTTTGCAAAACGGTCCCGAGTTCATGAAGTGTAAGCAACCCCTTTTCCGTACTCTCCATTGTCGGCTTATACGCGCCGACGAAAGCCGCGTAATCCGTATCAGGATGGAATGTCACACGAATGGAGTTGCTTTCATTCGTACGCTTATCGATCTTATGCGACTTTCCTGTCCCGGGCGCGCCATAGGTGATAAGCTGATAAACGCCATTATCCTCAGGTGTCTTTATTGGGCTTCCTCCCGCAGCAACAATAATGGCATTCCACTTGTTATGCAAATCGGACGTAGATGCATAGGAAACGTTCGCACTTGGATCGGCTATGCCGGCCGAGAGATATAGCGAATCCTGACTTACAACTTCAATCTCGTAAACAAACCAGCACGCATTAGGCGTAAGATTAAGCGCAGCACGAATCTTTTCAATCTGATCTGCATTTGAAAGCGCCACATTCCCTTGTTCATCTAGAATAGCATTGTGCGGAGAATACTTCAAGCGAAGCCGCCCCTCATGAGATGGCGTCGTATCTTTCGTCAAAACGATGATGACTTTACAATCTGGGACAAGATTCCCATTGACATAGACCTTATTAAATACACTACCTGTCACAATACCGGACTCAGGATCCGTTCCCTTGTAGACCTTTCCGCCCTTGCCGATTTTGGTCTGGATACGATCAAGCGAAACCGAACAATAGATCAATCCCTTGAGGATTTCGTTTATCGAATCACTTTGGTTAATCTTATGAAGATATCCTTGTCCAAGCGCCGTCGCCCAATTTGGGTTACCATTGGAGCCGTTGATTGCGAAGCCAAATGCAAAAGAAGTCAGATCAATTTTCATTTCGTATATCCTTTCAAATATCTTGATTAAAGATGTGTTTTAACAAGATGCCAACAACATTGACATCCCATCCGTTTGCAGCCCGCTTTGAAAGCTGCGAATAAGATTGTCCTGCAAAGTCAATTTCTCCATCTTTGAACCCCATTAAACGGAATTGTTCCGGCACAGAGAGTTTTCGCACGATTTCCTTGCCGTGTTTCGGAACTTCGACAACACGAAGTTTGTTGTGTTCTGGCGCAAGAATCGTTATACATATCCCATCGTCCCGAACTTTACGATTGTACAAATCAAGGCAGCTAGGCTCCTTAACCTTAAACGAAGGGAATCCGTAAAAATCTTTCAGCCGCTTAATCTGTGCACTGGACAAATAAAGTGAAGGATCTGGATCCTTGTCAAGGAAGTCCTTCAAACGCAATTTGTTTGGGCGCTTCGGCGGCACAATGGAGAACCCATCTGGCAAGCCACCTAAACGAGCAAACATCCAAAGACGCTCCCGATTTTGAGGGATCCCGTAATCCTTCGTATTCAAAACAGCGTAGGCTAACTCCCCATAGCCGTTATCACGAAGCCAGGTTTTTAACAAATCAAAGAGCCCTTGAAATTTCTTAGCAGTCAGTCCTTTAACATTCTCCATCAAAATATATTTAGGCTTCTTGACGGCACAAATTCTCAAAATGTCATGAAGCAATGTCCCCCGACCATAGGGATCCTTTTCTCCTCGTTGCAATCCAACGCTTGAAAAAGGTTGGCATGGGAACCCCCCTGTGAACATATCAAAATCTGGGAGGTCCTCTGGATTCACCTTTGTGATATCCCCCCAATTCTTGATGGGATTCCCTTTCTTGTCTTTGAAATTAGCGTCATACAATGCGCTCGCGAACTTGTCGAACTCGGAATAGCCGACGACCTCATGCTTGATGCCGGCACGACGCAAGCCGAATGTTGCTCCGCCGTACCCCGCAAATCCTTCAAAAACACGAAGCACTTTGGATCGACGTCCGACAGAATCACTTTTTTTCTTTGTCATGGTTTCCCTTTAAAATCTTTACGCACACTTTGCTATCACACCAAGATATTCGCTGAAGACCATGCGAACTTCGCAATAGTCACTCTTTTGAATTATCAGGTACCTGAAACGACCTTTCTGGCACACCTCCCATTGAGGCACCAGAACATCATGATCACAAACGACCATCATTTGCATAAGTCGAGACCCAACCCCAGGCCAGATCTCATGCCCTTGCGATTCTTCAAACGCCATTTTTTCCTCATGAGAAAGCTTTGGCAATATCATCATTTCACATTGAAGATCGCTCACCCACATGCCAGCGAGGAAAGTTGTAAGCCCTCTGGAAATCTTCCCCATAATCTTCTCGATTTTTGAATCATTGGCTCGCGACGACACGCTCGTTCGAATCGCTTCCGCTGCAGACAAAATACCTGTGCACTCAGTTTGATTGTGTGTCAGCATTCGCTTAACTTTCTTCCGTTCCACATCAAGCGAACCGCATCTCGCAACCTCGATCACACAAGCCGCATATTCCTCGTCAGCAGAAAAACTATTATTACATTCTTTACAGCACCGCACTATCATGAGGTTTTCGGGAAACGGCTCGTCGAAAAATGCCTTCGACGGCACATGATCCCCCGTTGATCCGTCGCCGCCACAAAAGCAGCATCGGCTCGAAATCCGCTTGTCGGAAAAATCTCGCATCTGTTCCATGTGCTATTTAACCGCGCAAATCCCTATTCGATTAAGCTGATTAGCCGCCTTCGACTGGACATCCGCCAAAATGGCTGGCTTCAGCGTAAACAACCAATCCATGGATTCTATGTCTACAACTTCCGTGCCAATCGCACATAAATCAATCAGCAAATCATACACCACTCCATCGTACTCAAATCCCTTCAACACATTATATGCATAATCCGTTTTCGGATTCTTAAAACCGGACCGCATATCTCCGCACGCCAATACCGCCCAAGCATATCGATCAAACTTACAAACATTCGGCACGGTAAGCTTCTTGTTTTGCGCCACATCACACAATGGAGTCACAATGACCTTGCAAAGCTTGATGTTCTCAGATTGTGAAATCGAATCCAGAAGTTCGCAATTAGCCCCGAAATCTCGCAAAATCGCCTTCAACAGATTCGCGTCCGCGCCCGCGCCACCTCTCACCGCAAAAACATCACCGGGGGCGACAAAAGCATGAGAAATCCGATCATAAAACAAGAACGCGTTTAGTCTGTTTCTAAGCGCATTTTCAATCTCATCAGACAATTTCTCCTCTTTAAACTTAAATTCCTCACTAACACCTAATTGCATTTTTGACAATGCATTATTCACGCTACTGACAAGGCCATCATTATACAAATGACACGCACACAAAAACTGTTCCTTCGCTCCTACTAAATCATTTTTATCACATTCCGTCTTATATAATTTATGAAAGGCCCGAGACATAATCTCATGCCATTTCTCTCCATTATCATCAGCCACACTTGAGAGTCGGGCCGCAAGCTGAACCGTCCCTTTAAACACTGCATTCTCCCAATCAACATAAAGCCCAAAAACATCTATTTCTGCAGACGAAAGTTGAGCATCGAGTTGAGTTTGTATCAAATCAAGTGAAAAACGCCTCTCCCCTGTCTCATCTACTGTTTCGCAATCAGACTTTGCAATACAAGCAACAAACAACGGCATCTTAACGGCTTGCTGCAATGCTGCCTTTACCTGGGCTGCATCTTCTTGATGATCCGTCCATATCACGACAACCAACGGACCATTATCAGGGGACACCAATTTCTTCAAAACGCCAACTGCAGTAGAAGCTTTTGTAGTGGGACTAGAACTCTGCAATCCTTCCAACTCTAAATCCAGGAACAGCAATCGAATACCCGTTAGAGGATCGGCAGGGAAAGCCGAAGGCCCCACATAGTACAAAGCACCGATCCCTTTCTTTGCCAAAACAGCAAGAAGATCCTTAACCTCCTTTGGCTCATTGTCAACAACAGCTACACGAGCATTCTTTGGCAAATCCATGATTACGACTCCTTCGGGAACACCAATGCGATTGTCGCCCCGTTCGCATATTCCTTTGGGACCTCAACATCAGCTGGCGCAGGGAATTCCAACTTGCCCCCCAAAGACTTCATGATCTCATCCGTCAGATGCAATCCGATTCCCATTCCATTGGGCTTGAAGGTAATAAATGGCTTGACCAAGTCCGCAACTGGCTCATGTGAGAAACCGGGGCCATTATCCGAAACCACCAACGTCACAGCATTCGGATATTGCGAGGTCTCAATCAAGTCCACACGAATTTTCGGATGTTTCGTCTTGGAATACCCGAGCCACCAAATCGAATTGTCGAAAAGATTAAGCAACGCATTAATTGTATGGCCTTCAGTACAAACAGCAATGCTTTTCCCCCGGCTCTTGTACGCCTCGTCAATCTCAATCTTATGTGCCTCGAAACGGAATTCATCATTAGCTATTGATTGAGCTATGATTCCAGACATGTCCCTCGGCTTCCGTTCTGAACTCTGCACAAGGAGACTATATCCTCTGATCAATCCTGACAGTGACTCAACTTGTCGGATCAACGCATCATCACTCTCGCGTTTTCTAGGCAACATTGCGCGGATGTTCTTGACGATCTTATCCATCTGATGGATCACCATAATCAGATTCAAACCGGCCCCAGCACTCGTCATAAACGCATCGGCAAAATCCTCATAATCCTGCTCAACACGCTCTATGCAATGTTGCATCCTTTTTTGCGCGGTCGGGTCTTTAACGTACTTTATCACATCGGCTTTCAACTCTGCCATCGACGCTCGAATCGGCATGTTCTCTGCCTTTTGCGCATATGCTTCACGAATCGTCCTCTTGTCAATATTGCGTTCGTCCTCAACGCGTTCAAGTGCGTACAATACCGCCGCCTGCAACTTCTCAAATGCCTCGTTTTGAACAAACCCCTCCCTATTCGCTTTTTCTACCAAGTCCCCACTGCTTTCCCGTGACAAGCTAACGGCCGCAATGATCACGTTCAAACTGACTCTTTCGCCGGGTCTGTTCACCCTGCGAAAATTCAGGTTCAACCAGTCATCGCCTCTCTCACCATAATTCAACACCCGCATATTGTCGCGATACACCCGAACGCCGCCATTATCCCTCAAATAGTCCTTAAAACCACGGCGATCTTGTACGCCAAGCTTTAAAATGGCTGGATCCAAATCAAAGATAACGCCGCGAAAATTAACCTCACCTATGCACGAGATATCTATGTCCTTTATCTTTCGCCCAGTCGGGTCCTCAACCATACGAGCAAGATCACTCTCACCACTCCACTCAACGTGACGAGGTTTCAAACGATCAAGGACTTTCCATGGACTAAAATCATATTTAAACGACGTTATGCGACCGCCAACCATCGTCACATCGAAATGGTACAGGCTTCGTTCCCGAATATCTTCGAACCTGATCACTCCCTCCAGCCAACTTTTTTCTTCATCAGATCCTTCTAACTTTAGGTCAGCGGAAAAATCTCCCTGATCTTCAAACGGTGAATTTAATGCGGCCATAGTTCGCGCCACTTCGCGCACCGCACCTCGGCTCCACACTCCTTTCAAGTCTGAGATTACGATATATGTTCCGGTCTCGGCACCCTTGAAATAAACCGGAGCACCTTCCGTTAAAGAAACGGGAACTTCCTCGATCATCTCTACTTCATCAGCCTTGCGCCAATCGATAGCAAGATGAGCCTCCAACTTGGATTTCTTCGTCTTGCTGTACATG
>Ga0310786_10009275_pt1 | contig 12510 bp, 9 predicted proteins | sample AusTroGonzalo_MG_FD_203881 | JGI IMG/M metagenome (GOLD analysis project Ga0310786, IMG submission 203881) | Bovine rumen microbial communities from tropical cattle in Woodstock, Queensland, Australia - Gonzalo_03 (v2) (version 2) | ecosystem: Host-associated > Mammals > Digestive system >...
GTTTTTTCTGGTGCTTATACCCTCGTTGGCCATGCACTCGGAATGGTGGCGCCTACGGCGATGGCAGGTGTGGGTGTTCCCCATCATTCTGCTGACCATCGATGGTGCAGGACAGGGGTATTATGGCTACATGCAGTGGGCCGACGAGCATGGCATAACATTGAAGGACAGATACTACCTGCGACTTGTGGGGTCGTTTATGTTCCGATCCGTGTTCATCGTGCTGATGCTCTGCGCGTTCCGTAAGCTGACGGAAGGACGGTTTGGCCTATTTGGCCTGAAACGCTCAACCAAATACCTGCGTGTCTATGCACTCATCTACTTACTGCTACTGCCCATGTTTCTCCTTGTCTCTTTCACGCCCCAGTTCCTCAGTTATTATCCGAAGATGTTCATAGACTATTATGACGGAGCCTTGGGATGGGAACGTTGGCAGCTGATAGACTTGTTCGAACTGTTTTATGCCAACGACTTCATTGGTGTTGAGGGCATGTTCCGAGGTGCGTTGGTGATAGGCTTGTCGCGCTGGCTTGGATGTAGGGCCGTGCTTCCGATGGCATTAACCTATATGTGCATCCACCTTGGAAAGCCCGACCTCGAATTGTGCTCGTCTGTCATAGGAGGCTATATACTGGGCGTTCTTGCCTGGCGCACACACCATCTGTGGGGAGGCATCATCATTCACCTCGGCATCGCCATGTTCTTCGAAGCCGTAGGCATCGCCCGCTTGATTTAATCTGAAATAAATCGGGCACCTGAAGATTTTTGGAGTTTAATTTGGATATTACATAAAAAAGTAATATATTTGCAGCCATGAAGTATGTGGTGCTACCTGACGAGAGGATACATCCGCTGTCGTTCTATCTGGCGATGGAGGATTATCTGGCCCAAAACATGGAGGGCGACGACCTGCTGATGCTGTGGCAGGTGGAGCCCAGTGTGATCTATGGGCGCAATCAGGTGGTGGAGAACGAGGTGAACCTGGACTACTGTCGCGAGAACGGCATTAAGGTTTATCAGCGGAAAAGCGGCGGAGGCTGTGTGTATGCCGACAAGGACAATCTGATGTGGTCGTTCGTGACGAGCGAAGACAACGTGGGCTTCGCTTTCAACCGTTTCGTGACGATGGTGCTGCTGGTACTCAGGAAGATGGGCATCGAGGCCACAGGCACCACGAATAACGACATCATGATCGGCGACAAGAAAGTGTGTGGCACGGCCTGCCGGAAGACCGCCAAGGGCTGCGTCGTACACTCGACGATGCTCTACGACACCAACATGGGCCACATGCTGAATGCCATCACCCCTGGGCCTGAGAAACTGGAGAAAAAAGGTATCCAGAGCGTGCGCCAGCGCATCACCTTATTAAAAGATTATACGTCGCTGAGCCTCGACAAGGTGAAAACGCTGATCAAGGAGACGCTATGCCAAGGGGAGCGGCGACTGACGGAAGAGGAAATTAACAGTTTAGAGTTTAAAGTTTAGAGTTTATAGTTTATGGCTATCAGACAAGAATTAGAAAAGAAGGTAAAAAAGACGTGTCTCCACGACAAACATCTGTCCTTAGGAGCCATGATGGTGGAGTTTGGAGGTTTTGATATGCCGCTGCTCTATCAGAATGCGGGCATCGCCCCAGAGCACACGGCTGTCCGTGAGCATGTGGGATTGTTCGACGTGAGCCACATGGGTGAGGTGACCGTCAAGGGTAAGGATGCGGAGCGCTACGTGCAGCATATCTTCACCAACGATATCGCCGGGGCACTCGTGGGGAAGATCTTCTACGGTATGATGTGCTACGAGAACGGTGGTACGGTTGACGACCTCTTGGTGTATAAGATGGGTGAGAACGATTTCTTCCTCGTGATCAATGCCGCCAATATCGATAAGGACTGGGCCTGGATGCAACAGCACGCCGAAGGTTTCGACATCGATCTGCAGAACCGTTCAGACTACTATGGTCAGATTGCCGTACAGGGACCCGAGTCGGAACATATCGTCGAGACAGTGCTGGGTTTAGCTTGTAAGGAACTGACGTTCTACACCTGCAAAACCATCCAAATCCCCCTCCTACAGGAGGGGTCAGGGGAGGTCATCATCTCCCGTACCGGCTATACAGGTGAGGACGGTTTTGAAATCTATGCCTCTCACGACTATATCCGTGAGTGCTGGGACAAACTCGTCAAAGCAGGGGTACAGCCCTGCGGATTAGGTTGTCGTGACACGCTGCGCTTCGAGGTGGGACTGCCGCTCTATGGCGACGAACTGTCGGAGGATATCACCCCCGTAATGGCTGGTCTGACATTGTTTGTGAAGTTCGACAAGCCTGAGTTTATCGGCAAGGAGGCCCTGTTGAAACAGAAAACGGAAGGTCCTGCGAAGAAACTTGTGGGTATCGAACTCTTCGACAAGGCTATTCCCCGTCATGGTTATACCGTACTGAATATGCAGAACGAACCTATTGGTGAGGTGACGACAGGCTATCATACACTATCGTCAGACAAGAGTGTCTGCATGGCGCTCGTCGATGCGCAGTACGCCAAACTCGATACCAAGGTGCAGATCCAGATCCGCAAGAAGGTCTTCCCAGGCAAGGTTGTCAAGAAACAATTCTACAACAAGAGCTATAAGAAGTGAAATGGTGAATAATGAATAATTAAAAATATAACATTATGTCAAAGGTAATTGAAGGACTCTACTACTCGGAGTCGCATGAATTCGTAAGAGTAGAAGGTGACTATGGTTTCGTGGGTATCACAGACTATGCCCAGAACGCATTAGGCAACGTGGTGTATGTCGACATGCCCGAGGTGGATGACGAGGTAGAGGCTGGCGAGGAGTTCGGAGCCGTGGAGAGCGTGAAGGCCGCCAGCGATCTGATATCACCCGTCAGTGGTACGGTCGTGGAGGTCAACGAGGCCCTTGAGGATCAGCCCGAGTTGATCAATCAGGACGCCTTCGGTACATGGATTATCAAGGTGGAACTCAGTGACAAGAGTGAACTCGACAACCTGATGGATGCTGCAGCCTACGAAGCTTTCTGCGAGAAGTAATTATGGACTACAAGTATTTTCCACATACGGAGGATGACCTGCAGGCGATGCTGGCGAAGGCGGGGGTGAAAGACCTCGACGGTCTTTATGCCCAGATACCAGAGAGTATCCGCTTTCGAGGTGACTATGACATCCCATCGGAAATGAGCGAGATAGAAGTACGTAAGCTCTTTGAGAGGTTAGGCTCACAAAACCATCCGTTGACTTGTTATGCTGGCTATGGTGTATATGACCATTATACCCCATCTGTGATTCCCAGCCTGCTGCAGCGCTCAGAGTTTCTGACCTCATACACGCCGTATCAAGCAGAGATCTCGCAGGGCACGCTTCACTATATCTTTGAGTATCAGTCGATGATGACTGAACTCACGGGCATGGACATCTCCAATGCCTCGATGTATGACGGAACGACAGCTACTGCCGAGGCAATGATGATGGCTGTGGCAGCTGGCAAAAAAGTGAATAAGGTGCTGGTGTCCGAAACCCTAAATGGAGATACCAGAAACGTGCTTGATACTTATGCCCTGCATCAGGGTATCGAATTGGAAACGATAGCCGAGAAGGATGGTGTGACCGACCTCGATGATCTCAAGGCAAAACTCGCTAAGGGTGGTGTGGCCGGCGTGATTGTCCAACAGCCAAACTCTGTAGGCATCGTTGAGGACTTCACAGGTTTTGCCGATGCATGTCATGACCAAAAGGCTCTTTTTATCATCAATAGTATCATTGCCGACCTCGCCGTACTGAAGACACCTGGTGAGTGGGGGGCAGATATCGCCGTTGGTGATGCCCAGAGTCTGGGAATCCCCATGCAATTCGGTGGTCCGTATGTAGGTTATATGTGCTGCACGGAGAAACTGATCCGAAAGATGCCGGGACGTATCGTCGGCATGACGAAGGATAATCGCGACCAACGGGCCTTTGTGTTGACGCTTCAAGCCCGCGAACAGCATATCCGTCGCCAGAAGGCCACCTCCAACATCTGCAGCAATCAGTCGCTGATGGCACTCTTTGTGACAATCTACTTGTCGCTAATGGGTAAGCAAGGTCTCAAGGAAGCGGCACAGCTATCTTACGCCGGCGCCCATTACCTCTGTGACAAGCTATTGGCTACTGGCCACTTTTCTCTTGTTTACGACAAGCCCTTCTTTAATGAATTCCTTGTTCGTTATGATGGTGACATCGATAAATTATTCTCGTCCTATATGATGAATGGCATCCTCCCTGGTATAAAGATGAGTGACGATAGCTTGCTCATTGCCGTAACGGAAAAGCGTACAAAGGAGCAGATTGACCGTTTCGTCGAGGCACTTCTTTTCGTGAATGATGCATCTTAACTATCAAAACATGAGATTATGAATAACCGATTATATGGAAACTTGATCTTCGAACTCTCGAAGGAAGGCCGCAAAGGCTACAGCCTGCCAAGAAACAATTTTGGCGATTACGAGATTCCTGCTTCGATGCGACGCGCTGAGGATGCAGCATTGCCCGAGTGCGACGAGTTGACGGTGGTGCGCCATTACACGAACCTTTCTAATAATAATTTCGGTGTTGATACGGGCTTCTATCCCCTTGGTTCCTGTACGATGAAATACAACCCCAAGATCAACGAAGAGATGGCTGCCCTGCCCAGGTTCCAAGACCTGCATCCGAAACAACCTTCTGGCACTTTGAAAGGTGCTCTCGCTTTGGTATCGTTGTTGGAGAAGTCGCTCTGTGCCCTCACAGGTTTAGCTCATTTCACCTTCAAACCCTACGCAGGGGCCCATGGTGAACTGACGGGATTGATGACTATCGACAACTACCATCGTTCTCGTGGTGATATGGCTCGTAAGAAGGTGATTGTACCAGATTCGGCTCATGGTACGAACCCTGCATCAGCAGCTGTCTGCGGACTGGAGATCATCGAGGTGAAGTCGAAGGCCGATGGCACGGTCGATGTCGAGGATCTGCAGCGTATCGTCGCAGAACAGGGTGCAGAGATCGCCGCCATGATGATGACCAATCCCAATACCCTTGGCCTCTTCGAGACAAGCATCCCTGAGATCGCAAAACTGATACATAACTGTGGTGGTCTGATGTACTACGATGGAGCGAACCTGAACCCGATGCTGGGTGCTTGTCGCCCTGGTGACATGGGCTTCGACGTGATGCACATCAACCTGCATAAGACTTTCTCCACGCCTCATGGCGGTGGCGGTCCAGGGGCTGGTCCTGTGGGAGTGCGTGAGGGATTGCAAGAATTCTTCCCAGTGGTGTCGCCCTATCACGGCAACTTCGGTGTGATGATACGAGCCTACGCATATATCCTCTCGTTGGGTCGCGAGCATATCAAGGAGGTGGGACCATTGGCGACGCTCAATGCGAACTATATCAAGGAGTCATTGAAGGATGTCTACGAACTGCCTATCGACACCATCTGCTGTCATGAGTTTGTGTTCGACGGACTGAAGGACAAGAGTACGGGAGTGACGACGATGGATGTGGCGAAGCGCCTGCTCGACTACGGCTATCATGCGCCTACCATCTACTTCCCGCTGCTGTTCCATGAGAGTCTGATGATTGAGCCTACGGAGAATGAGAGTAAGGAAACGCTCGACGGTTTTATCGCCGTGATGCGACAGATCGCCGAAGAGGCCAAGACCGATCCCGAACTGGTGAAGTCTGCGCCCCACACGACACCCATCGGCCGTGTAGACGATGTCCTCGCCGCCAAGCATCCAATCACTACTTATCGTCAACTCCAGGCAGATCTTTAATTAATTATGAAGGAAACTGATCTCATTATCATCGGCGCCGGGCCTGGGGGCTACCGTGCTGCGGAATATGCCGCCAAGCAGGGGATGAAGGTCACGATCTTCGAGGGCGAGAATGTCGGAGGCACTTGTCTCAATATCGGCTGTATCCCCACGAAGACCTACGTCCATAGTGCCACCTTTGAGGAAGCCCGTGAGCGTATGACACAGGTGGTGACGCAACTCCGTGCTGGTGTGGAGGGTATCCTCTCCCACCCCAACATCACCCTCGTCCGTGAGAAGGCTTCGTTCGTCGATTCCCATACGGTCAATGGCTATACAGCCTCCAACATCATCATTGCCACTGGCTCTGAGACCAAATGGTTGCCGATTCCAGGAAAAGATGACCCGCGTGTCGTTGACTCCACTGGTCTTCTGAACCTCGATACTCTGCCCAAGCGTCTCTGTATTATTGGTGCAGGGGTTATCGGCATGGAGTTCGCCAGTGTGTTTAATCGGTTTGGCTCTGAAGTCACGGTCATCGAGTATTTAAAAGAGTGTCTGCCAGCTCTCGACAGCGATATCGCCAAACGACTGCGTAAACTCTTAGAGAAGCGCGACATCACCTTTAAGATGAAGACAGCCGTTGAGAATATCGCAGATATCGATGCCGATGTGATACTAATGGCCACAGGGCGCAAGCCTCGTACCGAGGGACTTAACCTCGAAGCCATAGGCATCACTCTACTGCCGAATGCCCCTATCCCCGTAGATGATAATTATCAATTATCAATTGCCAATTCCCAATTAAATGGAGTCTATGCGATTGGCGATGTCAACGGCCGTCAGATGCTCGCCCATGCTGCAGAGATGCAGGCCGTCCACGCTGTGAACCATATCTTGGGTAAAAAGGATGGTATCCGCTTCGACATCATGCCTGCCGCTATCTTCACTGAGCCTGAGGCTGCCTGCGTAGGACCCACAGAGGATCAGTTGAAGGAACAAGGCATCGAATACGTCTGCAAGAAAGCTTTCTGGCGTGCCAACGGTAAAGCCCTCGCCATGAACGAGTCCGAGGGCATGCTAAAGCTCTTTGCTACTCCCGACGACGGACAAATCCTCGGCTGTCACGCTTATGGTGCCCACAGTGCCGACATCGTGCAAGAGGTATCGGTGCTGATGTGCAAACATACGACACTCAGCGAACTTGCGGATATGGTGCATATCCATCCCACCCTCTCCGAGATACTAAAAAACGCTGTAGATTAACCTCTACAGCGTTTTAATTATCTTCTCTACTTCTTTCGGGAAGTACTCCATCTCCAACTGATGTTCCTTCTCCGCGATGTCGTCAGCCGTATCGTCTGGCGATAGGGCCACCTTATACTGAACGATGATCTCCCCTGCATCACAGACAGGTGTCACCCAGTGGATGGTCATACCCGTCTCAGTCTCTCCCGCTGCCTTCACAGCCTCATGCACATGATGGCCCCACATACCCTTGCCACCGTATTTGGGCAGGAGAGCTGGGTGGATATTGATTATCTTGTGTGGATAGGCGTCGATGAGGAAATTGGGTACGAGCGGCAAGAATCCTGCTAAGACGATGAAATCGATGTCGTACTTCTTGAGCAACGGTAGCATCACGTCGGGATTATTCAGGTCGGCCTTCGGTGTAATGGCTGTGGGTACGCCAAGACGCTCTGCCCTGACGAGGGCATAGGCGTCAGACTTATTGCTGACAACGAGAGCGACTTGGACGCTCTCGGAGTCAGCAAAGTATCTGATAAGGTTTTCACAGTTTGTGCCGCTACCCGACACGAAAATCGCTATATTAACTTCGTTCACTTCGTTGACTTCGTTGACTTTTGTCACGACTCGGCCAAACAAGCAAGCTTGATGGCTCTCGCTGTTCCAAAAGTTCACCTATTTACCATTCTACCTTTACACCAGGTGTTCGATGAGATCAGCGCGGTCGCCAGGAAGCATGTCGATCACAGGGATCTCCACCATCGTGTAGCAACCAGGCTGCAGACGCATTGACGCACGGGCCACATTGACCAGCACCTGACCAGTGAGTGCGGGGTTGTTGATGCTCATGTTGAACTCCAGACGCTGGTTCTGCGTCTTGCCGCTGACACCCTTACGCACGAGGTTCACACCATGACCCATATCACGCACATCGTCGACGCTTTCCACCTGGAATACGTGGGTTTCGTCAGAGGCGAAGTAGGGATCAGCCTTGATGTCCTTCGTCACATCCTCAAGCTTGGCACCTTCTTCCAACTCCACATACACCATACGACGATGGATACCCTCGCCCAAAGGGATAGTCATCGAAAGAGCGTTCTTCACACCCTTCTTAGAGCGCACGCAGACACTGTGGCCCATCGACATACCTGGACCGAAGTTGGTATAGCTCAGGCCCTTCGGCGCGAGACTCTGCATCAGTGTTCTGACAATACTGTCCGAACCTGGATCCCATCCGGCAGCAATCACGCTCACGGTGTTTGTCTCCTGGTTGAGTTTCATCAGACGCTCACGGTAGCCGCGGATGTTCGTGTGGATGTCGAATGAGTCGACGGTGTTGATACCCAAGGGCAGGATCATGTTGGCATACTCCTCACAGGAACGTGTGGGTGTGGCAAGGATGGCCACATCGACATCCTTCAGCTCACGGATGTCCTTCACCACATCATACTGGGCCAGTTCTGCGGGTTTATTCTCTGCGCCTTGACGACGCACGATGCCTGCCACTTCAAAGTCGGGGGCAGTCTCCAGTGCCTCAAGGGCGTACTTTCCGATGTTGCCGTAACCTACGACGGCGGCTCTGATTTTTTTCATTTCTGATATCTTTTGTTGGTTGATTCTATCATTTCGCGTGCAAAAGTAATGCTTTTCAACGAAATAAATAACATCCTGACTGAAAATTTATCTAAAAACTTTCATTTTGTGACAATCTGTAAGGATTTCGGGCTGAAATACAATAAAATGAAACGAACTGCGTTTATTACAAAGGAAAAATAAGCAAAACGATATGATTGAGTATATCAAAGGTGAACTGACGGAGCTGACACCAGCACAGGCGACGGTGGAGGCAGCAGGCGTGGGCTATGCACTAAGCATCTCGCTGAACACGTTCAGTGCCATACAGGGAAAGAAAGAGGTAAAACTATATGTGTATGAGGCTATCCGCGAAGATGCCTACGTGCTCTACGGTTTCGTCAATAAGAAGGAACGCGAGATGTTCGAACTGCTCATCACGGTGAATGGCGTAGGCGCCAACACGGCACGGATGATGCTCTCGGGCATGAGTGTGGCCGAACTGTGCAATGCCATCTCGACAGGTAACGCCCGTCTGATACAGAGCATCAAGGGCATTGGCAAGATGACGGCCCAGCGTATCATTGTAGACCTGAGGGACAAGATTGTGGCCTTAGGCATCGCCGAGGAGATACCCGCAGGCGGACAGATGGCGGCACCTGTGAACAGTCAGGTGAGAGACGAGGCCGTCTCAGCACTGACAATGTTAGGTTTTTCGCCTGCACCAACCCAGAAGGTAGTATTGCAGATTCTACAAGAGCAGCCCGATCTGCCTGTAGAACAGGTAGTGAAACTCGCACTAAAACAGATAAAGTAATGTTTATGGTTTATAGTTTATTGTTTATAGATGATTACTTTAAAGGGGAACTGGCGGTAAAGCTAGTCCACAGAAGTTTTCGAATGGCTTTGCCAGCAAATCATCTATAAACTATAAACCCTAAACTATAAACAAAAAGGGAAACGATGAAAAGGTCGATTGTCGTCATAATAATGGGTTTGCTTTTCGCATGCGTGTGTGCGCAGGCGCAAGAGGACTCGCTGACACATGCCCGCTGGCGCATCCAGAAGACGGTCCCTATGGAGGTGGCAGACCTCGACTCGTCGGCCCTCGACCTGAAGAGACCAGAGAATATCCGTCAGGCAGTGGAGTACGACGACTCGGCAAACGTCTACTACGTGGGTTCGAAGATTGGCGATTCCTTCCTGAATGTCCCATTGATGATGACCCCTCAGGAGTATCAGAAATGGACGGAGCAACGGGCCCTGCGCGAGTTCTTCCGCAAAAAGGATGCCGAGAACGTCAAGACCGATGGTAAGGATAAGTTCTCTTTCGCCGACATGCATTTCGACCTTGGTCCAGCGGAGAAAATCTTCGGTCCTGGTGGCGTGAGGATCAAGACGCAGGGAACGGCAGAACTGAAAGTCGGTGCAAACCTCAAAAGCATCGACAACCCCTCGCTGCCCATCCGTAACCGTAAGACTACATCCTTTGATTTCGACGAGAAGATCAACCTGAGCGTGAACGGTAAGGTGGGCGACAAGGTGAACATGAACCTGAACTACAACACTGACGCCACCTTCGACTTCGATACGCAGAACCTGAAACTGAAATACGAGGGCAAGGAAGACGAGATCATCAAACTCGTGGAGGGTGGTAACGTGAGTTTTCCCTCGAACAACTCCCTGGTGAAGGGCGCTTCAAGCCTCTTCGGTGTGAGGGCCGACATGCAGTTCGGCAAACTGAAACTCCAGACGGTGGTCTCACAGAAGAAATCGTCGACGAAGAGTGTATCCTCGAAAGGTGGCACACAGACCACCGCCTTCGAACTTGATGCGTCAGACTACGAAGAAAACCGTCACTTCTTCCTCTCCCAGTATTTCCGTGAGCACTACGACGAGGCGATGTCGAAACTCCCGAACCTGGCCACGGGCGTGGAGATCAACCGTATTGAGGTATGGATCACGAACAAGACAGGAACGACCTCCAACAGCCGTAACATTGTGGCTTTTGCCGACTTGGGAGAACAGTCACAAGTGGGGAACCGTTATTGGGACCTCAGAGGTCATTCCGTTCCCAGCAATGGTGCCAACTCTGAATACGAGGAACTCACCACCAAATATACTGAAGCCCGCGACCTCGACCAGACGAACAATATCCTGATGGACATTCCCAACTTCGAGAATGGTGTCGACTACGAGAAACTGTCGAGTGCCCGTCTGCTCAGCTCGTCGGAATACACCCTGAACAAGTCATTGGGCTATATCTCCCTGAAGACTGGTCTGCAGACCGACCAGGTATTGGCCGTAGCCTACGAATATACGCTGGGTGGCGTGACCTACCAGGTGGGTGAGTTTGCCAGCGACCTCACCGATACGTCGCAGGCCCTCTTCGTCAAGGCCCTGCGTAACACTTCCTGCAACCCCTCGCAGTACAACTGGCGACTGATGATGAAGAATGTCTACTACCTCGCCTCGACAGTAGAAAAGGAGAAGTTCCGCCTCGACATCAAGTTCCAGAGTGATACGGCAGGCGTCTATCTGACCTATATCCCCGACCAGCGGGTGAAGGGCACGTCGCTCATCAAACTGTTGGGCTGCGACCGCCTGGACAATAACAACAAAACCAACCCCAACGGCTACTTCGATTTCGTGGAAGGCTATACGGTACAGAATGGCCGTGTGTTCCTGCCTTCTGCAGAGCCCTTCGGCGACTACCTGCGCACCCAACTGCTGAAGAACGGTCTGAGTGCCGAGGAAGCGGAGATCTATGTGTTCAGCCAGCTCTACGACTCGACGAAGACCGTGGCGAAGCAGATCGCGGAAAAGGATAAGTTCATGATGACTGGCCTCTACAAGGGGCATTCGGCCAATGTCATCTCTTTGGGCGCCTATAATGTGCCACAGGGATCCGTGGTAGTGACGGCAGGCGGTGTCACGCTGACTGAAGGCTCCGACTACTCCGTCGACTATTCCGCTGGTGAGGTGACCATCCTGAACCAAGGCATCATCGACGCAGGTACGAATGTCAACGTATCGCTGGAATCGGACACCGAATATGGCATGCAGCGCAAGACGATGGTAGGTGTGAACTGGGAGTACGAATTCTCGAAAAACTTCCAGTTAGGCGGTACGCTGATGCACCTCTCTGAGCAGGCCCTCATCTCGAAGGTGGCGATGGGTGAAGAACCGCTCAACAACACCATCTGGGGACTGAACGTGAACTGGAAGCAGGATTCACAGTGGCTCACGTCGATGCTCAACAAGATTCCGTTCCTCCATGTGAAACAGCCCTCACACATCTCCTTCACGGGAGAGTTCGCCCATCTCATCGCAGGCACGGCCAGCGACACACAGGACAATGCCTCGTATATCGACGACTTTGAGAACACGAAGAACTACATCAGCGTGAAGACTCCGAAATCGTGGACACTCTCGAGTGTGCCGACGATGTTCCAGGAGAGCAGCGACAAGACAGGTGTCACCAGCGGCTTCAACCGTGCCCTGCTGGCCTGGTACTGCGTCGACCCCATCTTCACCCGTCGCAGCAGCACGCTCACGCCCAGCCATATCAAGAGCGACCTCGACCAGTTGTCGAACCACTATCTGCGCGAGGTCTATGTGAAGGAGCTCTATCCCAACCGCGACCAGAGCAACTATAACGGCGCCACGTCGACGCTTGACGTGCTGAACCTGGCCTACTACCCCTCCGAGCGCGGACCGTACAACCTGACGCACGACTTCAACAGCGACGGTACCCTCCGACAGCCCGAGACGAAGTGGGGAGGCATGATGCGCAAGCTCGACACCAATGACTTCGAACAGGCCAACATCGAGTATATCGAGTTCTGGATGCTCGACCCCTTCATCTACACCCGTCAGGAGGGCAACGCCTCCGACTA
>Ga0310786_10009276_pt1 | contig 12510 bp, 15 predicted proteins | sample AusTroGonzalo_MG_FD_203881 | JGI IMG/M metagenome (GOLD analysis project Ga0310786, IMG submission 203881) | Bovine rumen microbial communities from tropical cattle in Woodstock, Queensland, Australia - Gonzalo_03 (v2) (version 2) | ecosystem: Host-associated > Mammals > Digestive system >...
ATGATGGGTCTTGCAGGTAAGGTTGCCCGCGTTTTGGGTCCGAAAGGCTTAATGCCTAACCCGAAGCTCGGCACCGTCACAACCGATGTGGCAACAGCCATTGCTAAAGCCAAAGCAGGTGAAGTTCAGTTCCGTGTTGAGAAAAACGGTATTGTTCACGCCGGCGTGGCCAAAGTTTCTTTCAGCGAAGATAAAATCTATGATAATGCTAAAATGTTTATTGACACCATTATCAAAGCCAAACCGCAAACACTGAAGGGCACATATTTGAAGAAAATTTCAATCAGCTCAACAATGGGTGTCGGTGTTAAGGTTGATATTACAGCCTTATAATTAACGCTTAAAGAAAAAACCTCCCGAAAGCTTCGGGAGGTTTTTTTATAAGCAAAAAAAATGCTGGAAAATGAACTTTTTTTCAAGTATGTTCGTTGATATATATGTATTTGTTTTTTTTAAGCTAAACTGAAAGGCCGAACATGAAAAAATATACCAAATGGGCACTGATTGCTTTAATATCGCTTTTTACCTGTTTTTATTTGTTTAATAGAAAAACGACGAAAGAAGAGCTTGAAACAGCCAAAATTAATCGGGGCCTTATTAAGCAAACCGTGACCGCCTCAGGCGTGATTAACCCGATTTCCACCGTCACCATCGGTACACAGGTTTCGGGCACAATCAAAGAAATTTATGTTGACTACAATTCCGAAGTCAAAGAAGGTGCGCTTTTAGCCTTAATTGACCCCGATGTTTTTGAGGCAACCGTTGCCCAACGCGAAGCCGCTTTAGAAATTGCCAAAGCTCAGGTTCAGGTTCAGGAAAATGATATTGTTTATTACAAAAAGAGCCTGGACCGTATTCAAAAATTAAAAGACTCAAAATACTCGACCGATAAAGAGCTTGAATCTGCCCAACGCAATTATGATAATGCGGTGGCGCAACTTGCACTTCAAAAAGCACAGGTCAAACAAGCCGAAGCTTCGTTAAAATCTGCCGAAACAGAGCTTAAATACACCAAAATCACCTCCCCTGTTGACGGCATCGTAATTTCCAAATCGGTTGAAGTCGGCCAAACCGTAGCCGCAAGCTTTTCAACCCCAGAGCTCTTTTCGGTTGCCGAAGACCTCACCAAAATGGAAATTGAGGCTTCGGTTGTTGAAGCCGATATTGCCAAAGTTGATGTGGGGCAAAAAGTATTGTTTAATGTAGACAGTTTTCCGAATGATACTTTTATCGGCATTGTCAAACAAGTACGAAACAAAGCCGTAACCACTTCAAACGTTGTAACATACAGCGTGATTATCGGCATTGATAATTCCGATTTAAAGCTCAAACCGGGAATGACCGCAAATGTTGAAATCATTACAAACGAAAAAGCCGATGCCTTGCGTGTTCCCTCTGCCGCCCTTCGCTTTTATATGGATGAAAACGCACGCTATAAAGAAAAAGGTATTTGGATTTTAAGAAAGGGCAAACCGGAGCGTATCACCATCACGGAAGGCATTTCAGATGATAACAACACTGAGATTATCTCTGAAAGCTTAAAAGAAGGCGATGTTGTTATTGTTTCCAAAAAGAGCGGCCTCAAAGGCAGAAGCATGCCGCTCAGAATGCCCCGTTAAGGATAAAAAACATGGCTCTTATCGAATTAAAAGACATTCATAAATCTTATCCGCTTGACGGTTTTGATTTGGAAATACTCAAAGGTATCACGCTTCAAATCGAAAAAGGCGAATTTGTGGCCATTATGGGGCCGTCCGGTTCCGGCAAATCAACCTTAATGAACATTTTGGGCTGCCTCGATACCCCTACTTCCGGTTCTTATTATTTAGACGGTAACCCCGTTGAAAATTTAACCCCCGATGAGCTCGCCGAAATCAGAAATCAAAAAATCGGTTTTGTGTTTCAAGGGTTTAATTTGCTTTCGCGCACAACCGCGCTTGAAAATGTCGAACTGCCGATGGTTTACAGCAACACCCCTGCGCATGAAAGGCTTGAACGCGCCCAAAAAGCCCTTAAAGATGTCGGACTTGAAGAACGCATGAACCACATGCCCAATCAGCTTTCGGGCGGTCAACAACAACGCGTTGCCATTGCACGTGCCATTGTCGGCGGCGCACCGATTATTTTTGCCGATGAACCGACCGGCAATCTTGATACAAAAATGAGCCTTGAAATCATGCAGCTTTTTTGCGAACTCAACAAAAAAATGGGGCGCACGATTATTTTGGTTACCCACGAAGAAGATATTGCACGTTATGCCGATCGAATCATCAAAATCGTTGATGGTGAAATCAACTCTGATAAAAGGAACAAAAAGAAATGATAGACACGGCCACCACATTTTCGATTGCCTTGCGCGCCATTAAGGCCAACAAAATGCGTTCGATTTTAACAAGTCTCGGCATCATCATCGGTGTTGCCGCGGTCATTATCATGCTTGCCATCGGCAACGGCGCACAAATCACCATCCAAAACGAAATGAAGAGCATGGGCACCAATTTGGTGATGATACGTTCGGGCACATCCACTTCGGGCGGCAAGCGCATGGGCCACGGCTCGCAACCTACGATGAAGGCTGCCGACGGCAACGCCATTGAAGAAAAAATCAAAGGCATAGCTATGGCCGCACCGGTCTTAAATGATGCGGGGCAAGTGGTTTACGGCAATGCCAACTGGTCAACTTCCATTGTCGGCACCGATAACCGTTATTTTCAAATCAAAGATTGGGATTTGTCCTATGGGCGTTATTTCAGCCAAACAGATGTGAAAAATGCGGGCAAAGTGGCGATTTTGGGCACAACGGTTGTTAAAGAGCTTTTCGGCGATGTTGACCCCTTGGGCAAAACAATTCGCGTTAAAGGCATTCCGTTTAATGTTATCGGTGTAACGAGCTCGCGCGGTCAAAGCGGCCCCGGCATGGACCAAGATGATATGATTTATATTCCGCTTTCAACGGCGCAAAAAAAAGTAACCGGCATTTCGTTTCCGGATATGGTCAATATGATTATGCTTCAAGCTGAAACAGCCGAAGACACCTATAAAACGCAAGATTCCATCCGTGCACTTTTGCGCCAACGACACAATTTGGGGCAAAACAAAGATGATGACTTTGTGATTATGAACTTAACGCAAATGATGGAAATGATGGAAACCTCAACACAAGTGCTTACCATTTTGCTCGGCTCAATCGCTTCCATTTCGCTTTTGGTCGGCGGTATCGGCATTATGAACATTATGCTTGTTTCCGTTACCGAACGCACACGTGAAATCGGCATCCGCATGGCCATCGGGGCCAAAAGCTGGGATATCAGACTTCAATTTTTAACCGAAGCGTTGGTGCTTTCGCTTATCGGCGGGTTGATTGGTGTTATCATCGGGCTGATTGGTGCCGGCATTGTATCTTACTTTTCTTCTTTTAAGGCCGTTGTTTCGGTATTTTATATTTTACTGCCGTTTTCATTTGCCGGTATTGTCGGGCTCTTTTTCGGATTTTATCCGGCCTACAAAGCCTCGCTCTTAAACCCGATTAACGCTTTAAGATACGAATAAAACATTTTGTTAAAGTTTTGCTTTAATTTTCGCGCACAACGCGAAAGCCTAAAGCATCATCGGCAAAACGCGGTTCTCTTGCCTCACCGCGATATTCTGTACGACATCTGCTATAAGGCGATGCCCACGAGCCGCCTTTAACGCTCATCAAAACAAGCCCGCGCGCCGTTGATTTTGAAGTAGAAGTCCATTCCCAAACATTGCCCCACATATCCACGGCACCTGTTGCGGCAAGCGTTTCGGCAAACGCGTCAATCGGCGTTGTCCCTTTGTTTAAGCCGCAATTCATCTCGGCGCCTTTTGGGGTTTGCCCCGCCGCAAGCTCCCATTCGGCCTCGGTCGGCAAACGATATTTATGCTTGCCGTCTTGTTTGGTCAGCCAATCACAATAAGCGACGGCATCTTTATAAGAAACATCCGTAACGGGGTGATTGTTTTTTCCTTCCGGAATTTGGCCGTTTTCCCAGCTTTTCGGTGCACGCTGTTTTGTTCTTCTGATGAAAGCGGCATATTCTTCGTTTGTAACCGGCGCATAAGCAATAAACACTTTTTTATTGGCATCGGATATGGGCAAATACTCTTCCGTTTGGCTTACCTTTTCAGCTGACTTTTGCTTGCCCAAACGTCGCATTGTCTGCCAAATTTTGTTTTCTTTTTCGGCAACCATATCATCAAAAGTTTTTTGCGCTTTTTTAATTTCAGAAGCATCTGCGCCCTCTTTTTTTAAGTTATCGAGCTCGAATTTTTTGCGCACCAACATTCTGTCATAGCTCATTTCAACACGTTTTAACAAAGCGTCTTCAATTTCTTCAGTCGGATTTTGTTGATATGCCGCAATGAGCTCTTGCGTTTCTTTGCTTAAAGTCATCCCGTTAACATTATCTTCTGCCCGTGCAGATACGGACACAAGCAATACAAAACCGGCTATCATCATAAAATTACCAAGCATTTGTTTCTCCTTTGGCCTTATGCTTCTTGTTTTTGATTATATGAACCAAAAAATCATCTGGCAAGAAAAATTTTAGCGCATATCAAAAAATTTTTAGATTATTTTTTAAGCCTCAAATACCCGAAAACACTTTTGTCTGCCCCTATACGAAATTTTATGTTCAAACACCAAAGTGTTAATAATATATTTTTTATGAAATCCGTTGAGTGGATTAACAATTTTTTTCATAATAGAGTGTGTAGCATGAAAGAACACATCAAAAAATCTTTAGCTCTCAAGGTAAAAGCCCTGCGCGAAAGCGCCGGACTCACACAAGAAGATTTAGCGGCCAAATGCAATGTCAGTTGGCGCACCATTTCGAACATGGAGCGTGCACTTGTTGTTCCCGATGTTGCCATGCTCGTGCAAATATCTCAAATTTTCAACACAAGCATAGATGAACTGCTTTCATTAAATGTTGACAACACCAAAACAAAATCACGCCTCAACCGCGAACAGTTTATTGTTGAAAAAATACGCACGCTTAACGATAAGTCGCTTGATTTTTTACTTGATGAATTGATTTTGCTTTTTAAGCACTTCAATTAACTTTTTTAGCTAATCTCTTTTCGAGCTCTGCCATATAAAAACGGTAAGCCTCCTCCACCACATATGCACAAAAGTGAAATTGAGATTCTTCCAAACTTTCCACTAATTCATAAAATAATTCATTAATATTTTGATATTTTTTTGAAGTATTTTTATTGTTTTCCATGATTATTGCTTTCTTTATTTTTTTGATTGATAAATAACACTTTATATGTTAGTTTTCAAAAAATAAAGAATCTTATTTCATATAACGGATATATTAAAATGGGCACAAATATCAAAATATGTCTCGAAAGAATAAAGCAACTTTTATGCCTTGAAGCCGCAATCGACTACGGCTCTATTTCAAGAGCAGCCGAAGCCAACGGCATTAAACAGCCAAACTTAAGTGCGCAAATCAAAGCTTTGGAAAAAGACATCAATCAAAAAGTTATTTTTCGCCATTCAAAGGGAATCGGCCTGACCGAAAACGGCTATGATTATTATGCCGCAGCGCGTGACATCAAAAACATTTTAAGCAATACGGAAAATTTTTCGACCGCCGGCAATGATATACGCGGCAATATACGCTTATGGATAAGTGATGGGCTTGCTTCGATTTACTTGGCAAAATGCTTCAGTGATTTTTGCGTAAAATACCCTAAAATCAATCTGGACATCAACTGTTCGCTTGAAATGCCGAAATTATACGAATTTGATTTATCCGTTGTTTTTGAAAAACCGTCGCTTAAATCGCTCATTATTGTCAACGAAAGAGATTTGGAATTTTCTTTATATTGTTCCAAAGAATACATAGCCCGAAACGGTCAGCCGCAAAGTTTATCCGATTTATGCAAAAACCATAAAATTTGTAACAACGCCACCTATACCAACGGTTGGCCTAAATGGAACAAAATTTCAGCCAAAGCGCAGCATGTAACCACCATAACAAACTCGTCAAACATGCTTTTCAACCTTATTCAAAACGGCATTGGTGTCGGGCTTTTACCTAAAGCCGCCTGCCACAAACAAAAAAATTTAGTCGAAATACCAAATGTTGCCCCTAAACTATCCAAAAGGTTTTATCTGATTAGCAAGCAGGAAAGCGCGCAAAACAAAAAAATCAAAGCTTTTATTGATATTATTGACGATGTAGTATTGAAATAATTTTTGTGGCAAAATCAATGGCTCGTTTGTTGTTTTTGGCACAAACAAAAATACTTTGTTTAATCTGATGCCCTATTTTATTTTCAACACAAATCATACTTTCGGCAAAAAGCGGCTTTTCGGTAGAAACAATCACGTCGGCCGCTTGCATATCATCTGTTTTGAGGGCTTTTTGAAACACTTTTTCCGAAGCGGAAATTTCAAGCCCTTTTGAAACAAAAAGCCTTAATTCACCGCACATATCAGCACCTTTGCAATATTTTCGGGCTAAATCATCTATCATTTTTGAAAGGCGGTTTATTTCGAGGGCTGCTTCTTTTGCCTCTTTTGTCGGCACCATACCCTGCGGCGTGCGCACAAACAATTGTTTATCCATCTGCTTTTCGAGTTCTTTAAGCATTTTGCTCAAGTTTGAAGCCTTCAAACCGTTTTTATCTGCCGCGCGGCTGATTGTGCCCTCTCTCATAATCTGCTCAATATAAAGCAAACTCTTTAAAAAGGATATTTGTGTTTTAACCGACATTTCCGTTATGCCTTAAAATATATGTCTTGCTATATATTTAGTATATATCTAAAAGACAAAAGTCAAGCTATAATTTGTCTTATGACAGATTTTGTTGACATTAAGATTGTATCATCTGCTTCAGAGTTTTCCGACGCCATGAAAGTGCGCGAAAAAGTTTTTGTTGACGAGCTTAAAATCGACCCTTTGCTCGAATTTGACGGCAACGATTTTACCTCAACACACATTTTGGCTTGCGCAAATGATTTACCTGTCGGCACACTGCGTATCAGATATTTTAACGGCTTTGTCAAGTTTGAGCGCGCCGCCGTTTTGCCCGAATTTCGCAAAACAAATGTTTCGGCGCTGATGGTTGATGCCGCCACGCGTTTTTGTGCCGCAAAAGGTTATGATGTGATGCATTCCGTTTGTAAAAAAGAGCTTTTGCATCGCTGGGCAAAAGACGGCGCCAAGCCGATTGAAAACGCCGAAGAAATCATTCAAAACGGGCAAACGCTTGTTCCCATTGAGCAAAAATTGCCTTTTGTTCCTAAAAAAATAAACATCCGAACCTCGATTGACATACTCAATAAAAAAGAAGGCACATGGTTTGAAAATCAGCCCATCGGCGGCAGATTTGAACTGATTAAAAAAGAAAAAACAAGCGACATACAAAAATTGCAACAAAAAGTGCAAGATATCAAAGAAAAAGACAACGAACCCCAAAAACAAGCCCCCGGCCTCGGCCTTATCAAAAAAGCAAAAGACCCGCATTCAAGATAACAAAAGAGCTCGATAAAAATCGAGCTCTTTTATCAACTGAACTTAAAGTAAAAATTACTTCAATTCAACTTTAGCACCAACTGCTTCAAGCTTAGCTTTGATTTCTTCAGCTTCAGCCTTAGGTGCATTTTCTTTAACAGTCTTCGGAGCGCCGTCAACCAAATCTTTGGCTTCCTTCAAACCGAGCTGTGTGATTGCACGGATTTCTTTAATCACGTTAATTTTGTTTGCACCGGCTTCTGCCAAGATAACATCAAATTCTGTCTTTTCTTCAGCAGCAGCGGCACCTGCAGCGGCGCCACCTGCGGCAACTGCAACTGCAGCAGCGGCTGAAACGCCCCATTTTTCTTCTAACATTTTTGATAAATCAGCAGCTTCCATCACTGTCAAAGCTGATAATTCGTCTACCAATTTGGCTAAATCTGCCATATTTTTTCTCCAAATAAAATAAAATTAAACCTTTTTGTTAATTGACTTAAAACCTTAAGCCGCCTCTTTTTCGCTATAAGCTTTTGTAACACGCGCCAATTTTGCGGCAGGTGCTTGCAACAAGCCGATAAGTTTAGCTCTGAGTTCATCCATAGACGGAATGGTAGCCAAGCGCTTAATCTCGTCTAACGACAAGGCGTTTGCACCCATTGCACCGCCCAAGATAACGAGCTTTTCATTATCTTTTGCGAAGTTAACACATGCTTTGCAGGCTGCTACGGGGTCTGACGAAAAAGCAATTGCCGTCGGACCTTTGAACAAATCAGCCAAGCCTTCAAATTTTGTGTCTTTAAGAGCCAGTTTCGTAATGCGGTTTTTAGTCACTCTAAACCCGGCGCCTGCCTTTCTGACAGCGTCACGAAGTTCTGAAACTTCCGCAACCGTTAATCCCTTGTAATGTGAGATAACAACGATTTCGGCACCGTTCAAAAGCTCGTGCAATTCGTCGAGTAATTGTTTCTTTTCATCGCGGTTCACTATCTAGTCTCCACTAAAAAATTTTACCACACCGCAAACAAAAGCAACTTGCCTTTATATGCGGCAACCAAAATCTGTCCGATCGGGGGAGAAAAAAAACGATTAAAAACCTTTTTTATCACGCCGTCTATGCAGGAAATTAAGGGCTTATCAACAAAGACCGCCTGCAGTCTCAGACAGAGTGAAACTTTGTTAAAAAGTTATCACTTGAGCGCATAGATATATGAAAAAAATTCCCTTGTCAAGCACTATTTTTCGTTAAGGTGCATTTTCTTTTTTTATACCTATTTTTAGCTTGACACATGGCTTAAATTAAACTACACTTTTAATGTCGCTTAAATTAAGCGATGGTGTCTGAAAAACGCCTCACATACATGGCTCCTTATTAATGGGAGCGGAAGATATAAGCGCACCCGCGACGAATAATTCCGACTGTGTATGTGCAGTTTTTCAGCTCCCACCTTGGATTTTTTCGAGGTGTTTTTTTTATAAAACAAGGAGCATATAATATGAAAAAAACTGTTTTAAGCCTCACTTTTCTTTTTTTAAGTTCAACTTTTGCTATGGCGTCGGATTATGTTCCTTGTGCAGAGGATGAAGAAGGCTCTTGCTGGCCTTGCGGTGACACTTGCACTGCCCGCATATCTTATGACAACGAGGAAGACAAAGCAAATCAAACAAACGCCACCATCACCTATTCAGGTTATGGTGCAATGTATAATTACCGCTCTCCCCATAATAATCCCGAATTGATTAATGTTGAACCATGGTACGACATGAGTAGTCGAATCACAAAAGCCGTTGTTGAAGATGGTATCACAAGGGTCGGCAAAAGATCAATATACTATATGAATAATCTGAGCGAGATTGAATTACCCAATTCTCTGCTATCAATCGGAAGCTACGCCTTTCACGGATCTTCTGTGCCGCAACTCGTTATTCCTGAAAACGTATCATTAATTGCAGGAGATGCTTTTGGAGACAGCGGTCATGCGGACGTATTGATTTGCCCCGAATCTCTGCGCAAGCAATGCGATGATGCGAGTAATTACAACGGCGGCCACACAACCGTTAAAACATATCAAAAATCGGGGGACAAAATTTTTTATGATAACAAGTGGTACAACAGCCTTGATGACATTCAATCCGGCAATTATACAAAAAAACGTATTTACACCGTTGGAGAAGCCAATTCCGTGACAGGGAAGAAAAACAGTATCAAAATCCGCTATAAATAAAGCTGCTTAAAACATACCTTTTTTCTTAAAAAAGATAATCGCAAAAATGGTGAGCACCACCGAAAGCAAAATAACAATGCCAAATCCGTAAGCGTGTCCGGCAAACGGCACAGGCACATTCATTCCCCAAAATGAGCCAATCATGGTCGGTATTGATAAAATAATCGTAATGGCGGCTAAAAATTTCATCACCAAGTTGAGGTTGTTGTTAATAATCGAGGCAAAACCGTCCATCATACCTTCCAAAATCGAACGGTGCATATCAACCATCTCAATGGCCTGTTTGTTATCAACAATCACATCGTCTAGCGCATCCATATCATCTTCGGTAAAAGCGATGATGTTTGCAAAAGTTTTTGAGCGCAACATCCGGAGCAATTTTAACAAAACAACATGGTTATCTTTTAAGGCCGTTGTGAAGTAAACAAGCGATTTTTGCACCTCGATTAAATCAAACAAAGCTTTGTTGTTTGTTGTTTTTCGAAGCGAATATTCGATATCTTCGGTCTTTTTGTTCAAAATCGCCAAATATTTTAAGTAAAACTGCGTGCATTTTGAAAGGATAATCAGCAAAAACCGGCCGCGTTGACGCGTATCAAACAGTTTGGCGGTGTTTTTGTTAAACGAGCTCAAAATACGGTTATCACGAGAGCAAATCGTCATAAAATTGCGCTTGGTAAAAAACAAACCGCAAGGCAGGGTATCAAATTGCCCGTCCTCGTCCAAAAGCGGCAAATTAACAATCAGCGACAAAACATTGTCTTCAAACTCAACGCGCGAACGCTCGTTTAAGTCCAAAGCATTTTTGAGCATATCAAAGTCAAGCTTGAGTTGTTCCGAAACTTTTAAAAGCTCATCGTCATCAGGAGCAATTAAATTATACCATGAAAGAGAGGTTACCTTGTTTTTTTTGAGCTTAACAAGTTTGCCGCCATCTTCCGATTTATAAATTCTCAGCATGGCGGACCTCCTTTTTAACAAAAATGTTGATGATTAAAAAGTGCATTTTTATGGTGCGGCCGAAAGGACTTGAACCTTCATGAACTTAGTTCATAACGACCTCAACGTTACGCGTCTACCAATTTCGCCACGGCCGCAATTTCTCATAAAACACATCACACATATTCTAAAAATAAAAAAGAATCAAGTCTTTTTTTTCAAAAATGTGCATTTTTTTTATGAATAAAACAAATAAATTTTAGCGCATAAATGTTAATTTGTCAAAAAAATCTTGCAAATGACAAAAAAGTGTGTTATAAGGTAAGCCATAAATAAATTACTATAGATAGATTGAATGAATTATAATTGCTGTTTGGCAAAGTCACTTTCCTTATTGGAAATATGTTAAACTTAAACAAAATACTATGCTTAATTTTTCTGCACCGTTCTTTTTCGGCCTTATTGCTTTTGCAATTGCTCTTTGTCTTTGCGCCGTTTTGACAAAGAAGTTTCCGAAAGCTTTGATACTGAGCATCATTATCGGTGTCGGTACCTTTTTTACCGTTCACTACTTTGCTCAAAAGAACAATCAAAAAAGAGAAAGAGAATTCCAAAGCGGCGAGACCATCACAACACTCATCCAAAGAGTGGAACACTCCAGAAATTATGTTTATATCCTAACGGAAGACAAGCAAACTTTTTCTGAAATATGTGATGTAAGATACAAAATGCTCCTTCCAGGTGACACGCTTATTTACCAGCGTAGCTCGAAAGGTGAAACCCGAATAGTTGACGTCAGGTACACCACCGACGAACAAATTCAGGGATACCTCAAAAAAATGGAAGAACACGCCACCGGTCAGTAAGAGCTTTTTGCTAATCAAAAATCTGCCGAAAGGCAAAAAAAATCACCCTCTGCCGAAAGGTAAAGGGTGTTTTTTGTTTTTAAAAAGTGTTTATCAAATAACTTATGCCTTCAACCGAAACTTTAAGAAACAGCAAAAACAGCACAAATAAAATGACCATGCGCACAACCTTTGAGCCGTTTTTCATAACTACACCCGCCCCGACATAGTTGCCGGCAATGCTGAACATTGCCGCCGTCAGACCGAGCGGAATTAAAACAACGCCGTTTACCAAAAAAAGTATGAGCGAACATATATCGGCGGCCATATTCGCAATTTTGGCATTGCCTTCGGCCTTCAAAATATCCATTTTTGCCAACACGGTATAAGCCAAAATCAAAAAAGTGCCTGACCCCGGCCCGTAAAAGCCCACATACATACCGAGCACAAAGGTTGCAATCGATACAACAATAAGTTGTTTTCGGCGTGAAACATTTTTGGTTTGCTCACCCCGTAAGTCTTTTTTCAAAAAGATATACATGGCAATGAGCGGCAACAACACAATGAGTAATATCTTAAAAACAATTTCATTAACCACCAAGGCACATCTGCCGCCGACAATACCGCCGGCCGCCGCCGTTAAGGCACCGATTAAAGCTAAACTGTAGTCAATATAATTGCTTTTGCAATAGCGCGCCGTTGCCACAATCGTTCCCAAACAGGCCGAAAGTTTGTTGGTATAAACGGCAGTATTTGCAGGCAAGCCCGCAATCACATACGCCGGCAGCGAAATCAAACCCCCGCCCCCGCCGATGGAATCGACAAAGCCCGCCAAAAAAGCAAACGGACACACAATCAAAAACATGGATAAAGTCGGTGTAATCATTCATAATCCTTATTTAATGTCTTACAAATTTTTCATCAGCGCATTAAATAATCTGACGCCGTATCCCGACGCACCTTTAGGTGTTAAAGGTCTGCCCTTTGTTTCTTTATCCATGCCGG
>Ga0310786_10009277_pt1 | contig 12509 bp, 11 predicted proteins | sample AusTroGonzalo_MG_FD_203881 | JGI IMG/M metagenome (GOLD analysis project Ga0310786, IMG submission 203881) | Bovine rumen microbial communities from tropical cattle in Woodstock, Queensland, Australia - Gonzalo_03 (v2) (version 2) | ecosystem: Host-associated > Mammals > Digestive system >...
CTGTTGGACACTGCCAAAGGGTTCTTTGCCCGGGGCGGCAAATATCTCTACATCGACGAAATCCATAAATACGAGCACTGGAGCCGCGAGATCAAGAACATCTACGACAGCCTGCCGCTTCTTCACGTCGTATATTCCGGTAGTTCTATGCTGGATTTGAAGGAAGGCGGAGCCGACCTCAGCCGTCGCGTCATCGAGTATCACCTGCCGGTCTGGTCCTTCCGTGAACACCTCAACCTGCGCAACGGCTGGTCTTTGAAACCGGCCACCCTGGAAGAAATCCTGCAGGGCAAAGTGGACTTCCCTTACGGAGAGGAGCGGCCGCTCAAATACTTCGACGAATACATAAAGAAAGGCTGCTATCCCTTCTCCCAGGAGCCCGAGTTTGAGACCCGCCTGCGCCAGATCATCAATACAACCGTTGAGGTTGATATTCCTAAATACGCCAAGATGACCATTGCGGCCACCCAGAAGCTCAAGAAATTCATGTACTATATCTCCAGGAGCGTCCCGGTCAAGATCAACTTCTCAGACATGGCCCGGGACCTGGAGTTGGACCGCGACGAATTGCCCAAGTATCTTGAATACCTGGAGAAGGCCGAACTGGTCTCCGCCTTGCGGATGAAAGCCAACGGGGATGCCATCCTGCGTAAAATGGACAAACTCTACCTCCACAATCCAAATATAGCTTACGTCCTTTCAGGAGAAAAGCCGGAAACTGGAAACGCCCGCGAGACCGTCTTCTTCTGCTGGACCAAGCAGAAGTATGAGACGCTGGAGTCGCCCGTCTCGGATTTCGAGATAGGCGGCAAAACCTTTGAGGTGGGCGGACGCAAAAAAGGCAAGAAGCAGATTGAAGACGTCAAGGACGGATACGTAGTCAAAGACAACATTGAATACGCCTTCGACAATCAGATTCCACTCTGGATGTTTGGGTTCTTATACTAAATGCAAACCGGCCAACCCGGTTTTTAGAGTGCATATAACAGGTCTCGGATTACTGTGCACACGATTCTATCATCTCGATAGCCTTAGCGACACCTGTCGTGGCCTTGTCTTTAATGTGGACGACACTTTCCTCGCCGTCGATGGGCGTATCCTCCGGATCAACCACATACACGGGGCAATCTACGGGCGTGTACCGCCACAGGCTGGCGGCCGGCTGCACCAGAAGCGAGGTGCCGACGATGATCATGAAGTCTGCTTCGATCAGCTCGCGAAGAGCGTCCCTGAGTTTCGGGACCGCTTCTCCGAAGAAGACGATATGCGGGCGGTACTGAACGCCACGCTCATCCACATCGCCAATCTTGATAGCGGAGAATCCCACATCCTTCACCCTTGACTCATCATAGCCGTCATCTTCGGTATAGGAGTCTTCCGGGCGCACCTTTGTCAGCTCACCGTGGAGATGGATCACCTTGCTGCTGCCGGCTTTCTCGTGGAGATTGTCAACGTTCTGGGTTACCACAACGACGTCATAATCTTTCTCCAGCGCCGCAATGTCGAAGTGAGCCTGGTTCGGCTCCACGTGCGCCATCTGGGCTCGCCGCTTGTTGTAGAAGTCCAGCACCAGGGCCGGATTCTTCTTCCATCCCGGGGCCGAGGCGACCTCCATCACGTCATACTGCTCCCAGAGACCTCCGCTGTCCCTAAAGGTGGAGATCCCGCTCTCAGCACTGACGCCTGCGCCGGATAAAACGACTACCTTCTTCCGCATTTGCAGCCAGGCTTATTCGACTTTTTCGTAAGGATAGTACTCCAACCATCCGTAGTACTCTTCCCAGACTTTCGGCTCGATTTCTATGAAGATCGTGCTCTTAGGATACTTTGCCTGGAGTTCCTTCACTTTCTTTTCGTAATCATCGCGGAACCCCCGGAGAAGGTCCACATAGCAATGCGCAAGCTCATCGTTGACGCCTTTCAATTCCTCTGCGCGAACCACCAGGATCTGTTGCAGGCCATCAATATACAGTCCTTCAGTCCTTTTCATGGTTTTTTCAAGACAAGAAGCATACACCTCTTTGACAGCATCGATGCCTTTTGCTTCTGACGATGTGAAACGCTCCCAGGCCTCGTCATTGATCGACTCGGGGAGATGGTACTTTTCCTCCAATCTTTTCATCTCCCGTTGGTACGCCATCTCTTCTTCCCTTGCCTTCAGGTACCTCTCCCGGATAGGGCGATATCTTTCGGGATAGAGCTCCGCCAGTTTGTCCATAAACGCATCGTACTCCGCGCGGGTTTCTCCGGACTCCAGTCGGGTTTGCTTGACACCATCATCCGTGGGTTCGTAGATGGTTGCGCATTCGAACCTCATGAACACTCCGTTCCTGTAGTAGTTGTCGTCCACAAAGACGCGGCAGCCGTAGACGCGAGCGATATCTTCCCATCCTGCCCAGTCGATGCACTCGAAATCCAATGCACTTTCGGGCACGTACTCTGAAAATTTGACCTCATACGAGGCGGAGTCATATTCTTCAACCTTGTACAGTTCTATTTGGATCTCGAATTGGTCGTCCGACGGCTCTCCCGGGGCCGCCTTCCGATTTTCCTTCAGAACGGCATCCTCCTCCAGGCACTTCTCGTCAATGAGTTCCGCAAAAGTGACCATCATGCCGGGTTCCCCGTCTTTGCCGGTGAGTTTGCGGTTGATGGTTTCAATGTCATCGCCGTCCACGATGAGTTCGCCTGCGCCTTCCTGGCGGATGGCTTCGTTCAACATCCTGGTGACATTGGCCTTGGGGCCAATCACGGAAATTCGGAATAAATCTTGTTCTACGCTCATTTTACTATGGATTAATTAGTTTTCATTCATGAACTTGAGAAACTCTTCGAGCGTCATCAGGCGCTCCAAAGCGGCAACAAAACGGTCCCAACCGCCTTCGTCGAAGGCGCCATTGTTCGTGTAGTAGTCTTCCAGGTTGACCCTTTCGCCGTCTTTAGTGAAGGAATTCATCTGCTGAATGTCGTCCTCAAAGCCTTCAACGCCGTCGAAAAGCATCATGCCGTCAAAGAGCACTTTACCGGGCACGATCTCTTCCGGGAGTTCATCCACAACCTCGGCAGCTTCGCCGCTGATATTGGAAATGAAAATCTTATCCAAGATGTGCTCGTAGACCTTCTTTGCGAATGTTCCTTGTGTCATGATCATTTCTTGGAATAGTGAAGCGTGAAGCCGCAGACGACAAGGAAGGCGCCGCTGCTGATGATCCAAAGAATCTTCTCCCATAGCGGTGCTCCAACTCCGGCAATCATGGCGTAGACGTTGTAGACAAGCCAAAGCGCCGCGGCCAGTGCAAGGAACGCCAGCACGATGGTTTCGGCAGGATTCTCACGCTTCTTAGCGCTTTCCGGCTGCAGCTCCGGCTCGTACTCGCCAACGACAGTGGCATGGCAGCCAATCACGTCATCGTCTTCCGTGAAGATGTGTCCCTCGCCGTCGATGGCGAAGTTCAAGCCGTGACCAGCCAAATATACCCGCGTATCCTTGTCGTTGCTCTCTAGCGAGGTAATCACATCAGTCACGGACCAGATGCCCTCCAGCTCTTCCTCGACTTCCTCGACTTCCTCCACCTCGATTCGAAGGTCGCCGTCTTTGTCTTTCCCCATGCCGACGACGCCGAAGGTGAGGTCGTCTTCTGCCCAGGCGACAACGCTGTAGTCCCAACGCTTTTCGTCATACTGCTTCAGCTCGCCGAGAAGTTGCCCGACGGTAGCAAGTTTGATATTCCCGGTAGTCTTCATAACAATCTATCTTTACCAATCCAAGCTGTCGGAGTACTTGTACTTCTCGGTCAGTTTTGCCAGCCGAAACTCTTCAGTAAGGATGTCGGAATACTTTTCCGGAGCCAGTTCGTGAAGATGGCAAAAGCATTTCATCAAAATCTGATAGGACAACTTCATGCCCAGCGCCGTCAGCCAGGGCCTCTGTTTAAAGAAGTCCACGGCATCGTAGAAGTACGCCCTGCACTTTTCAAGCATTTCCACATCCCCCTCCTTCACGGCCTTGTCCATTTTCTGGCCAACGGCCCTGTACTGTGCGAGGAATTCGTTCTGCTCCTTGGTGACCCGCCGCTTGAGGTCCTTCATCTCCTCGGGAGTCAGCTCGGCATCCGTATAGATAACTCCGCCGATTTCCGTATGCTCCTTGATCTCCGTGTAGGTAAACTGTTTCTCGTTCCCCCTGCAATAGAAACTGCCGCCCACAACTTTGGGGGCATCGAACAGGTGGGTCAACTTGTTGCCGGAGCAGTCGAAATCGCCGCCCACTTCCTCCGGGCCAAAATGAAGATTTTTCAAGCCACAGTCGCGGCAGACAAAGTCTCCGGTGACTTTCTTGAATTCGTGCCGGAGGGTTCCATACGGCGCATCCTTCTTGGTAAGAATAATATCGCCGTTAACAATAACTGCAAGGCCGATGGTGCCCATCGTGATGGAATAATCCTCCACCCCGTGCTGCTGCATAAACATGGCGATGGCTTCCTCTTCCGTATTCATCATCTTCTCGATGTTCTCCTTACTCAGGAAGTCTTTCTGCATCTTGTCCAGGATGTCATTGCTAACCTCGTTGTACCTCTCTCCGACGTCATACCTGCCCTTGAGCACCAGCGAGTTGCCATACTCCACAAGGAGCGGCATCAGATTGGGCCCGTACTGTTCCAGATACTTTGCATAGGCTGCATCGTACTTCTTGCTGTTGCTCACAAGGCAGGCCAGGTGGCGGTAGGCGTTCCCCGCCTGAGTCGGAGTAAGGTACTTGTCAAGCTCGGCATCGAGGAGACCCTGAATGTGCTTAATCACATTGTACTCCTTTCCCGGCGCCCATTGCTTGTCAAAGTAGTTCTCCACCTTTGTCATCGTGGCCTGGCAGCTGGCTTTCACCGCCTCGGAAGTGTAGTCTTTAGTCCTTTTCATACGTAGATTCTTATTTGTTCTCTACATATAATACCGACATTTCTGGCTATCGTTACCTATTTACAACAAAAAAGCACAACCACCTATAAAGAGGACTTTCCGCGGGCACAGTTCATTATGTCCGAACGGCGTTTTTCCATCCATTCCGGCATCGTCAGTTCTGACAGATTCGAGCAGCCTTCAAACAATGTTACATTATAACTTGATATGCTATCCGGGAGGTTGACCTTTGTCAACGCTTTGCAGTTACGGAAAGCCCGCTTCTTTATCCGTTTGATACCATTCCCAAACACAATCGTATCGAGTTTCTCGCAGTCTTCGAAAGCTCCCTCGTCAATCTCTTCTACACCGTTTCCAAGGACAATCGTCTGCAGGTTCTTGCACCGGGAGAAGCTTTCCCAGCCGATATCCCATACACTGTCGCTAATCACAACCTTTGTAATACGGGAACAGGAAAAGAAAGCGTTACTGGCAATGCATCCCACGCCTTCTGGCACCACGAACTCCCCTTCATAACCCTTCGGGCACAGTTCGAGTGTTTTCATGTTCTTTGTGTAAAGGACGCCATCAACAGAGCAAAGCCATTCATTTTCCGGATCCACACAAAATCTCTTAAAGGTTTCAGTATGCGGTTTTCCATAAACCGCTTTGACGGATTTTGGTATCATGAGTTCCTGGATGGCACAATCGTTAAAATCGTTTCCGTAGAAACTCTCAAGGCCTTCGTTCAGGACAACGGATTCCAGGTTGGAACATCCCTTGAAGACACCGGGATCCAATCTTCCTGTTGTTGGAGGAAGCACAACCTTTTTCAAGCTTTTGCAATGCATGAAGCATTCCTTGGGGTAGAGCCATTGCTCATTGAACTCTATTTCTTTCAGACTTTCACACCAGGCGAACGAGTAATTCTGGATATAGCACGTCTTGGGCAAAGCAATCTTCTCGAGTGCGACGCAGCCCCAGAAGGCACTTTCGCCGATGCTTTCCACGCTTTCAGGGAAATTGATCGCACGAAGGCTCTGGCAATGGAAGAAAGCGTTGTCTGAAATGCGCGTGATGGTGTCTGGTAGTTTAACGTCCAGCAGGTCAACGCAATCCTGCAAGTCACGTATCTCCGTGACGGTGTACTTTTCCTTCCGGAACATTACCGTCGGCGGAACCTCCAGGCAGCCTTTATAGTACTGCTCCTTTTTACGAGGCTTGACTACTGCCACGCTATGGAAATCATTGGCGATGTAGCGGATTCCATCTACTTCGAATACAACGTCGTTTGCCTTGTCGGTGGCCAGCGAGAACAGTACCGGCAGGAAATCCTCCTCTCGCTGATAAAGATCTTCGTCGATGTCCCAGTGGCGCTTGCCGGAATAGATAACATAGTACAAACGTCCGCGCTTCTCTTTTACCTCGACTTTAGTAAGTTTCCAGAATCGCAGAATGTCGAGCGTCACTTCCCCCTCCCACTCAGCTTCGGCAAAACCGCCGAAGCTGCATTCACTTATCAGGGTGCCGGCCTCGTCGCGCCCCCAAAGGTCAACCAACCACTCACCAACGTAATAGTTGCGTCGGTAAAGGTCGAGCTGGCCGTTGAAAAACTTCTGGCCCAAACCTTCGCGGATGAGATCGTCTTCCTCAAATTCTATGGTCTCCACGACCTCTGAAGTTTTGGTGGTCAAGCCGATATGGACATCTTCAGTATACATGTCAGTTATTTTTCTTCGTCTTTCAAATAACGGCAGATACAGCCATCAACCAGGGTTTCGACGCTCTCCCCGGGGTAAAGCTCCTCGTCAAGATCATTGAATACTTCAACGACGTGACCGGAAACGAAGTGCAGTTCAACAAGGTCTTCATCGGCGAACTCATCTTTGGTGTAGTATTCTACCGTGTTACCATCAAAAAAGAACTCTTTGTTCTTCGGGGTATTACAGCCGATGGAGACAACCGGGTAACGCTTTTCCATGAGATCAGGATTCTTTTCTAAAGCGCTCTGACAATCGAGGAGGCTATCGATGATCTCGCTTCCTTCATCCACATAGGCGTACACGGTAACATGGCCGCCGGATTTGAAAAGGAGGTCGACAAGCGTTCCTTCCTCTTCATCATCATAGATTGCGTAGGATTCTACCCTGAATCCGTCGAACGTGATGAGTTCGTCTTGAACGGTTTTTCCGTAGATGTAATTGATGTTTGCCATAACATGTATAATAACGTTAATCCTCAATTCTTACACGGCTGTAGAACTGCATCATGGCGTCAAATTCGCCATTATTGTGCTTTTTGGCATATTCATACACACGGGTCCACCCGATACCATCAATCACCAGCAGAACATTTCCGTCGAACGGGAACTTTTCCGGGATGTGCTTATTCGACACCGGGGGCCATGTCTCCAGATCAGCTTCCTGTTTCGCGAGCTGTTTCAGTTTCCAACAGTGTTTGAAAATCTCAATATTCTTAATGGTGATGACCAGCAAGCCGTGGTTCGCCTTGTACGCGGCAGCGACGAGCTCGTTCCAGGCCTCACGCCCAGACATCTGCTCCTTCTTTCGAAGGGCATGGCTCCAGGAGTCGTCAATCGTGATTTCTTCAATCTTGCCAGCCGCCTTGAGTTTGTCATATTGAAGGCTTTTCTTCACGAAATCCAACACCTCTCCTGAGTCACCATCCGCAACGATACAACCCTTATTCAGTCCCCGATAATAATGCTTATAGTCTTCTGTCATACCGTCCGGGTTCAAGATGTGGTTGGAAACGGTGGTAAAAATGCTTTCGTAGTACTCTCTGTCCATGGTGGATAATGGTTTTAGTGTTATTCTCCTTTATGCCTATAAATATAATGAAAAATACTGACTTTTTTTTCTTCTACTTATAATACTCCCCTTTAAGGCTATCGTTACCCATTTATTGTGATATTATTTCTATATTTGTTATCGATAACACATCATCATAGACCAAGAACCTTTTAAATACGAGCACTTTACGCTGATAAGGTATTTAGCTATGTAGGTTGAAAGATATTATTTTCTCAAGTATTTATTATTATGAGTGTTTGGGCTGATATTCACAAAAGAAGCAATGGCGAGACTGTCAGAAAAGAAGACGACATCCTTTTCGAACTCGTAGATAAGGATGCATTATTAGAACCGAATGTGCTGGTTTACATAAAAAAATCAGCCCGCCTCCCTTTCAATCTCGGGGGATATGAATCCATCAATCACCTATTGAGTGAACTTGACATTGCGGTTATAATCGTTCCCGGAATCAGAAAACGAACTGCGCCTCTACAGCTTTGGGAGGCCAAAGTTGATTTGGAAAGAAGAGGTGATTACAAGCAGGCTGCTATGGTTGAAGCTCAGATTAGGTTATGGGAGGACATGTCTCTTCGGGGCCTTTACGACCATGCCGCCAAGGTGATTAAGCTATTCCCGGACGAGATGCGAACGGAATACAATGGAAAAAGAATGAAAGAGCTCCTGATCTCTACACTTGCCCACGAAGCTATGCATGCCTTTTTTGACCGACCCGGACACGACCATCTGCCCGATGTGGTTTCCGTAGAAGAACCTATGGCGGAATTTGGCATGCTCCTCTATTTGCATGAGAATCAGGGAAAAGAACCTATTAATACTGATTTCTACGCTTGGGCGGAGCAAGATGTCCTCAACCAAAAGACATGCTATAGGTACGGTTTTGCCTTGATGCAACAACACCTAATGGAGGAGAAAGCCATTAATTCCGGCAGGACTCGAACACGAATAGATTTTGAATCTTATAAAGAGAGCCTATTCTAGTACTGATTTAATCCACGTTAATGTAGACTTTAACGGCTCTGCGGACAAAACAATGGCAGCATCAATTGTTTGCCCGTGATACATTTTCTTCATTGATGAATTAATCCCTTTGCTCTCAAGTAGCTTCTTTGCTTTAAAACCGCCACCACGGACTCTGTACGGGAGTCCAATGATTTCTTTTTCAATCGTCCTAAAACTATATCCGTCAAACAAATATGCTTTTATACTGTTTGCGACGACATCGGGGCTAAAAGAAAGACGGGGGGAGGTGGCGGCCGGGACAGTAGTCGTTGCCTTTTTTCGCACAGCACTTGAAGAACCCGACGCGGCCCGCATGGGCAATCCAGGAGTTGACGATTTTGATCGTGTTTTACTCAACCCCATTCCATAACTCAAACCGATAGGAGAGGCCTTCAAGGACGAAGGAGATGAGATAGTGGGAGCCATAATCATTTTTTGATACTCGGCAAACACTATTCCATACTTTTTACTAAGTATATCCTTCATGAGAGAAATCATTTCCGGGAATTCTCCGATATCTTTTATTCCATAGGAGGAAACCTGTAAAGAAGTCTTCGGAGTCAAAAAGTGATTGATTGGATGGACAACCCTCAGAAAATGAGCTTTTATCTTTTGCAAGTCATCGTCAGGAACATTGCCTACAATTTTACGGAACGGATAAGTGGCTCCGCCTTGAATAATAAAATCATCATACTTGCCTTTTGGAAATAGCGTAACAGACTCTCTTTTATAGTTAAAGCTGTAATCATTTCCATTGGCAGAAAAGACATGAGACAATTTCCACCCGCGAGAATTTAATGGATACTGAGATCCTTTTTTGTACGCCTGGTGAGGTCGCTCTAAAGATACTACACTATAACCATACGGGATCATTCTGTCCAAAATGAATCTCTTAAAATCATCGTAATCCGGCACAAAGTCATTTATGGCCATTGAGTAAAAATAATGCGCAAAGAAATTATCGACAAATGCAAAACTAGTGTTGTCGCAAACAGTTAAGAATCCTCTGCGAATATCCCATCTCCCATCCTTCTTTGTGCTCGCATATCTACGGATAAAAAAAACAGCCTCCGGATCATCAATATACTTCTTTAGCAAATCATGCCACCGAACAACAACATTCTCTTTAGGCATGTTATTCACAATGCACTTGGAATAAAAGTCAACGGCAGAAGACGAGGCATTAACTCCAGCTGGCAATACTGGACAATAACTTTTAGAAATATTACTGAAAAACTGTGTAATGGTCATAATGTGTGATTATTCTGTTTGCTATCGCGTTCTATCGTATCATATCGTAAAAGTACTCCCATATAAACACCATCGACAAAGTGTCAAGTTCGCAGTAGCGGAGGAGAGCGGTTTCCAATGCGGAGGTCATTGGTCCATTGGTGAACTGCAACTTGGTGTAGGCGGCAAGGGCGGCGCCACCGTTCGCAATCCTGTAGTCGCTGGAATCTTCATCGCCGCCATCAAAATCAGCAAGTTCCTCCGGAGTAACTCCAAGGAATGAGGAGATTTCATCCAAATGTTTGTAAGGATTCTCAATTTCTCCATCACTATTGCGGACAATCCAGTCCTTAGCCTCTTCGGGCTTGATATTGAGGCTGGGCATTGCTTCAGATCCATAAATCTTTCCACTACCGTACTTTTTCTGAAGGAATGGACTGGATTTGAGAACAGCGGGAAGAACCTGTTTGATGGAGTTGCTGCCCTTCATGTCCTTGTGCATATAGTATTTCTTAACGATAGCCCAAAGATCTATCATGTCCCGAGAACCAGGCTTCAAGCTCCTGTCGGCCTTGATTTCATCGCTGGTAGGATGTGTAATAGAATCAATAAAGGCAATGAGTTCATCTTTGTCGGGTTCACTGTACCCGCTTTCCAAAAGCTGACGTCGCAGGTCTCGGAGGATGGAGTTTTCGTGATTTGAATAACGGAAAATGTGGCCTTTCCCTTGACTCCCACCCAAATCCCTGCAGAGTTGCTGCAGGAATTTAAAGTTAGGGTTGTGTTCCTTATCATCGTTGAGATACTGCCCGGCGTGGCGAATACGGTAATCTCCTGTCCCCGGATCAATATCAATAATATGAAGCGAATACTGGAAGGCCACCTGTTCATAGGGACGCATGTCCTTATACATTGGAAGAGCAACCGAAGTGGTCTCGAAGTCAATCATATAGAGAGGCCCCGTCCACTCTGTCATTTCTTTCTTGAGCCCTTCAACATCCAGATAGATGTCGTCGCTAATGAACTTCCCGTCAAAGTCCATCATATCATCTTTGAACGTTCTCAAGCTCCACTTCCCCGCAAGTGCGACCTGAACAAGGCGTCGATGGTAGGGAGTGAGGCCATTCCCATCATATTTCTTTTTTGTATCAGGAGAAAGGTTGAACGACGTTTCATCAATATCGGTCAGCAGATATTTTCCGACTGCCATCAACGTCCCCCGTTCGTTATGAGAGAGTCCAGTCCCATTCAGTTCTTCAAGTGGATGTTCAACCTTGTCTTTGTCGAAACCTGCCTGCTTGAGAAAACATTGTTTCTTGCCGTCTTTTTTTTCGTCTCCCGCGTTCGCAAAATAAGGGCATTTGAAGCATTTTTCACCGAGTGAGCTATAATGCAGATCTTCATTGCAGTACCATTCACTTTTCTCATCTACAAATGCCTTAAACAATTGGCCGCCAAGATAGCTTTTTTTCACCTGCTCAACAGCACGCCCCGCAATGATATCATTGCAAACATTATCCGCGAAGAAGGCTTTCAGGACCCAATTCTGCCTAAGCAAAACCCCGGCACCAGGTTGGCGCACAACTTTACTGGAATTCTTGCCAACCTTCACTATACGAAAGAACTTGTTCACAGGCCCGTCTGCCACAGCGCTCTTGTTCGCAAGCATGAGGTACGCGCACACTTTGTAATGAGCATCAGGGTACATTTCGTCAAGTGCATTCTGAATCACGTACTTCTGAAATGCGAGATCATAGAGATACTCACGCATATCAGAATCAGTCAGCCCGTTATTCTGAAAAGGCTTGTCATCTTCCCAGGACTTGGCCTTGACTTCAATCAGACTGATTTCCTTTCCCGTTTTCTCGAGGATATCGGCTCTAACAAAACACCTGCCCCACTTGAAAGCTGCTTCGGCAATATTTACCGTGTCTTTTTTCAAGAGCCGGTTAGTCCAATCGAGGGCATCTTTTGTTATGAGGGTATCCACAAACGTGGTTGTGTCGATTCCGTAATAAAGGCGTGCAAGTTCGCCGGCCTGATTACCTCCATCGGCAAGTGCCTGAAGGAAATCGTCCTCATTATTCTGGTTAGCATAAGACTTGCTCCCATAGTAATACATTCCCGTATAGCACTTAAGAGCCTCCTTAAAAGCTGATTTAGTGAAAAGTTTTTGGGTGCTCATGATAGGCAATTTGGCGTGTTCTAGTGTTTATTTGCTTTCTGCTGCTTTTACAAAAGCATATAAAGTTAGTATTTATTTGTATTTATGACAAGTATCGCACATTAGCGTCCGTTACCAAGACTCAGTAACGGGTTCAAAAAACAAAGACAATACATCATCTTTGACTTCGGTCTCAAACTTGTAGCCCACCTCCTTAAGGAAAACAGGAATGTTCTCCTTGAGTTCAGCGTAGGTGTATTTGTCGAAGGTGAGTCTGCGATAAGAAGGATTGACCATCTCGGCATCAATACTGATACTGCGGTCATGATCATTGAAAAAAAGTCGGTGCAGTTTCTCCCGGTCATTCTTCCACATAACATACTTATAGG